>ULXY01035900.1_pt1 | contig 18194 bp, 23 predicted proteins | sample 1961741 | NCBI WGS metagenome assembly ULXY01 (sample SAMEA4835851, study PRJEB28245) | human gut metagenome | biome: gut microbiome; material: fecal sample | place: Denmark | collected 2008
GGAATTCGCCCTTGCGCTTGGGCTTCATAAACAGCTTGCGATACCACTTGAATCGCATCAGGAATCGAGCGATTGCGCTCTGCGGTTTCTGAGGCTGCTTCGTCAAGAGCTGTGCTTCTTGCTGCGCTTCTGGGTCATACTTCTTAACGCCCAAAGCATCCGTTACATCGGCACCCAAAATGGCAGGAGTACCATTCGGGAGGATTGACAGCGGAAGAACCAAGCCTTGACTGACCTGACCACGCAACTTAATGGTGCGAACTCTGAACTTCCTGTCTCTCAGGAACTCAAACTCAGGACGTTCGGGGACGATAGAATCGACCTCAATGTAAACGATATGCTCTCCTACATGGAACTCGCCCTTCTGAACCACGCATTCCCAACCATCGACCTGCGCAACTTCAATGCGGTCGGCTCCTTCAATCGGGCGGAGAGATGCAATCTCACGGATTGTTGCCAAATGTCGCATAGGACACCCTCCTTTGAATTATTAAAACCATCGTTTTTAGCTTTTACTGATAACTCTTTTGAACTTCAATGAGCTATTTACGATGTAATCGTCAATCAGTTTGCTCTGTGCTTTTGTCTCTGCATAGGCAGTAATGGTGATGGACTTCTTACTCCAGTCCAAAGTGTAGCTGTCAGCAGCGACATTTGTGATATGATGTACCGCCAGAAAATCTCGAAACTCTTGCATCGCTTCCAAATTATCTGACATGATGACGTTCACATAGGTCTTATCTTTTGAAAACCTGTTGCTTAATGCGACAGCTAAACAGCAGCCAACACCACTTGCAATGGAAACAGTTGCAAGGGCGAGGCTGCTGTCGCTTGTTACGATATCTTTTGTGATGCTAAGGTAGATGAAATTTGACAAGCCGAGAGCGACTCCGGCAAGGACACAACGATTTCTCTGCACCAAGATTGTCTTGGCTGTGCCGAGCGTGTTGTCCAACACCTTAGCGAAAAACAGAATGACCAGATATAATGCGGCTGTCAAATAATCTCCTCCTTATTTAGAAATCAAATAAATTTTGATACGCCCACACGCCAATAGGAATACCGGCGGGGATGCACCACAAAAGCAGATACGATAGGGTGCGGAATTTGAAGCTCCAAACGATTGGCATAATTATCGTAAGAACAATTAGCGCAAGCGAGATAATAGAGCCAACGATGCAGATGAGAATTTTAACCCAGCCCTCTAAGTTATCCCACCAGTTTTCCATCACGGTTCAATGCTGACAATGGACGTTGAACCGGTGACCGTAGGCAGCTCACCATTCCACTGCTCATATTTGATTTTCTCAATCAGCTCGTCAGTAAGTGATGCCGCAATCTTACGGTTTGCATCGGCTTCTGCTTCGGCAGCGATACGCATTGCCTCAGCCTTTGCCTCGGCTTCAATGACCGCTTTCTCTGCGTTAATCTGTGCGACCTCTCTGTCTTTCTCAGCCTGAACCTTGGCGGTTTGCTTTTCAATATTCGCCAACTCAAGCTCCTGCTGAGCGGTAACTTTCTTCTGGATAGCTGCAGCCGTTTCATCATCAACTGAAATATCCGTGAAGTTTACAGTGTCAATAATGATGCCATACTGGTCGAACTTCTCACGCAAATAGGTATCCAACTCGGCATTGATTTCAGTACGCTTATCGCCAAAGATGTCGGTGACGGGGTAGTTTGCGGAAACCTCCTGCGTCCACGCCACAACCTTGGGCTTAATAAACGAATCCTTGATTGCCTCGCCAGATTTTCCTTTGAACATTGCAAAGGTTTCGGAGACTCGTGCCTCATCAAAACGATATGAGAACTCAATATTCACTCGGACAGTCTTACCGTCAGAGGTGGGGATGTTGAAACTCTCATCCTTGGGCGAGTCGCCCTTATCCTCAGCCGTCAGATATGACTGCTCAATACCGATAGAATACTTGGTCACCTTTTTGGTCGGAGCAACCAAATGCCAGCCTTGTTCCAAGACTTCGCCATCGACGCCGCCGTTCATGTTGTACACAACGCCGACGTAGCCTGCGGGAATCTTCTCCAGACACACAACGCAGCAAACCAAGCCGATAATCAGCACAAGTGCCAGCAAGATTGCGCCAAGTTTACCTTTTCTCATTCCTTTACTTCCTTTTCTTCGTCAGATTTTTTCTCCGTTTCCTCGGAGATTTCTTTCTTCGCATCATTGTACAATCGCATCCCGACTCCGCCGACGCCCTTAAAGGCGAAACTCAAACAGAACCAGATAAGCACAAGCACAATGATTACGATGAGCCAGAACACGATGTTCATGTTGTTGCCTCCTGCTCTAAGACTCTTGGTATGTATGTGCGGGTTTCCATACGCTCTTCGACCTTTCTGGTCTTACCCAGCGCTTCGCGCACAAGGTTCAAAAGGTTTTTGCCTTTGTCGCTTTCAAGAAATTGGACGAGCGGCTCAAGAATTTCTACGGTATCTTTACATTCACGTCGTGCCTGACGGCACTTTGCAAGTTGTGTAGCAACCTTGGCTCGCTCTTTGTAATCAAGACCGTCAAGCTCCAGCTTATGAAGGTAGTCCTGCGTGAGCCTATCCATGCGGTTCACCTCATCATAGTTCCACGCATAGTCCTTTTGCGCATTCTCCATCAGCTTACAGAAACTACTGATAAACTCTGAAAACTGTGGTGTCGCCTTTACTTTACCCACGCAATCCTCCTTCCTCAGCCGTAGCTGACCTCGTCTTTGTCTGTTCGGATAGAAATAAACACCGGGAACTGCAAACTCTCAGCACCGGTGTTCTTGTCATATGATATTTCCTTGTATTTTACCTCGCACAACCTTCCGGGCATTTCGTCTTTAGCCGCCCAAAAAGCTGCACGCTGCTCATCGGAGAACCCAGACCCAACATTTACCTCGTTGCCTTTATAGTCGAGCACAAAGGCACCCAACGTTCCTGCGAGCCTGCCGCTTCCTTCTTCGCAACGCAAGATACGCAAATCCATAGTGTAGAAGCGCTTGACTTTGAGGATTCCGTTGTGACGCTTTCGCTTATATGGGACATCGAAGTTGACCATCAAACCCTCTTTGTCCTCCCGAACCATTTGCTCTAAAAGCTCGTCGATTTTTGTCTGGTCACTACCGTGATACAGAACAGGGAGGATGTTGACTCGACCATCCTGCGGAATAAAGCGATGGAGTTGGTCTAAGAAAGACCTGCGATACCCATAACCGTCCTCGCTTACACCACCATCGAATTCTTCTGTCGTCAGCACATCGAAAATGGTGTAGCAAACTGCCGTTTTATCAGTATCTTCTGAGTTGATAATGCCCGTTGCCTTGCGGAACGCCTCATTATCAGACAGCTCGCCCTTATCTCGCAGGGTAAGTTCTCCATCAAAAACATAGCTATCGTTCTCGTCGATTTTGAGCGCGTCCAGAATATGTCCGAGCCCTTCGTAGGGAACTCCGCTTCTTGCGAACAGTTGTCCTTTGTAGTATGTCGCCCTGACACCATTCAGTTTTTGAGTGAGCCAAAACTCTGTGCCATCCTTGATTGGGTATTTGTCGATTGGATATGCCTGCTGAACCTCCCATTCGGGAATCAGTCCGGGGATAACCTTGTTCACAGTTTTCGCTGTGACACCCAACCGAAGTGTCTTTGACAGAAGCTCAATGTAAAACTCTGATGATTCTGGGTCAGTCAAACATTGCACAAAGACTCGCACTTGATACACGGTTGCTGCATCCAATGCTTTTCGCTTTGCCAGCAACTCACAGATTTCGAAGATGTCGGTCATTGTGATTGTAATTGTTGGGTCATACTCGACAGGCGTTCGCAGTGTTTGTTCTGAAATCTTGTACGTCAGCATTGGATTCAGAGCGTAGTACAAAATCTTGCGGAAATTCTCAACATCTTTGAAAGCTTGCAAGACCCGCATTTTACTAATCGCGCCGCTTGCGCTCTGCAAACAGCGAACAATTGCTATTTCTTCCATACAATCACCTTACGGCTGCGAACCGTAAGCAGGCATTGGATTGAGCTTGTGCAGGTTCTGCGTATGCTTCTTTGCAATTACCTTGTCGATGTCTTCGTCACCGCTACTGCCATGCATGATATAGTTGTCGAGCTGCATATAGGTGAAGCCCAGATTATCTTCGTCTGTCTTCCCACAAAGACCGTCCGACGGAGTCTTGTCTACCAGTTCACGAGGAATGGGGAGCTCGTAGCCAATCTGACGAACCTCATGCACCATGATGTTTGCGAGTGGGCTGAAATCACCAGCACTGTCACCAAACTTCGTGGAGTATCCAACATAATCCTCGGAGCGATTGCAGGTGTTTGCCACCCGACCTCCGCGAGCCAAAGACTGCGCAACCATATAAAGCGTTGCCATACGCAGTCTTGGGGGAAGATTGATTGCTGCCTGATTACTTACGCCAGACGGCATTACTCTGCCAACCACATCGACCATCTTGCTGTATGCACCGCCAATGTCAACTGTGACGCTTGCAATGCCCAACGTATCAACCAGCAGCTTGGAGTCTGCGATATCTTTCTGCCGACCATTCGGCATCAGCACACCGATAACCCGCTCTACTCCAAGAGCTTCAACACAAAGTGCTGCGACTACGCTGCTATCTTTGCCACCGGAAATGCCGATGACAGCGCAGCAATCATTGCCGTTTACAGCGAAGTATTCCCGAATCCACTGCACGATTTCATCTTTTGTTCTTTTCGGATTTGCCAGCATACTATACCTCTTTTCTCCACAACTCTACTGTGTATTTATCGGACAGTTCCTTTTGGATGAGACCGAAAATTACATTCCAGTCTCCGCCGCCAAGACCGCATCCAATCTTAAACGGCATGGCAATTGTTTCTCCTGCAGGCACAATCAACTTAATCCGTTTTAAGCAACTCTGAAATGCGGTGTAATCTGTGTACAGTTTCCCATCATATCCGTAGTTGCTCTGCGCAAACATATTGACAATAACTTTGCCATCGTTAGCCTGAGCAAATTGTACTCGACCGAACGCATTACTTTCTTCATTGCAGAAACCAACATAGGCGTCATAGACCTCTGGATACTTGGCTCGAACCTGTTTCGCTACACCGCTACCCATTCTTGCCTGACAGTTAACCTGATGGCAAATATATTTGGCGTGAGTCTGAAACAAATCTCCATCAATAATTTGTACCGGCATCAGAACGCCCCTCCGTGAAGATTCTTACGAACCTCATCCAACGTGAACTGCTTTTCGAACTTTCCATCTTTGAACACGGTGCGCAGCTCATTGCTGTCTTGTGCCTCAGCCCAAGTGAGACCGTCAACGTAATCGTAGCCGTCATCAGTTTTGACTACACGGCAGCAACCACGCTGAGACTTCTTAAAATGTCCTGTGTCTGTCTTGGGGTTCTTGAAAATCATAATCGGTTTGCCGTCGGCATCTTCTGCATATGTCGCTTTAACTGCAATGCCGAATGTATCCCTTGTGTACGGATTGTATTGTTTGCTTCCATCGCTCTCGATTGTCTCTAAGCACTCCATTGAGAATGAACCGACACCGAGCGAAACATTGTTGATTGCAAAGCCGTTTTTCTCCAGAAGAGAATAGATTTGCTCACAGCGCTGCGGAGTGATGCTGTCTCCGTAAATTGCCTTGACGTGCGGGTTCAACACTTTGTAACCCTTGCTATTCACTGTTCCGCCAAAGGTGTCCCACAGACGATACACAGTCTCAGTGATTACACTAACAGGGTCGCCGCTGTCGCCGCGAATTGAGATGAAGCCATCGTGGTTTAGGATGTCATCTTTGAGCTGAGGGAGGATTTTCTCAACAAGATTCCAATAGTCATAACTATCGCTAACCATTGAGAAACTCTGATGCGGATACACCTCGCAAAGAAGTCTCCGAATCTGTGTTACCTCATCACCGTCAACAGCAAAGTTGGAACACATTACGCTGTGTTCTGTTGAGAGCGCACCATATGCGACAGGCTCCTTGCTACAATCACAGTTGTAATTATGCTCAAGCCACAGAATTGCAGGTACTGTCGCCGTATTCAAGAAGCTCAGGCAGAAAGCCGCTGCGCTCTTTGTTGCACTTTCAACGCTCTCTTGCCCGCGCATAGAAAAATCGCCAAGGAGTCTCGCACGAACCACGTTGTCATCGCAAGTGCGTTCTGCATACTCATTGACGATTTTACGATATCTGTACCCAACCTCAGCGGAGACTTGCGTATGCCACATTGTGCAAGAGAGCATTGTCTCAATGGTATTGACCAGCCACACGAAGTCAGGGTGTGTATTTGAGATTTCAATTTGCGGAACTTTGATGTTGGTTCTCGCTCCTTCGGGAACGGCACGAATCTGCAACGGGAGATAGCCAATGTCGTGCAATTCACGAAGCCGTTTCTCTCCAACGCCTTTCGTTCCGATTGTTGCCCCAAGAACTCTGTTGTACTCCTTGAGTACACTATCAAACGGGACGTTAAAGAAGTGGTCGTTGAATGCCTCAATGAGATATTCCTGAATGAATGCCTGAAGCCCAAACAGTGTAACCTTATCGGTATCACCGAGGCGACTCATGCGTGGCGTGTAGTAGGAGACCATTTTGGTCAAGCCCTTCGGATACTGTTCAGCGTGGCAAGTCTTATAGAAATCCAGACACAGGAGCGGATTGTATGTAATCATTCAGCTTTTCCTCTTTTCTTTAGTTCTTCACCATATTTCGCAAAAAACACAGCGAATGCGAACGGAGCCGCAGCAATCCAGAACACACCAATTGCAATACACGCGCCGCTATTGTCGCCCCATCCAGTGTATTTGTTTCGGTCTGCAAGAAGATACAAGCGGCGAAGTGCGAATGTTACAATCGCACCAATGCAGAGATACAGGAATATCAAAAGGACTATCGTCATTCCTCTTCACCTGCCTTAAAGTTATAAATCGGCTTGATGATAGCATCAATGGTCACTGTCGGTTCGATGTTGTTTACGATATCATCCATGCCCTTGTATGCCATCGGGCATTCATCGAGCGTGCTTCTTCCAACAGATGTGGTGTAGATGCCTTCCATCTGCTTCTTGAACTCAGAAACTGTGAATGTCTCTTTTGCCGCGCTGCGGCTCATCAAACGCCCAGCTCCATGCGGTGCTGAGAAGTTCCAGTCCTCATTTCCTTTGCCGGTACACAGCAAGCTACCGTCTCTCATGTTAATAGGAATCAGCAGCCGCTCGCCAGCTTGTGCAGAGACCGAACCCTTGCGAAGAATCATATTTTCTACATCGATGTAGTTGTGAATGGTCGTAAATTGCTCCTCGACATGGAACCCCATGCCCTTAACAATGGTGTCCATCATTGCTTGGCGGTTGAGTTCAGCAAAACGTTGAGCAATTTTCATGTCATGGATATACTGCTCGAACAATTCTCCCTCGACATATGCAAGCTGCTTTGGAACTCCCGGCTTCTTTACCTTCATGCCTTTAAGAACGGCTTGGATTTCTTTCTGTCTTCCAGCCGCTTTTAACTCGTTAACGACCTCCTCGATTTCTTCCTTGGAATACGAGGTTAACGCCTTGAACGCAGCTTCCTGATAGAAGTTGGCAATCTCCAGACCAAGGTGTCTGCTACCGGAATGAACCACAATATAGATGTGCCCATCGTCATCTTTGTTGGCTTCGATGAAATGATTTCCACCACCAAGCGTACCGATGCTTTTATATGCGCGGTCTACATTGACCATCTTTGCACAGCACAGCTCCGACAGGTCGATGCTGTCTGCGTATCTATGAGCTTCTGTGCGAATCTCAAAACCGGACGGAACCCCTGCGCGAATAACTTTGTCCAGCTTCTGCGGTTCGATATGCGTTTCTTTGATACGGATGGTTTCCATGCCGCATCCAATGTCAACGCCGACAAGGTTCGGGCAAATCTTATCCTTGATAGTCATCGTGGTTCCGATTGTACAACCTGCCCCAGCGTGAATATCTGGCATCATACGGACTTTGCTTCCCTCAATGTACGGTTGATTCAAAAGATTGATAACCTGAGAGATAGACTCGTTATCGACCACGTCAGTAAACACCTTTGCAGTGCCAAACTTCCCCTGTAACTCAAGCATTTGCCCGCCTCCTTTAAGATTAAATGAGCGAAATCATTTCGCTATTCCCGCGATAGATACTGTCTGTGGTAAACACATGACTGATTAAGCCATCCGTGAGAACCGTTCCACTGTGAATTGTGTTTTCACAATGGGTCACATACAAATACACTTCATTCGCACCAGCCTCTTTTAGTGCCTTAGCCGTAAAAGTGAATGTGCCACCGCGAGAGCAAATATCATCGACAATCAGCACATTTCTATCAGCAACCTTTTCAGGCGTTGTCAGTTCCAACCGTTCAATTTTCCCAGTGCGCCAGTCTCTGTGCTTGATGCAGAACACATACTCTCTACCGGCTTGCGATGAGTATCGTTTTGCTGCTCCCTCATCAGGATAGCACAGCAACACGTTTTTGTCATTCAACTTGTCCAAGACTCTTCGGATATTCGACTGCGCATCTGTCACACAGACCCTATCAAACAGTGCTGTTGAAACATTCGAGTGCGGGTCGCTGACAAGCACTCGGTCAAAGCCTAATGTGTTGATGAACTCCGCAAACCATTTCAACGTAAAGACTTCATCTACGTTTTTTACTCTATCCATTCTGGCGTTTGGAATATACGGCAGGCTCAAGCGGATGATAGGTCTTTGGTTGTTCTCTCGAATATGGTTTGTCAAGTACCACAAGAGAATACACTCTTCATCATTGTCGTATTTCCATGTGATACTGAAAATGGGCGGTTCCATTGGTTGAGCAAACATCCGTGGGGGAAGGTGCGGAGAGAATCTGAAAGAGGTTGTTCCATCAGGAAACTTTGTAAACTCCACCTGCTTGTCGTTTACAAGAATCATGCCGTAACCTCCTCGTTCTCGATGTTAATCTGGCACATCTTCATCGCCTCCAATGCATTCTTGTGACTCTCTGGCGTTACGCCAGCGCAGCAAGAAGCATCGACCGTAATCTTGACCTCTGGCAGAAACGCCTTGAGGAGCAGCGCATTGGAAATCACGCAGATGTCGGTACACAAACCAACGAGGACAATTTCATTGATATCGCCCTCTGTCTGTGGTAACCAATCGTTTTGTAAGTACAAAGCAAGGTCAACCGAACCAAAGGTTCCTTTTAGAAAACTTTGTACATAACCACTTTCACGGCTTTTGTGCCGGATTGCCTCCTCAATCAACGGGTGCATCTCCCAACCCTCGGTTTCGATGAGGCAGTGCTTGACTGGCAGTAACTTACCCTCCTGCGTGTCGAGATAATCTCCATAATGTGTGTCCAGTGTATGTAAAATAACACCGTCAAACTCTTCAATTTTCTTGACGACCTTCGGCACAATAGCCTGTGCCTCTGGTGTGCCGAGCGCACCATCAATAAAGTCGTTCTGCATATCAACAACAACAAGAACTCTCATTCCTTGCCCTCCATCTCACAGCGACGATTGTTTGCTGATAAAGTTTATCGCTTTACCCGTTTTCTTGTTTACACCATGTCCAACAACATGGACGAGGTAGTCTTCCCAAGCCTCTCCCGCTTTCCAATACTTAGAATCCTTTTCGTATGTACCGGTTTCTCTTACGACTTCAATTTGGACAGTTCCTTTGAAATCTGGAATTAACGTGGTCGTCCACGGTTTCTCTAAGTGATAATGGAAGTTTGGGTTATAAGCAAGAACTTCATCCAGCAAAAATACGGATACAAGACCAGCATCTGCACAGAAATGTCCCAACGGTTTCTTTGTGTCCGAATCAAAAACTGTGCATCCCCAGTCTCCAAAGATAGTATCATGGGTCAGATAATTCTTAATCCCCAGTCGCTCCATATACTCGCCGCACTCACAATAGTGCCAGTCGTTCTCAGTTATCTCGTTTTCATTGCGAATGATGTAGCAGGGGTCTGTAATGATAATGTCACCATCAAACTCTTTTTCCGGTGTACTCTGATATCTCATTCTTGCTCGCCCTCCTTATGCTTACAACGAATGTCCTTCTCACGTTTACGATTGTAGGCTCGTTTGTTTGGAACAATCTGAGTAACGGGACGAGCACAAGTCCAGAAGCTGCGTGCTTTCTTCGCTTGAAGTTTGCGCTTATTCTTATCTGTCATTGAACTCGCCTCCGTTCTCAGCTTGCCGACCGCTTTCCGCATGGGGCGTGATTGCTGTAAGAGCCCCATGTGCACAGAGTGACATTTTTAGCAAGCAATTTCCGGGTTATAATTTTTATTCGCCGAATAAAAATTATAACCTCGGAAATGCGAGGCTAAAAATGAAGAACCCTAATCCTTTCTTCTGCTTTAAGCGAGAAGATACTACACGTTTGCTGAGACATATGTATGTAGTCAATCTTCAAAGCGGTCTATATCATAGCGGATAGCCGCTTATGTCTTAGGTTGCAATTCTCCGCCCATCCATGCTCAAAAGCTGGGCGAATGCTTCATCGTCTTCTTTTTGCTTCTCTGCCTCATCATTCTGGATAGCGACAAACACTACGCCGCACATACCAATGAGGTCTCCGACAGAGAAGTCTTCCTCCTCAACGCCCTCTTCTTCATCAGGCTCTTCCAGAGAATCGAGGAAATCATCGTCCTCGGCGTACTCTTCCTCTTCCTCGTCTTCCCATACGCCGTAATCATCGCCCCATTCGAGGACATCCTCCTTATAGTCTTCGAAGTCATCGTCGCCGAGACCGTCATAATCAAGGGTGCTGTTGCGGCGGTAGTAATCGTACCCGCTTGGTAGGTTCCCAAGGAAATCTCGGATATCTCTCCAACCATAGTCGGCGATGGCGTCGCGGATATCTTCTTCAACGCAGTCATCGTAATCATCATCGTCATAGATGTCCTCACAGACATCACAGTCAAAGTCATTGCAGAAATCTTTCAGTTCATACCACTCAGTGATATTGTCAAGGAACTCGCTTCTTGTCATGTTTCAATCCTCCGTTTCCACTGTTTCAGTTGAGACTCTAACGAGCTTGGATAATGCTTTCTCTGTCAGGAACGCATATTGCACACCAAGCTGCGTGTTGGTTAACTCTTTTCGCATCGTTGTAACTGCCGTGTCAATCGACACGTTGCTATTTCTCAGCTTTGTAAATTTACTTTTCAGGTTACTTCCTCCGCCAGCCATATATCCGATTACCAAATCGACATTTGGAGCGGTGCCGAGCCTTGAAGAAACCACGAACCGGAGCCAATCCTCAGACCTTTCATCAAACTCCAGAACGGAAAGCCCATCCAAGTCTGTAAGCAAATATGTTTGGACATACCCAAACCGAGAGTTTTTGATTGCCATCGGCAAGGCATCGAAATAATTTGGGGCAAGATAGAAGCCGCATCCGAAATCTCGGTGCGGCTTACACTTGCTCAGGGTTGGTACATCGAAATCTGCCGGAGTACCGTGATACAGATACATGGCAACCCTCCTCTATGAAATTGGTGCGAGTGCTGATAACGGATTTCATAAAACAATGAATTAACCGGCAGAAACACATATATTTCATCTCGCACACGAACAGTTTCTTTAGAATTTTATTCGCACATTCGATTTTTACTGGCCTATCCGATACAATGATAACACAAGGAGGGCAGAATATGAAACAGAAATATCATCTTGCAATGGATGATGCAGAGAGGCGGCTTCTCATTGGAAGTCTGAATGATCTGCGCAGTAGGCTCTTCACAGAGGGCAGATATACCGACGCCGTTGACGAAGTGCTGCTGAAAATCATCGGTGCAAAGCGCAAGAAGTTCAAGATTGTATACACGGAATGAATGGAGGGAAGCACTATGACGGAGTTTGAAAAACTGGGCGGCACATACCGACAGGCGGGTGATTATTATCTGCCGAATCTCGAGATTGATAATCAAATCGAGGTGCAAATTGGTGTTTGGGGACAGCGATACCGGCGATTTTTGAAGGAGAACCACCGGGTGAGATACTACAATCTGTTGACCACCGGGACGCTGAACGATTATCTTGCTGAGGTGGAATCCCTGGCACAGGCGATGTTTGATACGCTTGTGAAGGAACTGTCCGAAAAAGAAAACTTGAACGAAAAACTCAAGGCAAGTGACCCACTGGAATGGGTCAGGCGGAGCAATAACATCCGCAATCGAGCTACAGAAATCGTAAATGCAGAGGTCATTTTCGTGTGAGCAGCAACAAAATTTGATAGAAATCAGAGGCGCAGTCAGATGCAGGTAAGCACCGGCTGCGCCCCTTTTTCGTTGCTCTGAAATAGGTCTGCATTATCTTAGCGAGCAGTGCCTTTTTACTCCGTTCTGTCGAGCTACGCAAAAGGCCTCGTTAGGGACACCCTAAGACCTGCTTACCCGATGCCGAAGAATCGGTCGAAGAAACCCTTCAACTTTTCAATGATGGTTTGCTTCTTCTCTGCACGGTTTCCACCGCCGAAGCGGGAGATCGGCGGCATCAGCCGGTCAATATCCGTGCCTGTCGTTTTGACAGAGCCGTCACGGAAAGAGCTCTCCATAAAGCGGCGAGTCTCATCGTCTTTCAGGTTTTCCTCCTGAATGATTGCAACAAGCTGCCGTTCTTTTTCTTCGGCGACAAAGGTGCGCCATTCCAGCATCACATCTGATACATCGTTGATTCCGGCAATGAAGGTTTCGATCAGTGCCTTCTTGCTGCGCAGTTCAGGACTAGCGTCCACTGCTTTGCGGATCGTGATAAGCACTTCCTTGTCATCGCAGTGTGAATCGTGGTATTTCTGTACCAGAAGCAGGATGTAGTCAATATTGATCTCGATCTGCTTGATTAGCTCGATTTCAAAAACGATGTCATCGGTGATGTCCTCTTTTTCGCCACCGGGCTTGCGGTTTTTCCACTCATCCCGTAAGTCCTGATAGCGGCCAAGATAATCCTGAAAATCCCGCTCACTCAAAATTTCGCTTCCGGCAAACTCGTCGAACGAAGTCAGCAGGTTGCGCATACGCAGAATCGCACCGAACAAAACGATAAACTCCTTCTGCCGCTGTTCGCCGGTAATGCGTTCCTCTGTCAGTGGGAATTTCGTTGTCAATTCCTCAATCATATCCTGGTAGCCGGGGTGATATTTTCCGTCGGCATCCTCGTATCCAAAGTAGTAATCCTTATAGCCACGCATCAGAACGATACCGCCCGCTTCCTTATCGCCAAACAGAGAAATTGCATCGTCGGTGCGCTTTTGCAGATTGCGGAAGCAAACGATGTTGCCGAACACCTTGATGGAATTGAGAATCCGGTTGGTGCGGGAATATGCTTGAATCAGCCCGTGCATTTTCAGGTTTTTATCCACCCACAGCGTATTCAGCGTCGTGGCGTCGAAGCCGGTCAGGAACATATTGACCACGATCAGCAGGTCAAGTTCCTTGTTCTTCATCCGCAGGGAAACATCCTTATAGTAATTCTGGAATTTGTCCCCGTCTGTGGAATAGTTGGTGTGGAACATCCCGTTGTAGTCACGGATGGCCGCATCCAGAAAATCACGGGAACTTTGGTCAAGTGCGGAGGTATCCTCCGGATTCTCCTCGTCAAGAATACCATCCGTTTCTTCCTCATTCGCTCCATAGCTGTAAATGACGGCAACCTTCAGCCGCTTCTGCGGATTTTCCGCCATTTGCCTCTGAAACTCGGCGTAGTAGAGCTTTGCAGCATCCACGCTGGACACGGCAAAGATGGAGTTGAACCCGCTGACCCGCTGCTTCTGCTTGATTTCCTCGATCTGCTGCTTGCTGCCGGCAGAGGCAACCTCGGCGATATTCTGCAATACGCTGTATGTATAGGTTTTATCACCCCGGTAGGTCTTCTGGTCAAAATGCGTCAGAACGTAATCCGTGACCAGTCGGATGCGTTCCGGGGCAAGAAACGCCTTTTCCCGGTTGATGTCCCATACTTCCTTGTCGTCAATATCCGGCTCGGCATCCATTGTCTTGATGTAGTCCACCCGGAAGGGTAGCACGTTTTTGTCGTTAATGGCGTCCACAATGGTATAGGCGTGGAGCTGATCGCCAAAAGCCTGCTCTGTCGTGCGGAGTATGGGATTCTTGCTCACGCCTGCATTGACCGCAAAGATCGGCGTGCCGGTAAAGCCAAAGAGGTTGTACTTCTTGAAATACTTCGTAATGGCTTGATGCATATCCCCGAACTGACTCCGGTGGCACTCATCAAAAATGATAACAACTCGCTTATCAAAAACGCTGTGTCCGGCGTTCTTCTTGATAAAGGTGGCGAGCTTCTGAATGGTGGTGATAATGATTCTTGCATTGTCATCCTCCAACTGGCGCTTAAGGATTGCCGTAGAGATGTTGCTGTTGGCAGCGCCCTTTTCAAAGCGGTCATATTCCTTCATCGTTTGATAGTCCAGATCCTTGCGGTCCACAACGAAAAGCACTTTGTCAATATAGTTCAGCTTGGTGGCAAGCTGCGCCGTCTTGAAGGAAGTCAGCGTTTTGCCGCTGCCAGTGGTGTGCCAGATGTACCCGCCGCCCGCTACAGTGCCGTATTTCTTGTAGTTATTGGCGATCTCAATGCGGTTCAAAATGCGCTCGGTGGCGACGATTTGATATGGCCGCATCACCAGCAGCATATTTTCCGCCGTAAACACACAGTAACGGGTAAGGATATTCAGAATGGTGTGCTTGCAGAAAAAGGTCTTGGTAAAGTCCACAAGATCGGGGATAATGCGGTTGTTCGCATCCGCCCAGAACGAGGTGAACTCAAAGCTATTGCTGGTTTTGGACTTTTTGGCTTTCTGCGCTTTGGCGTCCTTGATGTGATTAAAGCGGGTGGTATTGGAATAATACTTCGTATTTGTGCCGTTGGAGATCACGAAGATCTGCACGAATTCATACAGCCCGCTGGACGCCCAGAAGCTGTCCCGTTGATAGCGATCGATTTGGTTAAACGCCTCCCGGATGGGAACGCCCCGGCGCTTCAGCTCGATATGGATCAGCGGCAGGCCGTTGACCAACACCGTCACATCATAGCGATTGTCATGAGCTGCCCCCTCCTCTGTGGAGATGGCATACTGGTTGATGACCTGCAAACTGTTATTATGGATGCACTTCTTGTCAATAAGTTGAATATTTTTGCTTTCCCCGTTATCCCGGCGGAGCACCTGCACATAGTCCTCCTGAATCAGGCGGGTCTTTTCGAGAATGCCGGAGTTGGTGTTTGCCAGCACCTCGTTCCAGAAACGCTTCCATTCGCCGTCCGTAAAGCGATAGTTATTCAGCTTTTCCAGCTGCGTCCGCAGATTGGCAATCAGGTCAGCCTCTTTATGGATGGTCAGGCGCTCATAGCCCAGCTCGCAAAGCAGACGGATGAACTCCTTTTCCAAGTCCGCTTCACTCTGGTACGCTTCCGAGCGTTTCGCCTGCGGCTTGTATTCTGTTACAACCGTGCTTTCGCTGCTTTGAGCAACTATATTGAAATACATAAGTCAATTTGCAATTAGCAAGTAGCAATGAGCAATTGCCGATTGCTCCTCCTCTCTGTATTGCCTCGGTAAAACGCAAGTTGCTTATTTCTTCTGCGTTTTGGTGATGGAAGCAAGTATTTTAATCAATTCTTTGCAATCTGCATAGATGCTGTTAAACGCCTCTTTTTCGATGTAGCCGCTTTCAGCCAACAATTCAAGCCAATATTCCGTCTCGTTTGCTTCTTTGTAAGCAATGTACATCTTTGCGTAAAAATCTGCCTTGCTTTGCGCATGAGCGGCTTCTTTTGCATTCGCGCCAATGCTTGTGCCGCTTCTCAAAACCTGTTTTGAGAGAACGTATTCTTTCTTTGTTTCGCAAAGGAATTGATAAAGTCTGATGATCCGCAAAGCAAAAGCCTTGCTTTTATCCAAAATCACATTTTCCTTCATTGCTCATTCCTCATTGCTAATTGCTCATTGTCTTAAAAGTCAACAGCTTGTCCCTGTAATATTCATATTGTTTCTGCCGTGCTTCGATTTCGGCGGGCAGGCCGGAGGAAAGGTCGGTGCAGAGGGTGTCAAAACGGTCGAGAATTTCGACGATTTCCTTTTGCTTTTGAAACGACGGTAACGGGATAAGAATCTTGTATAGGTTTTGCTGATTTAACTTTGGTTGTGCACCACCTGAAATATACGGCGATAGATCAATAGAGTTCAAATAAATTTCTACATATCTCTGTGTTATGCGATTGTTGAATCGGAGAATATGAGCGTGGTTATTAACCCAGTTCTTCCCGCTGATAGAAAATGCAATCGGTGTGTTCCGTGCCAATAGATTTGCACCATCCTCGGAAATCAGCAGATAATCACCATCAAAAATATAGTCCTTTACATAGTCAACAATGCCAGATGCACCATAGTACGGAATATTACCAGCTTCACGATTTCCGCTGGTAACGGGTTTCCTCAGGCTATCGCAGTTCACGGAAATATCGCTTAATTTAACGAAAATAAATTCAGAAACATATTGACACAGACGATTTAGGTCGTTAGGCTTGTCTGTCTGTCTGTCTGTCTGTCAAAATCGTCGCACCCTGTGCATCAAAAGTCAAGAGCTGATTTCGATAGAATTCATATTGCTTTTTTCGGGCGGTAAGTTCTAAGTTAAGTTGTTCAGTAAGTTCAGTAATATGCTCTGTGAAATTGTCCAGTATGCGGACAATTTCACGCTGCACCGGCAGCGGCGGGACGGGGATAGAAAGATTTTCAACTACGTCTCTTGCAAGACGAGGAATGCTGGCTCGTCTAACCTTCGATAAAATAAAGTTATGTTGGCTTAAAAGATTGTGATATAAAAAGCGGCTCTCAAGGTTCGGCGGACATATCAAACAGAAACAATCATCTGCTGCCCAAAAATCGGTAGAACTATAACCAATTTCGCCAGCCGCACCTGCCACAATAATAAAAACTGTATTTTCCTTGCAATTGAATTTATTGTAATATCCCATTGGTGTTAGGCAGTTTTGAAAGACAGGGTATTCACCAGTCTCCATTAGCTGATTTTTGACAACTCGTGTACCACGCATAATACTTACGGAATCTTTTAAGCACCTATACTCAATTCCATCCGGGCAAAGCTCCTGAATCAGTTTATCAAGTTTTGTCATCTTTCTCACCTTCTTCTACCATTTGGCGTGCTTGTATCGCATATTGCGATTGAACATTTGAATCAATGGCAAATCTTTCGTAAGTTGTTTTCTCAAAATTGAAACAGTATAATTCTTCTGGAACGGATACATACATCTTTTTGAAATATTTTCCGACTTGGACATTCTGTAAATAAGCAATCTCATCTTGCAGCATAGAATTGTCCGCATAAATCGAAGAAAATACAAAAATATGGTATTCTTTTAATGAAGCATATCCTGCGCTTTGCAGCTTTTCAACTTTTCTTTTCACCGCTTCGTTTACCAAATCAAAGTTATCAATCCCGGAAGTCAGCAACATGCCGTGTTCATATTTTGCGCCACATTGCTCAATCCGTTCGATTTTTCTTTGCCTTTTAGACGGCTCTGTATCTGATAACTGCAAATAAAGCCGTTCTGCTTCTATTGAATCTCGTTCTTCAGCTATTGTGACTTCTATTCCAGTGCTTTTATCTTCGGACTGCAAATCCGGCTTGTCTTTTACCTTTAAATCGCCAAACTGTTTTGGGAAAGTGTTTTCCAGAATGATTTTTGCAAAACATTCATAGTAATCAAGTCCCGTATGTGAAGGCAATGGACGACCTTTTTCAATCTTAGGCATAATCATCGCTCCAATTACTAATTGCTCATTGCTCATTGCTAATTTCAGCAACGATTTTATCAATTTCCTCTCTCAACTTCTGTTCCCGTGCGACGATCTCGGCAATCTCGGCGTTCAGCTTTACGATGTCGATCTTCTCACGGGTATCCTCCTGCTCCACATAGGTAGAAACAGAGAGATTATAATTGTTCTGTTTGCTGCCGACCTCGTCGTTTGGCACAAGGTGGGCAAAATGCTGCTCGTCCTTACGCTCCGCCACGGCGGATACGATGCGCCGGATGTTGTCCTCGGAGAGTCGGTTGTTCTTCGTGACCTTCACAAACTCCTTGGAGGCATCCACGAACAGAATGGCGTTGTCCGTCTTGTTCTTTTTCAGC
>ULXY01015092.1_pt1 | contig 18110 bp, 15 predicted proteins | sample 1961741 | NCBI WGS metagenome assembly ULXY01 (sample SAMEA4835851, study PRJEB28245) | human gut metagenome | biome: gut microbiome; material: fecal sample | place: Denmark | collected 2008
AAGCTGTCTCCGATCCAGGAGCAGGCGATTCCCTATTTATTACAGGGTGAGGACATTATCGGACAGGCACAGACCGGAACGGGCAAGACTGCTGCATTCGGCATTCCGGCGATCCAGCACATCAATCCGGATGTGAAAAAGTTACAGACCATTATCTTGTGCCCCACCAGAGAACTGGCGATCCAGGCAGCGGAAGAACTGCGGAAGATCGCAAAATACATGCACGGCATTAAGGTGCTGCCGGTCTACGGCGGACAGGATATCAGCCGTCAGATCGCGGGACTGCGGGGCGTGCAGATCATCGTGGGAACCCCAGGACGTGTCATGGACCATATGCGCAGACGCACCATTAAGCTGGATCTGGTGAACATGGTGGTACTGGATGAAGCGGATGAGATGCTCAACATGGGCTTCCGTGAGGATATGGAGCTGATCCTTGGTCAGATCCCCGGAGAGCACCAGACCGCTCTGTTCTCCGCGACCATGCCGAAGCCGATCCTGGAGATCACAGACCGTTTCCAGAACGATGCGAAATTAGTAAAGGTGGCAGCGCAGGAGCTGACCATTCCCCTGGTATCCCAGAAATTCTACCGTGTGAAAAATCAGGACAAGGATGCCGCCTGCGTAAGACTGTTAGAGTATTATCAGCCGAAGCTGACCCTGATCTTTTGTAATACGAAGAAAAAGGTGGACGAGCTGTCGGATTTATTAAAGGAGCAGGGATTCCAGGCGGAAGGACTGCATGGAGACCTGTCCCAGGCGCAGCGTGATGCGGTCATGAAGCGTTTCCGTAACGGTGGAACCAGTATTCTGATCGCTACGGATGTGGCAGCCAGAGGTATTGATGTGGAGGATGTGGAAGCCGTCATCAATTACGATATTCCGCAGGATATCGAGTACTATGTGCACCGTATCGGCAGAACCGGCCGTGCCGGCAGAAAGGGCAGATCCTTCACTTTTGCCAACAGCAGGGAGATCTACAAGATCCGCGAGATCGAGAGAGTCTGCCACACCACCATCACGGAGAAAAAGCTTCCCGGTGCTGCGAAGGTGCTGAAAGCGAAAGCAGACAAATATCTGAACAGGGCATGGGAATTGCATGAGCATGAAGACATCGAGCTGATGAAGAGCTTTTTACAGCGGAAGATAGAAGAGGAAGGCTGTGATGCACTGGAGCTGGCAGCAGCCATGCTGAAATTACAGGTCGGTGACAAGGGCGAGGAGATCGCTGCAGATGAATATACAAAGCGTGGCAATCGTCTCGGGGACAGAGACAGATCCGTCAGAGGCGGTGGTGAAGGCCGCAGCTTCGGCAGAGGAGACGGAAGACGGAGATTCGGCCGCGGTGACAGAGACCGCAGAGAGGATGGAAGCACCGGTTCCGGTGAGGGTAGAAGACGCCGCAGAAGTGACAGTCGCGAAGACGGAAGAAAATGGAACGACCGCGACAGGAAAAACGCAGATCATAAGCCCTCCGCAGACAGAGCAGAGAGAGAAGCAAAAAAGAGAAAGAAACGGGAAGAGCCGGGCATCGGTAACAGCTTCCCCAAGAGAAAACGATCTTAATTTAATGAGAAAACTTGTAGATTTGCCGCAAAAGCCGTAGTTGTGCTTTTGCGGCAAATCGTGTATAGTTAGGGAAGAATGCATAGGCACTAACAGAAAGGTCTGCGGTATGAAAACACTGAAAAAACAGATACCATATATTTTGCTGGGAGCGACGCTTCTGCTCCTGCTTGGCCTAAATATCATCAGCCAGGATCACTGGCTGGATTCCGATATGGCGGCGGAGATGATCTTTTCCCGGATCCTATCCGAAGAGCACCACATTTTTTCCACGACAAACTGGTATTATTCCACGGAATTCCGCGTGTTGTATACACAGCTGATCATGGGGCCGCTGTTTCGTATCTGCAACAACTGGCATGTGATCCGTACGATCACGAACCTGGTCTTTTACGGGCTGATGCTGGTTTCCTATTATTATTTTATGAAGCCGTTAAAAGTATCCCGCGGACTTACGGTGTTAAGCTCCTGTCTGCTGCTGCTGCCTTTTTCCGAGACCATGATGACGCATATGCAGATGGGCAATACCTACATGTCCCATGTGATCCTGGTGCTGTGGTTCTTCGGTATGTATCTGCGGTTGTGTAGCGGAGAATATCGTGCAAAACGTAAGGTCAGCCTGTGGATATTCTATGTGTTGCTTGCTATCGTCTGTGGAATGTCCGGCGTGCGTTACCTGCTGGCATTGCAGTGTCCTCTGGTACTGACTTCCTTTTTCTATCTGCTGGGTGGTGAGGAATTTCAGAGTTTCCGAGGAGAGATGACAAAGGAGCATTTCCGCTCTTTGCTTTCTACGGACGGGATGCGATATTTTCTATATAGTCTGGTGGGGGCATTTTTCGCGGTAGCGGGTTATGGCATAAATGTTGTCTTCATCAGTCATAAATACGTATTCCAGACCTATGGCGCCACGAATTTCATCGCATTGTATCACGGTGTGTTATTTGACCGGATCCAGAATGCGGTGGGGTGTCTGCTGATGCTTTTTGGCTATATTCCGGATAAGGGATTTTTATCCCTGCGGGGTGTTGTGACGATGGCAGCCTTTGTGATGCTTGGCATCTACGGATACGTTACGGTCAAAAGCGGGAAAATGCAGCGCATCACGGGATTTCGCAGTCTGATCACACTGTTTTTGAAAGTCAGTTTTGTACTGAATCTGTTTGTGTTTATTTTTACCACCAGTACCATGGTGCCGCGGTATTATATCACAATCTTCATTTTCGCCCTGCCGGTATTGTGCTTTTATCTGGAAGAGGAAAAAATGCCCTTTGACAGATTGGCGGTGACGGCACTGCTTACTGTCTGCCTGCTTCTTGGAACGGGGAAAACGGTGATGTCTTTCCTGACGGTGGACAAGAACGAGACGAAGCGTCCCGTGGCGGAATTCCTTGCGGGGAACGGATATGTTTTCGGCTTCGCTACTTATAATAATGCCAATATCATCACGGAGCTTACGAATGGTGAAGTGGAGATCGGCAACATCGGAGATCCCGAGCACCTGGAGTATTTCAAGTGGTCTTCGCCTATGAAATATTATGAGGATGGGTATCATACCGGGGAGACATTCCTGCTCCTGACGGCGGAGGAGTGTGCGGAATATGCAGAGGCTCCGGCATTAAAGCAGGGCGAAAAGGTATATGAGGACGGCAGTTATACCGTCTATGTATTCGACAGCACGGAGGAACTGATGAACTGTGCTGTGGCGAGACAATAATGACAGAGATTTGGCATATTGCAGACGATATTGGCGCCCGGCACTGGCTGCAACGGGACAGAACGGTTTTGGGACTGGTTGGTTGGAGAATCTGGTGAGACACAGGGATGTCGGTACTTTTTGAAAAAGGATAACGTCTGCGGAAAGGTTGTAAGTATGAGAATCGGAATGGGATATGACGTACACCGTCTGGTGGAGGGAAGAGACCTCATCATCGGCGGCGTGAAAATACCTTATGAAAAGGGACTTTTGGGACATTCGGATGCGGATGTCCTGCTCCATGCGATCATGGATGCGCTGTTGGGAGCAGCGGCGCTGGGGGACATCGGGAAACATTTCCCGGATACAGATCCCGCGTACAAGGGTATTTCTTCCATAAAATTGCTGGAAAAAGTGGGCGAGCTGCTGGAAGAAAATCATGTGTTTATCGAAAATATCGATGCGACGATCATTGCACAGGCACCGAAGATGCGCCCGCATATCGATACCATGCGGGAAAATATCGCGAAAGCCCTGCTGATCGATGTGGGACAGGTCAATGTGAAGGCTACCACGGAGGAAGGACTGGGATTCACCGGCAGCGGAGAGGGAATCTCCTCTCAGGCAATCTGTCTGGTGACTACGCCGTTTGATCTTACGGCACAGGCGATGCAGGGCGGCTGCGGAAGCTGCAGCGGATGCCCGAAGAGCTGATAATTTCGGGAAATAAGAACTTGACAAATAGGTCGATAGGATATAGATTTTAATTAGAACAAGGTCTGTATACTATCGACCTTTTATAATGTGATGAGTGCAAAAAAAGCCAATAGGATTGCATAATTGGCAAGTGCTGGATTAAGAAGGATACAAGGAGGAATGGGAATGTATCAGATGACGGAGACAGAATACAAATTTGCTGAGCTGATCTGGGAGGAGGAACCCATCGGTTCCGGAGAACTGGTAAAACAGTGCGCGGAGAAGTTCGGCTGGAAGAAATCCACTACCTATACGTTTATTAAAAAGCTTTGTGAGAACGGTATTTTCAAAAATGAGAATGCCATCGTATCTTCCGTATTGAATAAGGAGGAATACCACAGAGCCCAGGGGGAGGCTTTCGTGGAGAAGGCTTATGGCGGTTCGCTGCCGAAGATGATCGCAGCATTTATCCAGAGCAAGAAACTCAGCGCAGCGCAGATCGCTGAGATCGAAGCTATGATCGAGGATTATAAGGGGTAGGGGTTGACAAAATACTATTGTGATATTAAAGGTTCTATGCTAAGATAAATTGCATAGGGCCTTTTTCTATTATCAGATCTATTTTCTATTAGAATCCAATGTCGGAGAAATTTTCCAATCCATTGAAATTAAGTAGAAAATATGCTTTTAACTTCATTTATGCAACTAAAAACAGTTGCAAAAAACAAGCAGAAAAAATATAATATAATTAACAAGTGGTACAAATGGGACAAAAGGAAAAACTAATTGAACAGTTAAAAAACAGACCTAAGACATTTACGTTTCATGATGCGGAAGTTTTATTGGATTATCTGGAATTTACGAAATCCAATAAGGGGAAAACCAGCGGTTCCAGAGTGATGTTTACCAGTGAGGAACACGGGAGTATATTACTGCATAAGCCGCATCCGCAAAAGGAATTGAAAGCATACCAGGTCAGACAATTATGTGATCTGCTGGAACAGGAGGGATTGATTTGAAAAATACGATGGAATATAAAGGGTATGTCGGCAGCGTAGAATTTTCCGAGGAGGATGGGATTTTTTTCGGAAAGGTAATGGGGATTCGTTCCCTGATCTCTTATGAGGGAACCGATGCCAGGAGTCTGGTAGAGGATTTTCATGGGGCGGTAGATGATTATCTGCAACTGTGTGAAGGACAGGGGAAAGCTCCGGAAAAAGCATACAAGGGAAGCTTTAATATCCGGATCGCGCCTGAGACTCATAAGCAGCTTGTGATCCATGCAACGGAATGCCAGATGTCACTGAATGAATATGTGAGGGAAACGTTGGAAAAAGCAGTGATGTAGGAAACTCCGGGGTTGACAAAACCAGTATTTTTGCATATCTTATTTAGTAGGAATTATCATATATGCAGTAAAGGCATGGAGCAGGAAAAGTACTTTTCGGTGGGACGCCAGAGAGAAGCTGTTAGAAGCTGGGAGCGGCTTTCGTCTGAGGAAAAGGAAGTGCGCCTGTGAGCTGATCCGGGGAACAGATATAAGTATCCGGATCCGGTGAGCACCCGTTATGTGCATGGCGCCATAGGCGCCGGAGTGAAGGGCATTGTCCCTTAAGTAGAGTGGAACCGCGGATAAATTCGTCTCTAAGATGAAGTTTATTCGCGGTATTTTTTTCGAGGTGAGAACATGGGCATCATCAAAAATTTAAAAGAAGAAGTCCGTATTATCAAGGAACGTGATCCTGCGATCCATTCCTCCATGGAGGTTCTTTTGTATCCCAGTTTCAAGGTCATGCTCCATTACAGACTGGCGCATAAGCTGTATCTGAGCGGACATTATTTCTGGGCGAGGTATATCTCCCAGCGGGGCGTGCGCAAGACCGGCATCGAGATCCATCCCGGTGCACAGATCGGCAAAGGATTTTTCATTGATCACGGTAACGGTGTCATCATCGGTGAGACCACCATTATCGGCGACAATGTGACAATGTATCAGGGCGTGACCCTGGGCGGTACCGGCAAGGAGCACGGCAAGCGTCACCCCACCATCGGCAACAACGTCATGATCAGTGCGGGAGCGAAAGTCCTGGGGTCCTTCACCATCGGAGATAATTCGAAGATCGGTGCCGGAAGCGTAGTCTTAAGCGAAGTGCCGCCCGGATCTACGGTGGTAGGTGTGCCGGGACGCGTGGTGAAGCGCAACAACGCAAGTCTCCCCCAAGAGACCATGAACCAGACGGATCTCCCCGATCCGGTGCGTGAGGATATCACGGTATTGCAGCGTGAGAATTCCGAACTGACCAACCGGGTACTGGAAATGGAAGATGAATTAAAGCAGCTGCGCAGGCTGGTGGTAATGAGTGCGGAGACCGGGGAACAGCCCCGATCTGCAGAAAATGACAAGACAGTGTGATAAAATAAAGATATATCATTGCAAAAATCGCAACTAGGAAAGGATAAACAATGAGCATTCAAATCTACAACACCTTAAGCAAGAGAAAAGAAGAATTCAAGCCCTTAGAGCCCGGCAAGGTAAAAATGTATGTCTGCGGACCTACCGTATACAACCTGATCCATATCGGAAATGCCCGCCCTATGATCGTATTTGATACCGTGCGCCGTTACATGGAATACAAGGGATATGAAGTGAACTATGTATCCAACTTCACGGATGTGGACGATAAGATCATCAAAAAAGCTAACGAAGAGGGCGTTGAACCCGGCGTGATCTCTGAGCGTTACATTGCAGAGTGCAAAAAGGACATGGAGGGCATGAACATCAAGCCCGCTACCAAGAACCCCAAGGCTACCGAGGAGATCGGCGGCATGCTGGACATGATCCAGACCCTGATCGATAAGGGACATGCTTATGTTGCTGCAGACGGTACCGTGTATTTCCGTACCAGAAGCTTCAAGGACTACGGCAAGCTGTCTCATAAGAATCTGGACGACTTACAGGGCGGTAACCGTTCTCTGTTAGTCTCCGGTGAGGACCAGAAGGAAGATCCCTTAGATTTCGTACTGTGGAAGCCGAAAAAAGAAGGCGAGCCTTACTGGGATTCCTGCTGGTGCCAGGGACGTCCCGGCTGGCACATCGAGTGCTCCGTTATGAGTAAGCGTTATCTCGGCGAAGAGATCGATATTCATGCCGGCGGAGAGGATCTGATCTTCCCTCATCATGAAAATGAGATCGCACAGTCCGAGGCAGCCAATGACAAGCCTTTTGCAAAATACTGGATGCACAATGCTTTCCTGAACATTGATAACCGCAAGATGTCCAAATCCCTGGGCAATTTCTTCACTGTCCGGGAGATCTCCGAAAAATACGATCTGCAGGTACTGCGTTTCTTCATGCTGTCCGCGCATTACAGAAGTCCGCTGAATTTCAGCGCTGACTTAATGGAAGCTGCGAAGAACGGCTATGAGAGAATCGTCACCAGCGTGGACAATCTGAAGTTCTTACTGGACAAGGCAGCGGATACCGAAATGACCGGGGAAGAGAAGAACTTACTCACCGAGGCACAGGGCTTCGAGACCAAGTTCGACGAAGCTATGGATGATGATTTTAACACCGCAGATGCACTGGCAGCTATTTTTGAACTGGTAAAATTCGTGAATTCCAATGCCAAGGCTGAGAGCAGCAAGGCATTCCTGGAAGCATTAAAGCAGGAGATCGTGACCCTGTCCGATATCTGCGGACTGATCGTGGACAAAAAAGCAGAGATGTTAGACAGCGACATAGAGGCACTGATCGAGGAGCGTCAGGCAGCCAGAAAGGCGAAGAACTTCGCAAGAGCCGACGAGATCCGAGATGAACTGTTAGCTAAGGGCATTGTACTGGAAGATACCAGAGAGGGTGTAAAATGGAAGAGAGCATAACCCTTCTTACTAAGATCAAGCAGATCTTCGACTGTGAAGGGCAGGATGTCCGGGCATATTCTCCGCTGACATTAGCCTACATCGGAGACGGGATCTATGAACTGGTGATCCGAAGCATTGTGGTGGAACGTGCCAACCGCTCCGCCAATGACCTGCATAAAAAGACAACACGCTATGTAAAAGCACCGGCGCAGTCCGCAATGATCGAGGCACTGCTTCCGGAGCTGACGGAGGACGAGGAAGCGGTGTACCGCAGAGGACGCAATGCCAAATCCTACACCACGGCGAAAAATGCTTCTGTGGCAGACTACCGCAGAGCTACTGGATTTGAAGCACTGATGGGGTATCTGTACCTGACAGGACAGACAGACCGGATGCTTGAGCTGATCAAAAACGGTATCCGCCTGGCAGGTCTGGAGATCTGAGTGTAATGTAACGCATGTGACAGAAAAGTAATGCATAATGAGAAAGTAATGCATAATGAGAAAGTAATACGTACTAAGAAAGGACAAGCATGGGATATCAGGAATTTACCATAGAGGGCAGAAATGCCGTGATCGAGGCGTATCGTTCGGGCAAACCCATTGACAAGCTGTTCATTTTGGATGGCTGTCAGGACGGTCCGATGATGACCATTAAAAGAGAAGCAAAAAAACATGACACGTTAGTAAAGTATGTGACCAAGGAGCGTCTGGATCAGTTATCCGAGACCGGAAAACATCAGGGCGTCATTGCTTATGCGGCGGCTTATGAGTACGCGGAGGTGGATGACATTCTGGAAGCAGCGAAGAAAAAGGGTGAACCGCCCTTTATTTTCCTGTTGGATAATATTGAAGATCCCCATAATCTGGGAGCTATCATCCGTACTGCCAATCTGGCAGGTGCCCATGGTGTCATCATTCCGAAGAACCGTGCAGCGGGACTGACCGCTACGGTAGCGAGAACCTCCGCCGGAGCACTGAACTATACGCCGGTGGCAAAGGTGACGAATCTGGCGAAGACCATCGAAGACCTGAAAAAGGAAGGTCTGTGGTTCGTGTGTGCGGATATGGGCGGTACTACCATGTACGATCTGGATCTGAAGGGCCCCATCGGTCTGGTCATCGGCAACGAGGGCGAGGGCGTAGGCCGTCTGGTGAAGGAAAAATGCGACATGGTGGCATCGATTCCCATGAAGGGGGATATCGATTCCCTCAATGCTTCCGTAGCAGCAGGCGTACTGGCTTACGAGATCGTACGTCAGAGACTGCAGGCATAACAGATTGCTGTATCCGGAAACAGGATATCAAAGGAGAAAGAATGACAGAGCGTTTCAAATATGAAGATATGACAGATGAGGAGCTCATCGACCAACTGCGGGAAGGCGACAGGCAGGTGATGGACTACATCTGTGATAAGTATAAAAATCTGGTGCGCAGCAAAGCAAAATCCATGTATATCCTGGGCGGAGACAGCGAGGATCTGATCCAGGAGGGGATGATCGGGCTGTTCAAGGCAGTGCGGGATTACGACTGTGGCAGAGACGCCAGCTTTTACACGTTTGCGGATCTGTGCATCAGCAGACAGATGTATACGGCGGTGCAGGCATCGCAGCGGCTGAAGCACACACCGTTGAATACCTATGTCTCCCTGGACAGCCATGGAAGAACGGAAGAGGACAGGGATCCGGAGACACAGACGCTGGCGGAGCTTCTGACGGATAAGACCGGCAGGAATCCGGAGGAACTTTTCCTGGATAAGGAGAGAGTGGCCTATCTGGAGAAAAGGATCGCTACGGAGCTGAGTGAGCTGGAGCGTCAGGTGCTGGATCTCTATATTACGGGAATGAGCTACACACAGATTGCGAAGGTGCTCAGGAGGAGTGAAAAAGCAACAGAAAATGCGTTGACCCGTGCAAAGCAGAAAATCCGCGGCTTTTTAAGCAAAGAATCTAAATTTTAGATTTATTTAATGGATTTTCGCAATCCGTTAGTGGTAACATACTACTATACAGATGCTTACGTGGGAAAGGCGCGGGAATATATGGAAAAATTTAGTGTAAAAAAACCGTTTACAATTCTGGTGATGGTAGTTGCCATCATTATTCTGGGATTTGTAAGTTTATCGGGAATGACAACGGATCTTCTGCCTAAGATGAGTCTGCCGTATTTACTGGTGATCACGACTTATCCGGGAGCGAGTCCGGAGAAAGTGGAGTCCAGTGTGAGCGAACCTGTGGAAAGCGCATTGGGCTCCATTTCCGGTGTAAAGAATGTATACAGTATGTCCTATGAAAACTACGGGATCGTAGAACTGGAATTCGCAGACGGAACGGATATGGATTCCGCCATGGTAAAGGTATCGAGCGCTCTGGACAGTGTAAAATCGGCATTGCCGGAGGAATGCGGTTCTCCGAATATCATGGAGATCAGCATGGATATGATGGCTTCCGTATATCTGGCGGCATCCTATGAGGGTAAGGATATTCAGGAGACCTCGCGGTTTGTCGAGGACACGCTGATCCCCTATCTGGAACGGCAGGAGGGTGTGACCAGTATCTCTGACATCGGAATTGTGGAGAATTCCATCTCTGTGGATCTGAATCAGGATAAGATTGATGTGTTGAACGAGAAAATCCTGGCAAAGACCAATGATGCTTTTGCGGATGCGGTGGATCAGCTGAATGATGCGAAGAAGCAGCTGCTGGAATCGGAGCAGAAGCTGGCAGACAGCACGCAGGAGCTGGTCGACGGACAGAAGGATATCGACGACGGCAGGACGAAGTTAGACGATGCCCAGAAGGAACTGGACGAGCAGAAGGAAAAGCTGGAAGATGCCAAGGGTTCTCTGGAGGATCAGAAGAAGGATACCGAGAATAAGCTGGCAACGGCGAGCCAGGCTTTGGATCAGCTGAACGCATTGCAGACAGACCTGCTGACGTTACAGGCGCAGGAAGAATCACTGAAGGCGACGATCACACAGATAGAAAAATCCCTGAAAGAACAGGACAAGACCACAAATGATATTCCGAATGTGGTAGACGGATTGGAGAAGATGAGCACATTTCTGACTTCTTCTCAGATGGAAAACATGACAGTACTGGACAGTACAGACGTAAATTCAGCGCTTGCTGCATCCGGTTCCGGTATGAGTCTTCAGAGTCTTGGGATAGATAAAACAACATGGGATGCCCTGACGCCCGAAGGACGAAAAGAACTTTTGCAGAAAACAGCAGCCGGATATCAGACCCAGAAGGAGCTGTTATCCGGGTATGATGACTACGTATCTTCCCTGAACAGCCTTCAGGTCGAGAAAGCCGGCGTGCAGGCAGCAGTATCCACAGCAGAAGCGGAGCTGAAGAAGAGCGGTGTTTCCTATACGGATATTGAAAAGGCGAAAATCGAGGCGGCAGCAGGCTTCGGTGCGGCTTCTGCACAGATCTCTTCCGGACAGAGTGCACTGAATTCCGCCCAGACAACCCTTGACAGCAACAAGGAGAGCCTGGATTCTGCCCAGGACCAGATCACAGAGGGCTGGGATTCCATTGCGGATGCGAAAAAGCAGCTGGCAGACGGTTGGGATCAGTATCATACCTCTCTGGAGAATTTTGAGGTACAGAAGGCGGAGGCACTTCGTAATGCCAATGCAGACCAGCTGGTGAATATGCAGACACTGTCACAGCTCATCTATGCACAGAATTTTGCAATGCCTGCAGGATATCTGGATGATGCGGAGGACAATTCCTGGCTGCTTAAGATCGGAAGCAATTATGAAAGCGTGGACGATTTATCCAATATCGTGCTTACCAATATCGAAGATATCGGAGATGTACGGCTGTGCGATGTGGCAGACATCACGGTGATCGATAACGCCGATGACAGCTATGCCAGACTGAATGGTCAGAGCGCGGTGGTACTGTCTGTGTTCAAAAGCTCCACATCGGGAACGAATGAAGTGAGTAAAAATATCGCTGCTGCAATTTCAGAGCTGGAAGAGCAGTATCCCGGACTGTCGGTACTGACACTGATGGATCAGGGCGATTACATAACTATGATCATCAATGGCGTATTGCAGAGCATGATCGTAGGTGCAGCACTGGCGATCCTGATCCTGGCGCTGTTCTTAAAGGATGTAAAACCCACCATCGTTGTAGCTGTCAGCATTCCCCTGTCTGTTCTGACGGCATTGATATTAATGTATTTTACAGGTATTTCACTGAACATGATGTCGTTATCGGGTCTGGCACTCGGAATCGGTATGCTGGTGGATAACTCCATCGTCGTGATCGAGAATATCTATCGCCTGCGTTCTAAGGGAGTCGGCGCGGCGAGAGCAGCGGTACAGGGTACGAAACAGGTGGCAGGTGCGATTATTGCTTCCACCCTGACAACAGTCTGCGTATTCCTGCCGATGGTATTTACCGCAGGAACCGTCCGTGAACTGATGATGCCCATCAGTCTGACGATCATATTTACCCTGGCGGCATCACTGCTGATCGCCATGACCGTAGTGCCGGCAGCGGGTTCGACCCTGCTTCGTAATTCCAAAGAGAAGAAGCATCCGTTCTTTGACAAGGTGCAGGATATCTATGGAAAAATGCTGGCATTCTGCCTGAAAGTGAAGGTCGTGCCCCTTGCCATTGCCATCGGCCTGCTGGTATACAGTATCTGGGCGGTCATGCGGATGGGTATCGTCATGATCCCGGATATGACATCTAACCAGATTGAGATATCTGTGAAGATGCCGGAGGATACGGATAAGGAAGAATGCTACAAGAGGGCTGACCAGGTGCTGGATGCCATGACGACCATAGATGGCATCGGAGATGTAGGTGCCATGGCAGGTGGAGATACCACCCTGGTGGCTTCTTCTTCCGGTATGTCAGACAGCACCTACGATCAGTTTACATTTTTGGCGCTGACAGAAAATGAGAATGCCGGAAAAGAAGAAGTAAACAGAATCTGCAGGGAGATTGAAGAACGCACAGCGGATATTGACTGTGAACTGACGATATCAACGGGAATGTCTGAGATGAGCACGATGATGGGCTCAGGACTATCTGTTAAGGTATATGGCGATGACCTGGATACCCTGACGAAGATCACGCAGGACATCTGTGATCTGGCTGCTACGATCCCGGGCTATGAAAATATTTCCAACGGGCAGGAAGAGCCGGATCAGGTCATCCGTCTGGTGCTGGATAAAGATGCCGCCATGCGCAAAGGGCTGACGGTTGCCCAGATTTTTTCAGAGCTGAACGGAAAGCTGACGGAGAGTACCGATGCCGCTACTGTGACCATAGACGGCGAGGATATGAAGATCGTCGTAAAGGATGGAAGAGAACCGCTGACCCGTGAGAATCTCCTGGACTATAATTTTGAGATTCAGACTACGGATGATAATGGCAACACTGTCACAGAGGATCATCCGCTGTCTGAGTTCGCCACACTAAAGCTGGAGGAGGGTGTGCAGAGCATCAACCGTGAGAACCAGAGCCGCTACATGACGGTGACAGCCACTGTGGCAGAGGGAAGCAATGCCACCCTTCTGTCCAGAGAATTGCAGCCATTGATCGATGCGTATGAATTGCCGGACGGTTATACTATTGACACTGCCGGAGAATCCGATATGGTCAATCAGATGGTGATCCAGATGAGTAAGGTATTGCTCCTGGGTCTTGCTCTGATCTACCTGGTCATGGTGGCACAGTTCCAGAGCCTGCTCAGTCCGTTTATTGTATTGTTCACGGTACCTCTTGCGTTCACGGGTGGCCTGATAGGATTACTGCTTATGAACGAGCCGCTGTCTGTTATGGGTATGATGGGCTTCGTGGTGCTGCTGGGTACGGTTGTCAACAACGGTATTGTGTTCGTGGATTATGCGAACCAGCTCCGTGTGGGAGGACTGGAACGCAGAGAGGCACTGATCGCTACCGGTAAGACCAGAATGCGCCCAATCCTGATGACAGCACTTACCACGATCCTGGCAATGGCAAGCCTCCTGTTCGGAGATGACCTCTCCAGCCAGATGTCCAAAGGCATGGCGATCGTAGTGGCGGGAGGACTTGCTTATGCCACACTGATGACACTGTTCATCATCCCTGTCATGTATGATATCCTCTTCAAGAGAAAGCCTCTCCAGGTGGATATCGGCAGTGAGAATCTGGATGACGTACCGGATGATGCGGCGGATTACTTGAAGCGGAAGGAGCAGAAGGAACTGGAGCAGCAGGAAGCGACACAGAAAGACGAGAAAAATCCTAAATAGTTATAAGTGTAGCAAAAAAAGCAAAAAAAGAAAAAATTTGTGTTGACAAATATAGATTGCTTTGTTACAATGAATCACGGTGATTGCATTAGCAGTCACGTGATGCTGCTGTGGCTCAGTCGGTAGAGCGTCGCATTGGTAGTGCGGAGGTCACGGGTCCGATTCCCGTCAGCAGCTCTTTTGAAAAGTGTGGAAACCTTGAAAATACAAGGTTTCCACTTTTTTTGTGTGCCTAAAAGTTTGTAGACAGTTGTAGACAGCTTATAATGCTTTGGAAATCAAGTCATACGTTTCGTTATCTGTCAGTGGATTGAACAAATACTCTAGTGTGGTTGCAAGGGAACTATGCCCTAACATTTCACGAATACAGTCTAATGGTACACCGCTTTTATTCAGATTACTGGCATAGGTCTTACGGATCTTGTGGGACGATTTCAAGGGCACACCATTATAGTTTGCGTATTTCCGCAGTATACTGGCAATACGGATAGAAGTAATCCGTTTCCCGTCCCTTGTAAAGATATACTTATCTGTCCTGTCGATTTTATTTAAAATCTCTACCGCTTTCGGAACGACCACAACAACTCTGTCACGGTTGGTTTTCGTATGCTCTACTACAGAATAGCTGTTATCTGTCTGGTCTCTTATCTCTTCACGAACAATATGTAAATGGCTTGTGTCGCACCAGTCCTCCCATTTTAACGCAACCAGTTCTCCTACACGCAGACCCAACAGAAAATTTAACTTTACCGCTAAATAGGAAGTGTCGGAAGTTTCTGCATACAAACGGTCTAGGAAAGCGTTAATGCTTGCTAATTCCTCTGTGTTGTAAGTTTCTGTCTTACCTGTCTTTTTTACCACTTGTCTGAATTTCACAAGAATCTGAACATTTGCAAGCGGGTTCTCTGTAAGATACTTCTTTCGGATAGCATAGGCATACATTCCGTTAAGGATGGTTTTTGCATTGCACCATTCTTTCCTTGAAAGATTGAACTCACGGACAATGCGGTTACATTCCTGTTCTAACAAAAGTTCATCTATTGTAGGTAACAGCATCCCATCCAACGTAGAAACAGCAAAATATTTATTGTAGTGTTGTTTATGCCGTTTAATCGTGTTCGGACTGCTTGTGACCGTGGACTTATAGTTCAGCCATTCAACGAAAAGTTCGTGAAATGTCAAATTGTCAATGTGCGATTTGGAAAAGTAGATAGGGATTAACTTATCTAACAGTTCCTCTTTTGTCGGTGCCTTGAGATTTTTACGTTTCCCGTTCCTGTCAAGGTAACTTGTTTGCCACCGCCCATTTTCGGTTTTGGGTGGTGTAAGAGTGTAAGGATGTTGTTTTTCAACCTTTTCACGCAGTGTTGCCATAATCTCATTATGCACGCCGCCTGTTTCCAACATAGCGTTTTCATAAGTAAATTGCAATATATTTTTATCTAATTGCATACCTTTTTTTGCTTTAGGGGAGAATATAAGCAAAGTGTCTAGGTATTTAGGGCTCTAGGAATTTAGGTGTTTCGGAGTTAAGGAAGCTAGGAATAACGATGTCCCCTTTTGCTTTTCCTTTCATTTTGATGAGTACTATACAAAAATAGAAAGAAAAAGAGTTTCGTTTCTTTTTGAGACATATATCTTGAGCAGATTATATAGCGCGGAAACCAACAGTGTACCTGTCTTTAGAGTTTTTATGTGTTTTATTTTTCCGAGTAGTGTTTTGTTTTCTAAATTAACGATTTGTTTTTCTAAATTTGTTTTCCGCTTTCTTAGGATAGCTATTTTAATTTCTAAATCTATCTTTTCCAAAATCAAAAATGATGTTGATGAAAGAACGATTTTATTTTCTAAAACTATCGACTCCTTTTTCTACTTTTTGTTTACCGGAGATTTTCACACAGCACGAATAGCGAATAAAAGTGAAACAATTTTCATTTTAAAGAATACACGCTTTTTTAAGTGCGTTTTTAAAACATATTTTGTGAACATATTCTTGAAGTTAATAAAAATATTTTTCAAAAAAGGGGATATTTTAGGGCATTTATGCCCGAAAAACGTTTGTTTCATTTTTAGTGCGTTTTTGTGAACAATCAAAACAAACAAATAGAATTGTGTGGTGTAAACATTCAATTTATTGTAGGCAAGGAAAAAAGAGCAAAAAAATAGTCTTTCCTTTTTCAAAATTAAAGCAAAGACTATTTTTCAAAAATAAGAATATCATTTGGAGTACATTCTAAAATGCCACAGAGTATTTCAAGTGTAGCAGTTGAAATGTTTTTGTTGTGCTTGAGATTGTAAATCGTTTTTGATGGTATATCATGCTTTTTAATTAAAGTGTAGGTTGTTATTCCTTTTTTCTGCATTGTCTCCCAGAGTGGAGCGTATGAAACCATAATACACCGCCTTTCTATGTCTCTTATATTATTTACTCATAGAAAAATGTTCTTGACTATGCCGATTAAAATCGGTATATTTTAGATGAGCACTACAACAAACACAAAGGAGAAAAAATATGTTTTGTAAAAAATGCGGAACAGAATTGATTGATGGCGTATGTCCTAGGTGTACACAGGACGAAAGTAACAGTGAGGATGATAGTGAGAGAAAAATCAAAAAGTTGCTTTTGTCACAACATGAAAGAGTGATAGCCGTTTTAGGAAAAAAGTATTCGGAGCAATATTTAAAAACAGAAAAATGCACGCATGGTTTTGCGGTAGTCAGTGATGAAAAAATATATTGTTTTGGTAAAAGCTATAATATACGCAATAACATATTTGGAAAGAGAAGCCCACGAAAAGTCGAGCAATTCAAAACGATTGATATAAAAGATGTTACTAGTATGGGAGAGAGTGTATTTCATTATCGTTTTTGGCAGATTGAGAGTATCGTAGGCTTTGCACTGATAATAATTGCAATTATATGTATTTTGAATGGAATACAAACTGATGGTCAGCAGACATCAGAGGTGGAACAGTTTATATCGAATAGTTTTGCCGCTACAAGTGTTATAGCCACACCACTGTTGCTTATTGGTATGCTACTTCGTTTGATTTTATGTGCAATAAGCAAAATTAAAATGATTACTGTACAATATAATGGCGGTGAAATTGCTTTTGATATAGCAGATTTTGCGGCAGAAGAAATTGATGATTTTCGGAAAAAACTTCAGTCGGTGATAGATAAAGCAGTTGAGGAGAGGCATAAGGCAGAACAGGCTGTTTCGCCTATGGCTCATCAATCAACTTCACATAATAGCAAGGCTGATGAACTTGTGAAAATGGCTGATTTGTTATCTAAAGGTCTTATTTCACAGGAAGAATATGACAAAATGAAGAAAGAGTTAATTTGATAGGGAGGGAGAAACAAAATGAAGAATACAAAAGGAAAATTGATAGCAGTAGCAATGCTGTTATCGGTAATGCTGTCAGCTTGCAGTTTTATACAAACCTGTAAGGTTAGTGGCTGCGATGATGAAATATATCGTGACGGATACTGCAAATATCATTACTACTTAAAAAACGGTGAAGATACCTTGAAAGACATTATAAACGCATTTTAGGAACTTATATTCTTGACACATATTTTCACTGCTATAAATAAAGCAAGGCGGAAAGCATATTTAACAGCCATCCGCCTTGCTTTATTTATTAAATAATCGAGTGCTTATAAAATAAGTCAGGGTGTTATTCATTGACATTCAAGAGTTGTAGACACACGGTAGACAGCGTGCTTTCCTCCTTGATTTTACTGGGCTGTAAGGGCTTCTAAAATTCCGATTCCCGTCAGCAGCTCTTTTGAAAAGTGTGGAAACCTTAAAAATACAAGGTTTCCACTTTTTTGTGTGCCTGAAAGTTTACAGACGATGGTAGACAACCAGAATAAACCAGATGTACACTTGCACGGGCCAACGATTCAGCTTACAATATAAAATAGTAAATTTATGTTCGGACACAAACCAACCCGGTCAGATGAGGAAAACGTATGGAGGAACTGCACAGAGTATGTAAAAATTTCACACGTCATGACA
>ULXY01010359.1_pt1 | contig 17657 bp, 10 predicted proteins | sample 1961741 | NCBI WGS metagenome assembly ULXY01 (sample SAMEA4835851, study PRJEB28245) | human gut metagenome | biome: gut microbiome; material: fecal sample | place: Denmark | collected 2008
TTTTCAGAGGGGTTCCTTTACTTGTAATTCTTTACAAATTCTAAAATCCTAAATCTGCGTTATCTGTGAAATCTGTGGGACGATTAAAGAAATAAAAAAGAGAATGCGCCATGGACTCATGACGCATCCTCTTTTATTTATTTACATTTCTACGATTACCTCGTGTTTGCCTTCCTGGCATGGAATGATGGTGCCTGGGATAGCCTTGCCATCAACGGTTATCTGCTTGACGCCCTTCTCCTTGCCTTCTGGGTTCTTTACCACGATGTGGTATTCGCCACCACGGAACTTGCGGGTTACCTCGTACTCATGGGCGGTGCTTGGGAGGCATGGGTCGATGTTCAGACCCTCGTAATCTGGCTTGATGCCTAGGATGAACTCGCTGACCGTATACCACATCCATGCTGCTGTACCGGTGAGCCAGGAGTTCTTTCCTTCGCCCGGTTTGGCTGCATCCTTACCGGCTACCATCTGGCAGTTTACGTAAGGTTCTACCTTGTGCAGAGTCTGATACTTCTCTTCTACATAGCTTGGCAGAATCTTGGTATAATGGTTCCAGGCATCGTTGCCACGACCGGCTACGGTTTCACCGATGATAACCCAAGGATTGTTGTGGCAGAAGATGCCGGCATTCTCCTTGTAACCTTCAGGATAGGATGATATCTCGCCCATCTCTACATGATAGGTGGTATAGGCAGGGTTGTTCAATACCATTCCGTGCTCGCACTCCAGACGCTCCTTGGCGCTGTCCAATGCCTTGTCGCAGAGACCGTCTTCTAGTCCGATGCCAGCCATGGTGCACCAGCCCTGGCTCTCGATGAAGATCTTACCTTCTTCGTTCTCATCACTACCTATCTTGTTGCCGAAGAAATCGTAGGCACGGAGGAACCATTCGCCGTCCCATCCATGCTGCTTCACGGCTTCGCTCATTGCGTCTACCGCCTGCTGCATACGCTCGGCTTCTGCCAGGTAATCTTCCTCGGCTAGTCCGGCGATTTCGCCTTCATGGCTGTTCACGGCTTCCTTGGCAAGCTGCTTGCAGAGGGCTACATAGTCCTTGCCGGTTACTACGAACAGGCCGGCAATCATCAGGCTTTCAGCCTTGCTGCCTTCGCCCTTGTTCTCGGTGGTCTGGAAACTCTCGTTAGGATCCCAGGAGAAGCAGTTCAGGTTCAGGCAGTCGTTCCAGTCGGCTCTGCCGATGAGCGGCAACTTATGCGGACCCAGGTTGTTGATAACATGGTTCATTGAAATCTTGAGGTGCTCGAAGAGGCTTACTTCTGTGCCCGGCTGGTTGTCGAAAGGCACCTGCTCAGCGAGGATAGAGAAGTCGCCCGTTTCCTTGATGTATGCCACGGTACCGAAGATGAGCCAGCAAGGGTCGTCGTTGAAACCGCCACCGATATCGTTGTTGCCGCGTTTGGTGAGCGGCTGATACTGGTGGTAGCAGCCACCGTCAGGGAACTGGGTGCTGGCGATATCGATGATGCGCTGGCGGGCACGGGTAGGTATCTGATGAACGAAGCCTACGAGGTCCTGGTTGGAATCGCGGAAGCCCATGCCTCGACCGATGCCGCTCTCGAAGAAACTTGCCGAACGCGACATACAGAAGGTGATCATGCACTGATACTGGTTCCAGATGTTCACCATGCGGTCTAACTTGTCGTTGCCGCTCTTCACGGTGAAGATGTTCAGCAGGTTATCCCAGTACTGGTTGAGTTCTGCGAAGGCAGCATCCACCTTTTCGGTGGTATCAAACTTGGCTATAAGCTCATGAGCTTTCTCCTTGTTGATCACCTTCTTGGCGCTGAACTTCTTGTCCTGCTCGTTCTCCACATATCCCAGGAGGAAGATGAGGTCGCGACTCTCGCCCGGCTGCAGGGTAACCTCTATATAATGAGATGCGATAGGGCTCCAGCCGTGGGCAAAGCTGTTGCGTGGCTTGCCTTCGATGACTGCCTCAGGCTCGGCAAACTCGTTGTAGAGTCCGATGAAGCTTTCGCGGTCGGTATCATATCCCTGAATCTCTGTATTCACGGTGTAGAAAGCATAGTGGTTGCGGCGCTCGCGGTATTCGGTCTTGTGATAGATGGTAGAACCCTCTACCTCCACCTCTCCCGTAGAGAAGTTGCGCTGGAAGTTCTCCATGTCGGTAGCAGCATTCCAGAGGCACCATTCGGCAAAGGAGAATACCTTGAGGGTCTTCACCTCCTTAGTCTGGTTCTTCAGCGTCATCTTCTGCACCTCAGCCCATGTATGGAGCGGAACGAAGAAGAGCACACTTGCCTCCACGCCGTTCTTGCTGCCCGTGATGCGGGTATAGTTCATGCCGTGGCGGCACTCGTAGCTGTCGAGCGGTGTCTTGCAAGGTTTCCACCCTGGGTTCCATACGGTATCGCCATCCTTGATGTAGAAATAGCGACCGCCGTTATCCATCGGCACACCGTTGTAGCGATAACGGGTGATGCGACGGAACTTGGCATCCTTGTAGAAGGAATAACCACCTGCTGTATTTGAGATGAGCGAGAAGAAATCCTCGTTACCCAAATAATTGATCCAAGGCCATGGAGTCTTAGGATTTGTAATCACGTACTCGCGATTGGCGTCATCAAAATGACCGTACTTTTTCTCTGCCATTGTTTTTTTAATGTTATTTTTAGATAAATTCTTTTATTTTGGTGCAAAGATAATAAAAAGTTTCAGTTTCGGGGTTAGAAAACAGTTTTTTTTTGTATTTTTGCAGTAGAAAGTTTGATGTTTAACAGATTGTAATTAACATAATATACTGTTGGCTTATGAAAAGAAACATTCTAACACTCCTCATAGCCCTGCTTGCCCTGCAGCAAACTGTGGCACAGACATACGACAACTTGTGGAAGCAAGCTGAAATCATTGCTCAGAAGGACCAGCCTAAGAGCGAAATCGCGGTGATGAAGAAAATCATCGCCAAGGCTTCGGCGGCAAATGATTATGGACAGCTGCTGGCGGCTGAGATGAGGCAGATGACTCTCTGGAAAGAGATTTCTGCTGACTCGCTGGAACCGAACGTGAAGCGGATGGAAGCCGAGGTGCTGAAGGAGAAGAACCCGGTTTTGAAGGCGGTGAGATATGCCGTGCTGGGCAAGGTCAGCGAAAAGAAAAGCCAGGAGTTCTTCAAGAAAGCCCTGGAACAGCCTGAACTTCTTGCTCGACATACATCTACAGAGTATGTTCCATTGACGCAGAAGGGCGTGGATGGCAGTTCCTTTAACAACGATCTGCTGCATCTCATCGGTTTCGAAGCAGACAGCAAGGAGGCGTATCTACTGATGTATACCTATTATAATAAGGTGGGCAATCGGGGCGCGGCTTGTCTCTGTGCCTATAAGCTCATTGAAAAATACAGTCAGGACGACGTGAGAGAGGTGAAGAAGTCGAAGTATCTCCATACCATCGACTCGCTCATCCACGTTTATCAGGATATTCCGGAGGCAGGCGAACTTGCCGTGGAGCACTACCGCTTCATGGAGCGTTCTTCCGATGCCAAACCGCAGGATAAGCTCAACTATATCAACTATGCGCTGAGCCGCTGGGGCGGATGGTCGAGAATGAACGAACTGAGAAACGCGCAGAAGCGACTCACCGAACCGATGTTCCAGGTGCAGGATATGCCGCAGGTATTGCGTCCAGGAGAGAAGGTGTGGGTGCATCTGAATGTGCGCAATCTACAGAACCTGAAGTTCTGCATTTCCCGTCTCAACATCACGGCTGATAATAATTATGATGCCCAGAATGAGGCTACCTATAAGATGCTTCTGAAGAAGACCACGAAGTTGCATCAGAAGGATTACAGCCGCAACTACTATGGTCGTCCGGATTATGAAGAAGTGAAGGATTCCATCGAAATCGGTGGCAATCTGCCGCTGGGTGCCTATCTGATGGAGGTTACTTCGGACAATGACGGCATCGCTCCGCAGCGCAAACTCTTCTATGTGAGCAATTTGGCGGTGATGATCCAGCAGTTGCCTGATGACAAACATCGCTATGTGGTAGTGAATGCTACCGATGGCCAGCCTGTCGCAGGGGCAAAGGTTGAACTCTACGAAAAGGATTATGATGTGAAGACGGGCAAGCGTAAGCGACTGGTTCATGCCCGCTTGACTACAGACAACAATGGTGAGGCTTACTTCAAGAATGTGGATGGAGAGGTGTTGGTTTCCACTTCTGCAGATAAGTTTGCGCCAGCCAAATACATTTATCTCAGCCGTGACCGCTATTTCGAGCAGAAAGATGACAAGACAGCATATCAGCTGTTTACCGACCGCAGCATCTATCGACCGGGACAGAAGATGCATGCCACTGCCGTCTCCTTTATCGTGAAGAAGGGCTTGGATGCCAGCGTGCCGGGCAAGAGCAAGGAACTGAAGTTTATCCTGAGAGACGCGGAATGGAAGCAGGTGGCTGAGCAGAAGGCTACGACCGATGAATACGGTACGGCTTCGGTTGATTTCGAATTGCCGAAGGAGGGAAAGACGGGAATGTTTTCTATCTCCGTGAATGGTACGGCAACAGAATATGTCAGAGTAGAGGAATACAAGCGTCCTACCTTCGGGATTACTTTCCCGAAGGTGAACGAGCGATATACCTGGGGCGATACTATAGTGGTGAAGGCTTCAGCCAAGACCTATGCTGGTGTGCCTGTGCAGGGAGCCAAGGTGGAATATAAGGTGACCCGCAGAAACCAGATGTGGTGGAGGGGTGCCAGTTCTTCCGATAAGCAGGTAAAGACAGATTCCACCGTGACCCGTGAGGATGGAACCTTTGATGTGGAAATCCCATTGGAGGTAGCTGAATCGGAGAAGAATGACTTCATGCGCATCGCCCGCTTCTTTAATTTCACGGTTTCTGCCGTGGTTACGGATATCAGCGGCGAGAGTCATGAAGGCGAGATGAGTCTGCCTTTGGGCACCAGGTCTACTGCTTTCTCGGTGGATATGCCGAAGCGGATAGAGACTGACAGCTTGAAGACCGTGACTTTTGCTTATAGAAATGCCAGCGGAATGCCGATTTCGAGCCAGCTGAAATATCGCATTGATAAAGGCGAATGGAAGGTGGCTGAGGCAAATGCTCCTATCGCCATCAAGGAATATAACGCTTCTTCTGCCCAGGTTCGGAAATCGGGCGTTCATCAGCTGGAGGCAATCTGCGGAACAGATACCCTGCAGCAGAAGTTCACCCTTTTCAGCATGAAGGATACCCATCCGATGGAAACAACCACCGAATGGTATTATCAGACGGCGAAGACCTTCCCTCGTGATGGAAAGCCGGTATACGTGCAGGTGGGTTCTTCTGAAAACGGAGCGCACATCGTTTATTCCATCATCGCCGGCAACAAACTGCTGGAGAAAGGTGCCTGGGAGTTGGGCGACAGTATCGTGACCCTGCCATTCACCTACAAGGAGGAATATGCGTCGGGCGTGGTCATCAACTATAGTTTCGTGAAGAACGGAGAATGCTATGCCCGAACCATCAATATCGCCCGTCCTCTGCCGGAGAAGAAGCTGAACATCGCCTGGAAGACTTTCCGTGACCGTCTCACTCCGGGACAGAAGGAGAAGTGGACCTTGCAGATTACCACTCCTGACGGCAAGCCTGCCAAGGCACAGCTGATGAGCGTACTCTATGACAAGTCGCTCGACCAGTTGGCTGAGCATAGCTGGAAAATGTCGCTGGGATTAAGCCAGTGGTTGCCAAGCTGCTATTGGAAGAGTAATCTGAAGTATTATAAGATGGATTTGTTGGGTGTTTATCCTACTAAATATTTCGACCAGAAACAACTGGATGTAGATAAGTTTGATGGCAAATATTTTAGCTATTATGCTTATATGGAAGCGGTGGAACGTTCTTATTTTGCAACCGTTGAGGCTGTTCGTATACAGAAAGACGAGCAGGTTCGAAATGAGGCGAAAGTCATGAGAATTCGTGGCTCTAAGATGACCCGTTTCGGAGCTGCTTCTTCGAAACCTTTGCTTTCTGAGATGGACTTGGCTTTACAGAACAAAATGGTGATGCTTGAAGAATTTGGTGGTGGAGGATCTAATAAGGTTCTTTCTTCTGCCGATGAAGCGGCACTCAACCATGTTCAGGTGCGTGAAAACCTGAACGAGACCGCCTTCTTCTATCCTGCCTTGGAGAGCGACAATCAGGGCAATGTGGCTATCAACTTTACCCTGCCGGAAAGCGTGACTACCTGGAAGTTCATGGGCTTGGCTCATGACAAGGAGATGCGCAATGGTTTGCTGGTGGATGAGGCTGTGGCTCAGAAGACCGTGATGGTGCAGCCAAACATGCCTCGCTTCCTTCGTGAGGGCGATAAGAGCACCATCGTGGTGAAACTCTTCAATACTTCCGACAAGAAGGTGAGCGGCAACGCCCGTATGCAGATTCTCGACCCGGAGACCAACAAGGTGGTTTGGCAGAAGACACAGAACTACAGCATTGATGCCGAGGGCTCTGCTACCATCTCCTTTGATGTCCAGGGACTGAAAGAGGGCGTATATATTAATAAGGTGGTGGCTGCCGGAAACGGGTACAGCGATGGTGAGCAGCACTATCTGCCGGTTTTGAGCAACCGTGAACTCGTAGTGAACACTCTGCCTATCACCCTGCATCAGAAGGGCGAGCAGAACTTCGACCTGAGCAAACTCTTCCTGAACAAGGAGGGCAAACAGGCGAAGGGCGCTGAAGATGCAAAGGTAACCTTCGAGTACACCAACAATCCTAGTTGGCTAATGGTGAAGGCGCTGCCAGCTATCAGCAATCCGGATGAGGAGGATGCCATCTCGCTGATGTCTGCCATCTACGCCAATACCATCACCACCCATATCCAGAAGACTCTCTCTTTGGATAATCATTCTCAGAAGACTCTCTCTCAGGAGAGCATCCGCTTGCAGAATCAGGTGGAGAAATTGAAGAAGTTGCAGAATGCTGACGGTTCCTTCTCCTGGTGGAATGGAATGAAGGGCAGCCGGTATATGACAACGTCGGTAGCCGAAATGATGGTTCGTCTGAATGCCGTTGCCGGTGTTCAGAAATCCACCGCCAAGATGCTGACTTCCGCCATTGATTATCTCTCCTGGCAGACAGCACAGGAAGTAGGAGAAATGAAGAAGCAGGAGGAGAAAAAGCAGAAGGTGAGTCCTAGCGAACAGACGCTGCATTATCTCTACATCCTTTCGATGGATGGCAGAAAGATGAAGCAGAATCTGGAAGCTGACAAGGCTTATCTCCTGGACAAAATGTCGAAGATGACCGGTGATTTCACCATCTATGGCAAGGCGCGTGCTGCCGTGGTACTCGCCAGAAACAGCCAGCAGAATGCTGCTTACCGCGAGAAGGCAGGCGAATATCTGCAGAGTGTGAACGAATATGCTGTTTACCGCGAGGAGATGGGCCGCTACTACGATACCCGCAAGGCACTCTACAGCTGGAGAAACTATAAGATTCCTACCCAGGTATCTGTGATAGAGGCGCTGCAGATGCTGAAGCCGAACGACAAGCAGACCATCGAAGAACTGCAGCGTTGGCTCCTGATGTCGAAACGCACCCAGGTTTGGGATACGCCGGTGAACACCGTAGATGCTGTCTATGCCTTTATGAAGGGCAATGAGAGCAACTGGAGCAGGAAGGCTGAGAATGCCGTGCTGAAACTGGATGGCAAGCTGCTGCCGATGCCGCAGGATTCCACTACTTTGGGCTATGTGAAGACCGGAAGACCGGGCAAGGCATCTAAGCTGAGCATCGACAAAAAGAGCGATTATACCAGCTGGGGTGCTGTCTATGCAGAGTTTAAGCAGCCTATCAGCGAAATCGGTTCTGCGGTATCGGGCATCAAGGTGCGCCGTGTCATCGTTCCAGCCGAATCTGAGAGCAAGGGCAAGGCGCAGGTAGGCGAGAAGGTGAAGGTAACGCTCATCATCACCGCCGACCGCGACTACGACTTTGTGCAGATTACGGATAAGCGTGCGGCATGTCTGGAACCGGTCAACCAGTTGAGCGGTTATCAGTGGGGCATAGGCTGCTATGTTTCTCCAAGAGATCATGCAACAAATTTCTATTTCAATCGTTTATCTAAAGGTAAGCACATCGTAGAAATGGAGTATTACGTGGATAGAAAGGGCGACTATCAGAGTGGAACTTGCACCGCTGAGTGTACCTACAGTCCGGAATTTGGTGGCCGCACAGAGACTTATGAATTGAAAGTTAATAATTGATAGTTAAAAGTTTATAGATTGATAATTAAGAATAGAATAGTATGAAACGAATGAATATATGGATACTTTCAGCGCTGTTGGCGCTGCCGGCATCAGCACAGAAGATAACAACCCAGCACGAGGTGGTGGACTGCGGACAGGTGTTGTTCCGCAAGCCCGTAACTGCTGAGTTCGTGATGAAGAACGAAGGCCACAAGCCTTTGGTGATTAACAATATATTGAAGAGCTGCGGCTGTACATCTGTGGAATATCCTAAGAAGAGTATCGCAGCAGGCGAGACCTTCACAGTCAAAGCTGTTTACGACTCCAAGCAGATGGGTACCTTCATGAAGCAGATATGCCTCTACAGCAATGCCTCTGACGAACCTTTCATCGTCATGATGAGAGGCAAGGTGGTGGGCAGCGTGGTAGACTTCGCTGGTTCTTACGACCAGCTTCTGGGTGACATCAAGTCGGATGTCCAGGAAGTGGAGTTTGATGACGTAAACCGTGGCGACCGTCCGGTGCAGCGCATCCACATCTTCAATCCTACCGACCGTGTGATGGAACCGGTGGTGATGCATCTGCCTAATTATCTCCAGGCACAGGTATCTCCATCCAAGGTGGCTCCTCATCATTCTGCCGTCGTCGTATTGGGCTTGGATTCCAAGAAGCTGCGTGACCTGGGACTGAATCAGACTTCCATCTATCTGGGCGAGCGTCCTGGCGACAAGATTGCCCCAGAGAAGGAAATCGTGGTTTCTGCTGTCCTCCTTCCTGACTTTGACAAGTTGACAGCCGAGCAGAAGGCAAAGGCTCCGAAGTTGGAAATATCGGCAACGGAACTGAACCTCGGCAGCTTCAACGGCAAGAAGAAGCTGAAGGGACTTATCACCCTCACCAACAAGGGTAAGTCGGAACTCGACATCAGAAGCATGCAGATGTTTACCATGGGCTTGCAGGTAAGTTTGAAGAAGAGCAAGATTCAGCCGGGAGAAACCGTGAAGATGAAGGTGACGGCAGTGGCTGCCGAACTGAAGAATTCGCGTGTGAAGACCCCTCGTATCCTCATGATTACGAATGATCCTGACCAGGCAAAGGTGGTAGTGAAGATTAATGTACAATGAATAATGTACAATGAATAATTATACATTATAAATTATAAATTATAAATTAAAAAAAGTGCAGATAGAAATAGATAACGGCAGTGGTTTCTGCTTTGGTGTGACCACTGCCATCAAGAAAGCTGAAGAAGAGTTGGAGAAAGGCAGTAAACTCTACTGCCTGGGAGATATCGTGCATAACGGTATGGAGGTGGAACGACTGCATGAAGCAGGACTCATCACCATCGACCACGAGCAGATGGAGGAGCTGCATGGCGTGAAGGTATTGCTTCGTGCCCATGGAGAACCACCTGAGACCTATGCCCTTGCCGAGCGCAACAACATTGAAATCATTGATGCTACCTGCCCTGTGGTACTGCAGTTGCAGCGACGCATCAAGAAGCAGTATGTCAACAATCCGGAGGCGCAGATTGTCATCTTCGGAAAGAAGGGACATGCCGAAGTTCTGGGTTTGGTAGGACAGACCGAGAGTCACGCTCTTGTGGTAGAGAAGCTGGAGGATGTGGAACATCTGAGGGAGATAGGAAGGCTGGATTTCTCCAAGGACATCTATCTCTATTCTCAGACCACCAAGAGCCTGGAAGAGTTCCATCGCATCATCGAATACTGCCAGGCGCATATCGTGGAAGGTGCTACCTTCAAGAGCTTTGACACCATCTGCCGACAGGTGGCTAACCGCATGCCGAATATCGCCATCTTTGCCAGCAGGCATGATGTGGTGCTCTTCGTGAGCGGCAGAAAGAGTAGCAACGGTAAGGTACTCTTCAAGGAATGCAAGAGCGTGAATGACAACAGCTATCAGATAGAGAGTGCTGACGAAATAGACATGGCATGGTTCCAGGGCGTCAATACTGTGGGCATCTGTGGTGCCACAAGTACTCCCAAATGGCTGATGGAAGAATGTAAGGAAAAGATTATCAATGAATTCAAGGGGTAATCTCTTTGAATTCAGGGGTAATCTCTTGGAATTCTGGAATGTATAAAAACAAAACAAGTGGTAAATCTTCTCCCGAAGACTTACCACCTTCAAAAAACAGTAATTAACTCAAAATTTATAATCTATATCATTACTACCTTTAAATAGTGTTGCAAAGATAATAAATCATTGCTTTTTTTGCAAGGTAGTGTCAATGAATAATTCTATTTTCTCGTTAAATTATTTCATTTTAACTTATTTTTGCAAACACCTATGCCTTGATGGCTTTCTGATACTGTTCCATGAGCCATGCCTTCTGCTGAGGGATGGTCAGCTGGCTGTTGTCGAGAACGATGGCATCTTCTGCCTGGCGCAGCGGAGAAGTCTCTCGATGGGTATCGATGTAGTCGCGCTCTTCTACGTTCTTCAGGATGTCCTCGAAATCAGCTGGCATTCCCTTCTCCTGCAGCTCATCATATCGGCGCTGTGCTCTCACCTGGGAGCTGGCGGTGACGAATATCTTGAGTTCTGCGTCAGGGAAAACGGTGGTGCCGATGTCGCGGCCGTCCATCACGATGCCCTTGTCTTCACCCATCTTCTTCTGCTGTGCCACCAAAGCCTCTCTGACGAATGGGATGGCGGCAATCGGACTCACGTGGCTGGAAACCACCAATGAGCGAATCTCCTTCTCTACGAGTTCGCCATTGAGATAACAGTCCGGGCGACCGGTAGCTTCATTAAACTTGAACGAGATGTGGATTTCAGGCATCTTCTTCTCCAGCTCATCTACCTTGACATTGCCCTCTGCATCAAACAGCTTGTTTCTCAAGGCGTAGAGCGTAACAGAACGGTACATGGCGCCTGTATCTACATACACATATCCAATCTCCTTGGCAAGGTCCTTAGCCATGGTACTCTTGCCACATGATGAATAACCATCAATTGCTATTGTTATCTTCTTCATATTTCGAACTGATTTATAATTTATAATTTACAATTTATAATTCACGCTCAGCACCAGACTGTTGCTGCTGACGTGATATTTGCCATAGGCCACATTCAGCTGGAAGCGCTCCAGGTTGATGCCTCCACCGAATGACCATCCGGCTCCATGACTGCTCTCCTCGTTCTCCTCGCCTGTAGAAATCGTCATCTCGTCAGCACGGCGGGCATTATATCCTGCTCCCAGCCACAGACTCTCGCCCAGGAGGAGTTCTGCTCCTACCACAAGATGGTTCTTCAGTCCGCTGTCCCAATGGTTCAGATTCACCAGGGTGGCAGAAATGCGGAACGGGGTGTTCTCAAACCGTTTGGTGGCTCCCACCTGCAGGTCTATCGGCATCTTCTCATATTCCTCATCATACGCCTTGAGCTGTCCACCCAGGTTCTTGGCAACGGCAGAGATAGAAAGGTCCTGCTCTGGGTCGTAATAGTTCAAACCCAGGTCTACGCCCATGGCGATGGAGTTGTAATCACCGATATAGGAGGTGATGAATCTGGCAGAGATACCACCTGCGAGATTCTGGGCAAGCATATAGGAGAAATGGCCCGCAAGCGCAATGTCCTTTGCCGAGAATTCGCCCATCTCGATGTTGTTCTCATCCGTCTGTTTCATCTTGCCATAGTCGATGTATTGAGCCGACACCGCCCATGATGCCTTTTCCTTCACGATGCGGTTGAAGGAAGCTGATGCCACGTTCACCCCCGACATGTAACTCATGTAGTTGAGGTTGATGGTCTTATCGCTCACCGACGACAGCAGCGCCGGATTATGGAATACGAGGGCTTCATCATCTTCTATCAAGGTGATGTTATCGCCTCCGAGGGCTGCGGCATGTGCACTGACCGGTAAGCGCAGAAAGTTATAACTCGTTTGGCTCTCCTGAGCGTTCATAAAAGCCGCAAAAAGCGTCAATACGAGGGAAAAAACTATTTTTTTCATTTAAATTCTATAAATCTTTGGCAAAGATACAGCTTTTTTCAAGAATATACAGTAAATTTGCATTGTTTTCGTAGAAAAGAACGGAATTGATAGTGAAATATTGCAGTTTCTGCTCCTAAAAATGGGGAAGTGGGGCTGCAGACTAGATAGAAATAGAAGAATGTTGGAAATTAAAAAATCGAAGAAAGTACAGTTGGACGACAAGCGGGTCACCTTTTTCCTGCTTGGGCTTCTTCTGGCTTTTACCTTCCTCTTCGTGGCACTTCAATATCAGAAGGGACCTCAGGGAGGAGATGACTGGGCTGAGAACTTTGAGGATCTGGCACAAGACCTGGATATGCAGACACCACCCGACCAGAAGGACATGGTGAGTGCTGAGGCTATGTCGAAGGCACCTGCATCAGAAGCCATCACGCAGGAGGTGAAACCTACCGAACAGCAGATGGTTAAATCGCCCGATAAACTCAGTACCACTACCAGTAAACTGGTTATCGGTGACGGTACGGGAGCGGTGGAAGGTGCCGATGTGAAGGAAGCTGCACCTGAGACTGCGATTGATAATTCTGACAATACGCCAGAAGAACCCATCAAATTTACAGTGGTGCAGAAAATTCCGGAATTTCCGGGCGGATGGTCGGCATTCATGCAATGGCTCACCAAGAACCTGAAATATCCTTCTGCAGCGCAGAAAAACAAGGTGCAGGGAACCGTTGTCATCACCTTCATCGTGAACAAGGACGGCAGTATAGCAGATACGAGAGTAAGCACTTCGGTAGATCCGGTGCTCGATGCTGAGGCTCTCAGGGTGATGAAGATGATGCCGAAATGGAAACCGGGAATGGATAGAAACAAGGTATGCCGTACCATGATTGCCGTTCCGGTGGTATTCCAGTTATAGGATTATAAATTATTTTGTAAATTATTCATTATAAATTATAAATTGTTCATTATAAATTATACATTATTATGAAGACAGCTGATGAAATTTTAAACATGGTGAACGAGTTCTTGGAAAACTTGCCATACGACCGTAAACCATATTCGCTATATGAGCCGATAAAGTATGTGCTCTCTATGGGGGGCAAGCGCATCCGTCCAACCCTGATGCTCCTGGGTTACAACATCTTCAAGAACGACCCGGAGAAAATCCTGATGAATGCCATCGCCCTGGAGACTTATCACAACTATACCTTGCTCCATGATGACCTGATGGACAATGCCGACCTGCGCCGTGGTCACGAGACCGTTCACAAGAAGTGGGATGCCAATACAGCCATCCTCTCGGGCGACAGCATGCTGGTTCTTGCCTATGAGCGCATGGCACAGTGTGACGAAAAGCATCTTGCCAAGGTGTTGAAACTCTTCACCACCACCGCTCTCGAAATAGGAGAGGGACAGCAGTATGATATGGAGTTTGAGACACGCAACGATGTGAAGGAAGAGGAGTATATCGAGATGATCCGTCTCAAGACCAGCGTACTCCTGGCTTGTGCTCTGAAGATTGGTGCTGTTCTGGCTGATGCTTCTGAGGAAGATGCCGAGAACCTGTATAAGTTTGGTGAGCAGATTGGCCTGGCTTTCCAGTTGCAGGATGATTTCCTCGATGTCTATGGCGATACCAAGGTGTTCGGTAAGGAGATTGGTGGCGATATCACTTCCAACAAGAAGACCTTCATGCTCATCAATGCCTTCAACCATGCCAACGACGCTCAGCGTGCAGAACTCCAGAAGTGGGTGGATGCCAAGGAATTCGACAGCAAGGAAAAGGTAGCTGCCGTTACCCGTCTTTACAACGAGATTGGTATTGACAAGATGGCTCAGGACAAGATAGCTTATTACTTCGAGCAGAGCAGGAAGTATCTGGATGCAGTGAATGTGCCTGCTGAGCGCAAGGAGGAGTTGGCAAAGTATGCACAGAAAATGATGAAGCGCCAGTACTAATCATTTAGTTCAAAATTCAATGTTCAAAGTAATAGATACGCATACGCATTTTGATGCGGAGGAATTTGATGAGGATAGGGCGGAGGCTTTCGCTCGTGCCAGTGAAGCGGGGGTAGGCAAGGTGTTCTTGCCTGCCATCGACTTGAAGACCACGCACGCAGTCCTGGCTTTGAGCCGGGAATATCCGGGCTACGCCTATCCCATGATTGGCTTGCACCCTGAGGAGGTGAAGGAAGACTGGAAGGAGCAGCTGGCAGAACTCCGGAAGATGCAATTTTCCGACTTTATCGCCATTGGCGAAATCGGATTGGATTACTATTGGAGCCGTGAGTTCGAACATGAGCAGCTGGAGGCTTTCGAAGAGCAGGTGAAGTGGTCGGTAGATACCCGCTTGCCATTGATGATTCATTGCCGCAAGGCGCAGAACGAGATGGTACATCTGCTCAGACAGTATCAGAAAGACCTTCCGGGCGGCGTGTTCCATTGCTTTACCGGCAATCAGAAGGAAGCCGAGGAACTCCTCTCGTTCGACAACTTCGTGCTGGGCATCGGTGGAGTCTCTACCTTCAAGAGCAGTCATCTGCGTGAAGACCTTCCAGCCGTGGTTCCGATGAACCGCATTGTTTTGGAAACCGACTCTCCATACATGGCTCCCGTTCCATATCGCGGAAAGCGCAATGAGAGCGCCTTCGTAGTAGAAGTTCTTAAAACCTTGGCGAAAGCCTACAACGTGAGCGAAGAAGAGTTTGCCAAGCAAACCAATGAAACCGTGGAAAGAGTATTCCACTTGAAATAAATAAACTTTAATAAATATAAATCCTAAACCAACTATTCATTATGACTAGAAAAATGTTGATGGCAGCCCTCCTGATGGCTGCATTTGCACAGGGCACTCAGGCACAAGACCTGAGCGGCCAGCGTTCTGAAAAGCAGGACGTAAACATGATTCCGGGTAAGAAACTGGATCATCACGGACTCATCGTGAGCCCTACACCACATCTCCTGAATGTGGATGCTGCTAACCGACTCGACCTGCAGAAAGGTGTCAAGGTGATAGACAAGAAAGGCAAGTTTGCCGATGACGTGAAGTTTCTTACCGCCAACGCCAAGGGCATTCGCCTGACTATCGATTTCGGTGAAAAACTCGCTGCCAAGGCTGGCGTAAAGCCTGTTTCGGGTGCTTACAGCCTGAAGGCTGATGCCAAGGGTATCCAGATTGTGGGCTTCGACGAGCGTGGTGCCTTCTACGGTTTGCAGACTCTGCGCCAGATTGTTAACAGCGAGATGGCAAAGGGACAGATGCCTTACACCACCTGCAACGACTACCCAGATCTTCCAAACCGTGGTGTGGTAGAAGGCTTCTATGGCGAACCTTGGTCTCATCAGGTGCGTCTTTCCCTCATCGACTATTACGGAAAGAATAAGATGAACACCTATCTCTACGGTCCGAAGGATGACCCATATCACAGTTGTCCTAACTGGCGCTTGCCTTATCCTGAGAAAGAGGCTAAGAACATCAGCGAACTCGTTCAGGCTTGTCGCCGCAACCGAGTAGACTTCGTGTGGGCTATCCATCCTGGACAGGACATCAAGTGGAACGAGGAAGACTATCAGAACCTGGTTCACAAGCTCGATTTGATGTACGACCTTGGTGTTCGTTCTTTTGCTATCTTCTTCGATGATATTTCCGGCGAGGGTGCCAACCCGGTAAAGCAGTCGGAACTCCTGAACCGCCTGGCAAAGGAATTTGTGAAGGCTAAGGGCGATGTAACTCCGCTCGTGATGTGTCCTACCGATTATACCCGTCTCTGGGCGAATCCAAAGCCAACCGGTTCTCTCGCCATCTTCGGAAATACCCTCGACCCTTCTATCAACGTATTCTGGACAGGTGATGTGGTATGTAGCGACTTGACCCGCGAGACGCTCGACTGGGTGAATTCCCGCATCAAGCGCCCAGCTTACTACTGGTGGAACTTCCCTGTAACCGATTATGCCCGCCATATCATCATGCAGGGTCCTACCTACGGATTGCAGACCGACCTGACCAACAAGGATCTCTGCGGTTTCGTGAGCAACCCGATGGAGCATGGTGAGGCATCCAAGCTGGCGCTCTATGGTGTAGCTGACTATAGCTGGAATATCGCCAACTATAATCCGCTCGATAACTGGGAGCGTGGTCTGGTTGATCTCACCCCGGAAGCACATGAGGCATATCGCACCTTCGCCATGCACTCTTGCGATACCGAGACCGGTTATCGCCGCATCGAATCATGGGAGACCAAGAGTTTCCGCATCGACAACTTCACAGATGCACAGTTCAACGCTTTGCAGAATGAGTTTGTCAAGGTGAAGAATGCTCCTGCCCAGATGGAGGCAAACTGCAAGAACGCCCTGCTGATGAAGGAACTTCGCCCATGGTTGACAGAGTTTGGCAAGTTGGGCGACCGTGGTTTGAAGACCATGAGTCTCATCAAGGAATACAAGGCTGGCAACGACCAGGCGTTCTGGGATGGCTATGTCAACAACCGCATGAGCAAGGAAGATGTGGCTGCTTACGAGAAGCATAAGTCAGGAACCATGGTATTGCAGCCATTCTACGAGCAGTCTATGGACGATATGGCATCTGGTTTCTTCAAGAAGTTGACCGGCAAGGTGCCTGCCTTCTATAAGGGTATCGGTACCTATGCTACCTTGAGAACTACCCAGAGCAAGGCGATGTTCGACAACGATTCTACTACCTATTATACATCGGGTAACGGCCAGAATACAGGCGACTGGATTGGTGCTGACCTGGGCTGCGTTCGTTCAGTTTCAGAGGTAAGAATCCTCCAGGGGCGCAACTCTGTAGATGATGTGGATTACTTCGACAACACCGTATTGGAGTATTCTGTAGACAGAAAGGAATGGAAGGCGCTGACAGGCGAGTTGAAGAAGCAGTATATCATCAACTGGAAGACCGACACCCCAGTTGAGGCTCGTTATATCCGTATCAAGAAGTTGAAGTCAGACAAGCGCAACTGGGCCGCTGTCCGCACTTTCGAGGTGAATCCAACCACTCCAGAGCGTTTGAGCTTCCCTGTAGAGGCAACCAACCTTCAGGCAGCGATGTATGGTTTCGATGAGAATCCTTGCACCTCATTCACCAACGAGGGCATCCTTACTATGGGTATTGAGAAGGATGTAAAGAGTTACACCCTGCTTCTGAAGTTGACTCCAGGCAGTTCTTTGGTTTGTCGTCAGTTGAATGCCAAGGGCAAGGTTCTTGCCACTACCACCATCGACAGTTCATTCTGCAAGGTAGAATTGGTGAAGAAGGCAGCCAAGCTTCAGATAGAAGGCTCAGCCGAAATCTTCGAGATTATTCCTGAGAAGTAAAGGAAAGAACTTTCGCAAGTGGGGAAGTTAAGTGAAGTTAAGGAAGTTAGAGGGAAGTTAAGGGACGAATGTCCTGCGTTTTACGACAAAGACTATTGTCTCTTAACTTCCCGAACGACCGTAGGGAG
>ULXY01031643.1_pt1 | contig 17299 bp, 15 predicted proteins | sample 1961741 | NCBI WGS metagenome assembly ULXY01 (sample SAMEA4835851, study PRJEB28245) | human gut metagenome | biome: gut microbiome; material: fecal sample | place: Denmark | collected 2008
GATTCTATAAATCTGCTGCGAAGATACGCATTTTTATTGAAACTGCCAAGAAATTATAGGATTTTCTTTCTGAACCCCGACCTTGGCAGATGAATTTATGGTACCGATTTGAAATTACCAATGAGGCTGTGCGCAGCCAGATGTATACCTTATTTCATTAAGGAGATAAAAACAGCCTGCCAAAAGATCTGTTTTTTTCTAAAGATTAGAGTTAAAGATCGTGATCAGACTCCAAGTTTTCTGAAAAGTTTTAGTACCTTTGCAGATTGACTTCGGTCAACATGCGTAAGGAACGCATGAAAGGTAAATTTAAAAACTTAGCTGATGGCAGTATCTGAAGATAGAAAGTTTACGAAAGAACAAGTCTATACCCTTCTCGAAGGAGCAAAGGGCAAGACTCTAGGTGAGGTTGACAAATCCCACCAGTTTGCTCGTACCTTAGAAAGTAAAAAGATTACAGGTATCGCTGGAGACGTAATAGAACAATCTGTTTTCGGTTATAAGAAAGACAGCAAACAGGAATGTGATATTGAGATTGATGGTGTTCTTACGGAAGTTAAGACCACTGGAGTTCGTGTACCCAAGAGAGACCTGAAGAATGTAAGCGGAAAAAAAGGAGAAGCTTATAATGTTTACCTAGGTGCAAAGGAAGGTATCAGTATTACACATGTTACCTTTGAGCCTCCGATACAGACAGACTTCAACACCTCTCATTTTTGGGAAAAATCAGAACGGCTTTTAATTATATTCTATGAATATAAATCATACGAAGTTGTGCCTGCTTCCGGCTATGCCAAGTTCCCTATTGTTGACTACTGCTACAATTCTTTCTCTCAAGAAGAAAAAGACAAATTGCAAAACGACTGGGAGATTGTCAGTAGCTACCTGCAACAGGTTTATCATGATTATCAGGATGAAGAAAAGCGCAACGAACAACTGGTTGGTTTCACTCACCTTCTTCGTCCCAATCTCTTGCTGATAGAATTAGTACCAGGATTCAAGCGCACAGCAACAGGCTCTTACCAAAAGCCCCGATACAGATTGAAACAGACTTTTGTTGATTACATCGTGCGGGGGCATTTTAACAAAAGCAGAGCAAAAAACGAAATCGTACTGAAAGAATCTTTTTCAAGTTTCGCCCAGCTGGATGCTCGTTGCCATGAACTTACATTAAAGTATAAGGGTAAGACTCTGCCTGAGCTAAGAGAAATGCTTGGAATTGATGCTAAAGTCAAGGATATTTCAGCTAAATGCGTTATCCGCATGTTCGGAACCGATTGCAATAGGTTAAATCAAATCTCAGACTTCAACAAAGCCGGTATCATAGCAAAGACCATCACGATTACCCCCCAAGGTGGAAGAACAGAGGACATGAAACTCAAGCACATCGACTTTGAAGAATGGGCAGATAGAGATGCAGACTTTGAAGATTCTGATGTGTACGATTACTTCTGTGAGCACAGCTTCCTCTGCCCTATCTTCTGTGAGCATGATAGTAAAGACCCGAGCAAGACTATTTTTGAAGGTTTTAAACGCTTTGCCTTTGATGAAGATTTCATAGAAAATGAAGTTCGCCGCACTTGGGAGGATTCCAGGAATCTGATTCATAGAAACGAACTGGAATGGGAATACGTATATGACAAAAAAGGAAACAAACGTATGAACAATAGCGGTTCCTATATGGGAGCACCAAACTTCCCTAAGAGTTCGGAATATAAAGTATTCTTCCGAGGAGGTGCAAATATTTCGACAGAGAAAACCAGAACAGAAAGCGTGAATGGCATTAGAATGTTACCACAGTTTTTCTGGCTTAAGGGTTCATATATTGCTAAAAAATTACAAGAAATTCCATACATATAAATATGTCTAAAAATACAATAAAGGTAGTAGAGCTTTTCGCCGGTGTAGGAGGTTTCCGCATTGGACTGGAAGGAGCATCCGATGCCTATAAGACCATCTGGAACAACCAATGGGAACCATCAACCAAGCACCAAGATGCTTCGCTCGTCTATAGAGCACGCTTTGGCTCAAAGGGTCATAGCAACCAAGATATTAATACTGTACCAACAGCAGACATTCCTGATCATGACTTGCTGGTTGGCGGTTTTCCATGCCAAGATTATTCTGTAGCTTCAACTCTTAGCCGTTCTGGCGGAATTGAGGGAAAGAAGGGTGTGCTTTGGTGGCAAATCTATCGTATACTGAATGAGAAGGGAGATAATCGTCCAAGCTATATTTTCTTTGAAAATGTTGACCGTTTGCTCGGCTCGCCAGCCAAGCAGCGTGGACGTGACTTTGCAATCATCCTTGCTTCACTCGCAGATTTGGGCTATACTGTAGAATGGCGAGTGATTAATGCTGCAGATTATGGAATGCCTCAGCGCAGACGCCGTACTTATATTGTCGGTTACCGTGAGAATTCAAATGTTTCAAGGCAAGTACAAGAGTTGAAGGATTGGGTGCTTTATGAAGGCGTGCTGGCAAAGGCTTTTCCTTTTAAACCGAAGGACAAAACCCTCTCTGAATTTGAGATAGAAGGAACTATTAAGGAGGTTTCGGATAATTTCAACAAGGAAGGAAAAGACAGTCCATTTGGAAATGCCGGTATCATGCGCAACCGTTGCGTATATTCAGTAGATGCAGAGGCGGTTTATGATGGCCCAATTATGACACTTGGCGGCAATATCGTTGATGAGTCCCTGGTCCCGGAGGAGTTCTTTATTCCGCAAGATGAAGTTGCAAAATGGGAATACGAAAAGGGTGCAAAGAAAATAGAACGCACTACCAAGGAAGGTTTCAAGTATCTTTTCTCTGAGGGCGGAATGGCCTTCCCTGATTCCCTGGATAAGCCTTCACGTACGATTATTACAGCTGAAGGTGGTGCATCTGCATCGCGCTTCAAGCATGTTATCAAGACACCATCTGGTCGCTATCGCCGTTTGATTCCAATAGAACTGGAACGTCTGAACATGTTCCCGGACAATCACACCTTGCATCCTGACGTTACGGATGGCCGCAGAGCCTTCCTGATGGGTAATGCTTTGGTATGTGGAATCGTACAGCAGATTGGCAAGAGTCTTTATCGCTTCATCTTCGAAAAAGAACCAGTTTCTACTCATCCAATAGATATTAAGCGTGATTCTCAACCAAAGTTGAATCTTGGTTTATTCTCAGAAATGAAACCTGAGTTGAAAATAAATAAGCCGAAGAAGAGCTACACCTTGGATATGAACAAAAGTCTCTTGGTTGGCTTTGTCAAGGAAGATAATACTGATTATTTCCTGGATGGTGGTCAGACAAAGATTTACTATACAGGTAAGACCAAGTCTTTCCCATCGACTGTTGCGCTCAACAAGCTTTACTATTTCATGCCTTACATCAAGGGCAAGGGTATCAAGGACTTGTATCTCATCCGCATAGCCCGCATAGGCAGCAAGGCAGAGATTCATCCAGAGTCAGACGACAAAGACCCACGCCTTGTGTTTGAGTTGGAATATCTAGAGAGCTTACCAAACTACATGATGCTGAAGCCTAACATCTTCAACACCTATAGAAACACAGTTCTTGGAAGAGTGATGGGGGATAAAGGGTAATACTATCCCCCATCCTTCTTCAAGGAGCAAGAAAGTAAACTACGATTACACTAGAAATTAAATCAATATAAAATTAAAGAGAAATGGCAAAATTTCAAATTTTTCAGTACCTGTTTCGACCTGTAATGGAGAATCAGGCAGGACTACCTGCAGAAGAGTTTCAGGCTGTCAATATTCAAGATTCAATTGACCACAAGCAAGAATTACTAGGAAGTGTACTTAATGATTTTGCATGTGAGCAAGATGAACAAAATAAGTACTACAAATTCAACGGAGAGACATTTAAATACCGTTCATTTATCAATCAAGGCGATATTTATGTAATACGTATTGCAAATAATAAAAAGACAAAGCTTGAAGCAGACTTCAATGTCTCTGAATTTGATAATCATCCTTCATGTTTAGTTATTATTGACAACCGTAAAGACCGTCAGATTATAGCTATCGAGCGAAATGCTGCATTCTCAAAGAGTAGTATGGTTGCTGATATTTTGCAGTATACATTCCGTTTAAAATTGCTCTCACGTCGCCTTACACTTGACATTGCGGGCAAATTCCATACCGCAGAATTTTGGCAGGTAAGAAATGCAAGTATGGAACTCAAGGGTATCGACTTTGTTGATTTCCCATTTGCTTATCCAAATCTTCCAGCGATAAGCGACCTTGTGGGTGAATATTTCACCAACTTAGCCAAACGCACTAATAGTGAGCCGACTTTGCACCTCCAGGGGCAGAATCATGAGAGCGTAAATCTTGACCCAGAGGATATTTGGGTACTGAATGCCATCAAGGCTTGTGCTGCAAGTGGAAAACCAATCCTTATCAAACCTAAAGGAAGCCAAGTTAAAAAGATTGGAGTAGAAAGTCCTGTAATCGAGGAAATTGCTGATGTTGCATTAAAGAATCTCAGTTCACGTGATTTGTTTGATTCCAAATTTAATCTGATTATAGAATTCCTCAACAAAATTAAACTTGTGTATGAATAATCTGGAATCAAGAATGCTCGAAATTTTCCTCTCCGACCAGTTGTTCTGTTCGCTTTATCCTGCTCTTTGCTTCATGGAAGAGCAGCACCAAGCTCCTTCGCCAATAAAAGTATGGATGGAAGCCCTGCTAATAAAGCAAAAAGCAGAACATTTTTGCAGGGCAGACCTCATCATTGGCCGCATGTTTGCTGATAAGTCAGAAATAGAGGCTTTGTGCGAAGAAGCAGTTATATTCTATATGTTTATGACCACTGGTCGGGAGGAATCCCAAAAGCCAACCGCTTTAAAAGATGCTTTAGCCCAATTGCTGCAAGACCATGGTGAGTTATGGAAGACCTTATACGAAAAAATCAGAAAATCAGAGCAAGACGAAGAATTGAAAGGCTACTACATAGATTCATGCGATTACAGCAAGAAGTTGAATCAACTTATCTCCATCATGCAGAAAGAACTGGATACTATAAAGGAAAATAATCTAGACTTGAAGCAGGCAAAGGAAGTTGTAAGAATAATCGTAGACAATTGTATGGGGCTTACAAGTGATACTATAGAAGGAATCCTAGTCCCTTTGATGAGTACCAACGAACAATACAACTGTGCATTCAATGAGGAAGTGAATCGTCTGAAAGAGAAATTGGGAATTAAGACCGAAACTAAAATAAATTTCGAAAAACTTAACGACATTCACGACAATGAACAAGTTCATATAGGCAAATATAATTATGGCAGATATAAAAATGAATTTTAATGGTGATGTGAGTATTGAAAAAATGTTTGATATTCACGACAACCAGCAAGTTGCAATTTACAATAACAATAATACAGAAAACAAGGAAAAACAGAATAATCCTCTGAAAGATATTTCTGAGGAAAATTTCAACATCCCTTTAAACGTATTCTGCGTTACAGAACTTCACAGAACTTACTGGAAGGAGTTCTGTGATGCTTACTATTTTAGTCTTGGCTTTTCACCATATGAAAAAAGTACTTACGAACAAAAATACAAAACCTTCTGCCAAGTCAAAGGAAAATTGCCAGAGAGAAAAGGCGAGATAGAGAGGGGGTTGAGTGTCAAAAAAGAAGATTTCAAGTTTCTTAAGATTTTAGAGAAAAGACTTTATACTCTAAAAGAAAGAGAAGAATTGATTTCTACCCTATACTATTATGTCAGAACTATTGAGAGTGTCAGAAGAAAAATATCCAATGATATTTGGGTAATAAAAAACATCAATCCTTGCTATATAAAAGCTGATTATTCCGAGTACCTCCTTGACGAAACACATCGTTTTACCGAAGGAGATGAATACTGGCCTATCATCAGAGACGTTTTGAAATATCCCATGAATGAAGAAATGCTAAAGGAGATGCTGGGAGAAGAAGCATTCTTTGAGGAAACGGCAGATGTTACCGAAACAGTAACAATAGAAGAAATTGGAGATACATTTGAATACAACAACGCAGATGGAAGCATTATTTCTCTTGTCAATGAAATTCTTGAAGGAGAAGTTAAAGGATTTAATCATGACTTACTCGAGTTAACAGCTCTTCTGTCTGAAAACAACAAGTGCTCCGATGGAAAAGAACAGACGTATTTTCTTTATCGTTTCTTCATGTCATACGAAAACTCATTACCAGAAATCAAGAATATGCTTGAAGAACTTCCTTCTCCTCTAAATCTTAATAGGTTAAAAGAAGTGCGTAATCGCTTGATTAATACATTCAGCAAAACTCATCTCGGCAACCAGTGGATACTGTGTATGGAGCACGAAGATGGAATCAAGTATATTGCAAAATATTTCATGAACCAACAGAATGTTTTGACAACGGAGGAGAAATATCAATTCTTCTACAATCTTGATAAGATTTGCATCATCGAAGAAATTCTGAAAGGTAATGCTCAAAAGTATGGGTTGAAGGTAGTTTATCCTGAGGATTGGTTTGCGATGGAGAAAAGAGATAGGAAAGAGAATAAAAACTATTCATCATCTTCCATTGCCCAATCTAATATCATTTTCAACCCACACATCTTTACCACCGAAACTTGCTACAGAAAATTATACGAAACTATTCTCTCCTTCATCAAACAGAGAGAAGCGACTACAGAGAATGAAAATGAGACAAATCGCAAGTTTCAGATAAATCCTGAAATCCAGGCAGAATGGTACTATATTCTTAAAGCGATTGATGAAGCTAAAGTTACAAGAAGAAGTAGAAAACTTACTGATGCTGATTTTTTGCGCCAAATGAGGATTTGGTTTCCAGCTTTCTTCTTAATGAAAGAGGATGAAGATGAGGAAAAGATGATTAGACGTTACGCATCCTCGCTGTCTGTAGAACGTCAAAAATGGATTGAAAGTTCTGAAAAACAAGAAATAGCGATTTCTGATATGATTGCACATAGCCAAAAAAGAGACCGGGATAGGTTAAAAGCTATACGATACCATGGTATTGCTGAAGGACTGAGAGCTCAATTGGAGGAAATGAAAAAGAAAGGCTATTAATATATCCCTGCTTTACTAGTTTTTTCACCCCGTTCCCTATTTTAGGTGAACGGGGCTTTGTTTTACTTACCTTTGGTGATGGTTTAGGATAAAACTCATTAGACATCTTATTAGACTTATTAGACAAAAACACACAAAGTAATTAGACACATTAGACAAAGGCAAATTTTCTAAGTTTTACATCCCGAAACAATTATTTTTTCGCCTTATCTTTGCACCCGTCATCTGACAACAAGATGACTACCCATCAGGCGAGTTGCAAATCACGAAATGGGGAATGATGGTACTAGAAAAAGATGACGGGGATACCTCTTCGAACGTCATCGTACCAGAGAGGCTTATTTAATACTCAAATAAAAATGAATACAGTATTAAATGGCAATATGGACGAAAGTTCCAGCAAGAAAGAAAAGGGATTCTACCCCAACACAGAGTTGGGTATCGACCTCAAGTTGATAACCCGCAAGCCTGGACGCATGGCCGTTGGCGAGTATCTGGACGGAGCCATTACGCACGACGGAGAAGACCACTTCACATTCGTGCAGAACGACTCCGAGAAGAAGAAGAAGGTGGTGCAGAGAAATCCACACGTGTATGAAGGAACTTACATCAACGTGAACCGCAAGAAAGACGGTACGCTCTACCCTACCTTCAACCGCCCGCAGTTCTCAGAGCGCTTCACCTTCCAGGACTTCTGCCAGGGTGCCGCCGACGAGCTGCGCATCATTAGCGGCAAGAGTGATGACAGATAAACGGAGTCTCACGTCTCAGTCTCAGTTAGGATAAATGTCACAATTCAACTTCAAACCCGCTTCTTAAGCACTTATAACTTATTGATTATTAATTAGTTATATATAATATATATAGGAAGCGAGACCACATGAAAAAAACTGAGACTCTGAGACTGAGACTGTAGGCAATAAAAAAAGAACATCGATTTTAATTTAATTCTCTAAAAAGCAATGATTTACAACATTTTCAGCAATGCCGCTCCGGCGATGCCCAAGCCCAGCAAGGGCACAGAATTTGTGAAATTTGCCCTCTCGCAGGCATCAAAAGACATGCGTGAAGTGCTCATTCCGATGGCAATTCCGGCTCTTGCCGCTCATCTCACGGACGTAAGGTTCATGTATTGCGACAACAAATATTATGAAATGTGCGGGCAGATGGGGCATCTGATAGGTCCTTCGGGTATCGGAAAGGCACAATTGGGGCATTTGGTAGAGGCTATCATGCGCCCTTTTCGCAAGCATGATGAGACTGAGTTCAAGAAACTCGTGGACTGGCAGCGACAGATGAAGACCAAGGGCGCCAACAAGGAAAAACCCGAACGTCCGGACGTGAGTTTCTGGTTTCCACCAGCCGATGTCACCAATCCTGCCTTTATCCAGAATGCCATGGCATGCGAAAAACTGGGCGAGCGCACGCAATACATCAATCTGCCCGAAGTAGAAATGGCGGACAGGATGTGTGGCGGCCATAAGCAGGTGAGCCAGATGGTAAGAAACATCTACGACCGCCAGCGTGCCGGAGCCCTGCGCGCCACGGCAGATGGCGTAACGGGCAATCCCGTGCTCAGGGTGAACCTCACCTTCACTTCTACCCCCGAGGCTGCCCGACAGTTCTACAAGAAAGACCTCACCAATGGTTTCTTCGGCCGCATCCCTTTCGCCTACAAGGCTCGTGGCGAACGTAGTGGCAAGATTCCACGACAGGGAACGTATGATGAGGAATTCCTGAAGAAGATGGACAGCTATCTGCTGCGCCTGGACAACTGTAAGGGCAGTTTTGTGGTGAAGAAGCTCAACAAGGTGGCCGACCAGCTGGCAGAAGAAATGGCAAGGCTTGCCGATCTTGCCGATGATGACATGCTCTGGGAGCTTTCCCACCGCAGCATCTTTTCGGCATGGAAGAAGGGAGCCGTGCTGTGGATTCTGAACGACCAGACGTGGACACGCTCCATCGGGGACTTCGTGGTATGGTTCTGCTATTATGACTTGTGGTCGAAAGTGAAGGTATTTGGCGACATGTTCAAGTGTGGCGATGTGCAGGAGGAGGTGCAGCGAACCGGTCCCAAGAATATGCTTGACCATCTGGAAGTATCATTCAACGAACTGCAGCTGGAAGCTCTCCGCTTGAGCCTTGGCAAGAGCAAGGAGGGTACCAAGCATCAGCTTAACGTATGGAAGAACCGCAAATTCATCACCTATTCTGCCCAGACGGGGCTTTACACGAAGACAAGGGAATATCTGATGGGAATGCCGGTGGGAAAGGATAAGAAATAAAGTAAAAAATAGTTTTTATGGAAAAATATGAGATTCAAAAGCTGCGCGACCTTCCGATAGAGAAGGTTGCGGAACAGATGGGGATGAAGGTGGAGCACCACAAGGCGCTCTGCCCCTTTCATGACGACCACCACGCCAGCCTCTCGTTCAACATGAGGAAGAACAGCTGCCGCTGCTATGTCTGCATGGGTAATTCCGTGGGCACCATCGACCTGGTGATGAAATACCTGGGGAAGGATTTCCTGTCGGCTTGCCGATGGCTCGCGGAGGTAAATGGGGTTTATCTGGAAGATGGCAGGAAGAGAGAGGGGGCTTTCTCTTCTCTTTCCTCCGAAGCCTCTTCTGGCGGTGGCTCTCATTCGGAAAAGGATTCCGGTGGCTCTCATTCGGGAGATGATTCCGGTGGCTCTCATTCGGGAAAATCCTCCTCCTTCGATGCCAGCAAGTATGCGAGATTCTTTGAGCATCCGTGGCTGAACGAGGCGGCAAGGAGGTTCCTGTTCGAAGAGAGGAAGATTGACTGGAGAGTGGTGAACTGGTGCAGACTGACTTCATGGACGGATAAGAAGGGCATCAACTGGCTACAGATTCCCTACTTCGACATGGACGGACGGCTCATCGGAATCCAGAACAGAAACCTCGATTACCGGAAGACGCCCACGGATTTCACAGATGACACAGATTCTCCTTCACATCAGACGGAGGGTTCGCTTCAGACGGAGGGTTCGCTTCAGACGGTGGGTTCACATCAGACGGAGGGTTCGCTTCAGACGGAGGGTTCGCTTCAGACGGAGGGTTCACATCAGACGGAACCGATGGCTCCCCGCTTCCGGTTTCCCTATGGCGCCAGATGCTCCATCTACAACCTGCCGGTGGTAGGGAGACTGAAACCTGGCGAGAAGCTTTTCATCACGGAGGGATGCAGCGACTGCTGGGCGATGCTTTCTGCCGGACATAAGGCGATAGCCATTCCTTCTGCCACGCTTCTCAAACCCGAGGATAAGCAGCTGCTGGCTGATATCGAGCGTCAATATCAGGTGGAATTCCACATGTTTCCTGATCAGGATGCGCCCGGCGAACAGCTCTTCCTGCAACTCAGGGAGATTCTCCCCCATCTGGTTCATCATCAGTTGCCCCCAGGCTGCAAGGATTTCAGCGAGTATTATTTATTCAAGTTTTGCAAGTGAGGGAATTAATTGAAGTTAAAGAAGTTATCACTCCCAGCGATTGTTCGGGAAGTTAAGAGACAATAGTCTTTTTCGTAAGATGCAGGACATTTGTCCCTTAACTTCCCTCTAACTTCTCTAACTTCCCTTAACTTCCCCATATGCGAAACTCACCCTTTAAAATCAAAATGAATATGGAAGAATTTATCATTCGTACGTACACCAAGAAGGAACTTGCCCTGATGTACTTTCCCGAGAGTAATCCACGCACAGCCGTCAACCATCTGATGGCTTGGATTCACCAATGCGACCCGCTATGGGAGGAGCTCCTGGCAATGGGCTATCACAAACTGAGCAAGGCTTTTACGCCCAAGCAGGTGAAGGCTATCATAGATTACCTGGGGGAACCGGGATAAGGTTTAGAGTTGATAGTTTAGTATAAGTAAGCCCCAAGCGCCAGCCAATTGGTTACTGGCGTTTGGAGCTCATTTATGATATTCCGGAAGCTGCAGATACTTCTCTTTCCTCCAGCTCTTTTAGAAGGTCTTCAAGCACATATTGATCGCTCATGAGTTGCAATCCTGTATTAGGATCAGACAACAGCTGAGCAGTTCTTGAAGAATAATAGAGATCAAGAGCTTGTTCTGGAGTAATATTCTTCTCCTTTGCCAGCAACATCACGATACGGCTTTGTTTACGCCAAAGTACAGAGTCTCTCATAATTTCTAAATTTGATAGGATGAAACGAATTGAAGGTATTTGCCGATAATTTGCTGATTACGAATACAAATTTGATGGTTCACTTGCTTATACACCAACTGTCCCAATGCCTGTTCCGCAGTAATTCTGCCATTTTCGAAATCTTCTACTGTGTCGATTACATTATCATTGGCTACACCACCCTCTACCAGGTCATATTGTTTTTGCAAATTACCTCCTCTTCTACAATCCACAACATATTGAAGCCACTCTATATTGTATTCTTTGAACCTTTTGATACGGAAATCCGACAAGTTAAACAAATCTTCGTTCAATTCAAACATATTGACGATTGGCCGAAAGGCAGGTCCTTTTCTGATAGCAATAACCTTAGACCATTTTTCAGCTTGCGACTTAATGCCAGTTAAATAGAACCCTTGCCCGAAATCAACTTTAGTACGCCCTTTACTGATTTCTGGATATTCTATTTTCATGTATGATCCATGGAATAATTTCATTGTGCCATCTCCCAGTTTTTGAGTGTTTCAACCGTAGTTCTTGCAACCCAATCAGAACTCTGGGTATGTAATTCTTCATAATATGGCAAAAGGAAATTATGGATGAGACCTTGTTTCTTCAAACGCATATACATGTTTTTAGAAGGAACATTCATTATTTTTGCTCCCTTCTCTATTGCCATGATAGCCAGATGTATATTGTTATAACCTACTTGTTCCATACGCTTTAATTTTATACCAAGGCTTATGCCTCCTATTTTTTAGCAAATATAATCAATTATCTCGATATAAGGCCATTAATTAGGCTGATTTTATGTTTTTTTAAAAAATGTTCCGCTATCGCACGGCTTCACATGCCATCGCCCAACTGACTGTGGGGGATTTCGTATCTTTGCATCGTGATTCAGAAAGCGCTGGAAAATCACTTTCCTAGTTGGAGAAAAATATTTCTCCAGTTGGAAAAATGAAAAAAGGCATCTGGGAGATATTCCGGATAAGATAATCCCGAATGCATCAAGTTATCAACCTCGACTCCAAGCCCTGATACGAGTCCTTCTCTTTCTTCTTTTTAAAAAAGAAGACGGAAAGTTAATAGGGGGCAAGAGAAGCGTATGAACCCAAATATGAAGGCATTCATCAAGTATCTCATCGTGGCCGTATGCTCTGCCATCGTCACCTTCCTCACCAGCTCGTGTACCGCGGGTCTCGTGATCGGGAAGAACCAGAGGCAGCAGCAGGAGAACAACATCACCACGCGAGCCGACTCTTCGCACTTCGTGCCAACCATCACCATCAGGTGAAGATGGTTTGCAAAAACGCCGGAACGCCTAGGGGGACCAGCGATGGAATCGCTGGGAACGGGGGCTGGAAGGGAGCTGGAAGGGGGCTACGAGCCTTGCGCTCCTTTTCTGACTCGGCAAGAACGGAGGCTGGAAGGCGGGCTGGAAGGGGGCTAGATGGGCACGCCCTGAAAGGGGGGAAAGCTTTATAATTATTTTTTTATCAATTTATTAACAATTTAAAATTCAAGAAGATTATGGCTATTAATTTGAAAGCAAAGGAAACCCTCATCCAGGTGGGTGAGATGAAAGGTAAGTATCGTTACGTTCTCAGTACCGAGCTTTACAACAAGCTCCCGGAGAGCAAGGTTATCAAGGAGGCGGCTCTGAGAAGTGGCGTGAGCCGCGGCGTGATGCAGGCATGCTGGGATGCTGCCGGCGAAGTTATCAAGACATGGTCTACCGAAGGACACTCCGTTGCCATCCCGGGGTTGGGAACCATGAGATTCGGCGTGCGAGCCAAGAGTGTGGCTACCGTAGGTGAGGTGGCAGGTAGCCTCATCACCACCCGCAGAGTTATCTTCACTCCAAACGTGGATATCAAGGATGAGCTGCAGAGAACTCCTATCCAGATTACCTGTATCGACCGCAACGGCAAGGTGGTGAAGAACGTTACTTCGGGCGATGGCGGCAACGTGGAGGACCCAGACAAGGATCCAAACGGAGGTGGAACCGAAGGTGGCGGCTCAGGCAATACCGAAGGTGGCGGCACCAGCGGTGGAGACGCTGGCGGAGACGTAGGCATGTAGTCCTACTACCAAGATAGAAAATCCCCAATCCTCGGACTCATCAGGAGCACCAAGAGATTGGGGATTATCTTTTTCCAGCATTTCGCAAAAGAGGGAATTGATTGAAGTTAAAGAAGTTATCACTCCCTTCGGTCGTTCAGGAAGTTAAGAGACAATAGTCTTTTGTCGTATAACGTAGGACATTTGTCCCTTAACTTCCCCTTAACACTTCTAAAGTTCAGTAATTTCGCAAATGAGGGAATTGATTGAAATAAAATCAATACGGGAACAGGAGCGGAAGCACGAAGGTCATCACCACGCCGATGATGATCTGCAACGGCAAACCTACCTTCACGTAGTCCATGAACGTATAGCCACCCGCCTTCATCACCAGCGCATTAGGCGGAGTGGAGAACGGAGAGGCAAAGCACATGCTGGCACCCAACGTTACCGCAAAGAGGAAGGAATAAGGACTCACGCCCACCTGCTGGGCTGCCACCAGGGCGATAGGAGCCATCAACACAGCTGTGGCGGTATTGCTGATGAACATCGTCATGAGCGAAGTGGTGAAGTAGATACCTGCCAGCAGAGCCGTCGGTCCCATCGAGCCGAGACTGTCTACCAGCCCCTGCGAAACCAGGGCCGAAGCTCCCGTCTTCTCCAGCGCCGTAGACATCGGCATCATGGCGGCAATCAGCACGATGCTCTCCCAGTTGATGGTCTTGTAGGCTGCCTCCACGTTGCGGAAGCATCCGGCAAAGACGGTAAGCAGTCCGGCGATGATGACCGCCGTGACCGGAGCCACGGGGATGAAGTCGAACACCATCATCGCTATCATCAAGAGCATGATGGCTGCAGCCACAGGCGCCTTGTAGTCCAGGAGCACCTTGTCTGCCGTCTTCTCCGGCTGATCCAGCACCACCCAGTTGGTGGTATCTGCCGTAAGATGGGCCAGATTGGTCCACTCTCCCTGCACCAGGAGCATATCGCCCACATGCAGCCTGGTGGCTATCAGATTGTCAGTAATATATTCCTTTCCCACCTTGCCGTCAGAAGAGCTTCCGCCTCGCTTCACGCCCAGCACGTTGATGCCGAAGCGCTTGCGCAGGTTGGCATCTCCAATTCGCAATCCGGCAAAATTGGAAGTAGGCATCACAACAATCTCGGTCAGCCCCAGGTCGTAGAAATCAATCTTCACGTCCTTCATCTTCCTCAGGTCGTAATCCTGCGCAAACCGTTCAATCTTCTCCTCGTCACCTATTATATATAAGGTGTCGTGCACGGCGATGGTGCTGCTGCTCTTCGCCATGTTCTGGTTGACGTCCTTCACGAGTCCCAGTCGCGATTTCTTCTCGTTTCTTATCTCGATGATGCTCACGCCATATTTCTTCTGGATGCTGAGGTCTTTCAGGGTCTTGCCCACTATGTCCATCATCTGCCCATTCTCATCGATGGCTGCAGCCGTGCGCTTGCTGGGCACGATGTAGCGATGCAGGTTGTCTAGCAGCTGGTATTCGTCTACCAGGTCGTCGAGCGACTTTCCGTTCTTCTTTTTCTTCCCGTTCTGCTTCTTGCTGAGAAAGATTTTGCTCAGGGGCATGAGGACGATGATTCCGATGGCGATGACGATGATTCCCACCGGGAAGAAGGAGAAGAACGCCAGGGGCTTGAATCCTGCCTCGGTAAGCACCTCGTCGATGACCAGGTTGGGCGGCGTACCGATGAGGGTAAGCATTCCGCCCAGGCTTCCTGCAAAGGCGAGCGGCATGAGGAATCGCGATGACTGCATGCCCGAACCTGCAGCCAGGCTCATGATGATAGGCATCATCAGCGCCACGGTTCCGGTATTGCTCACGAAGGCTCCGATAAACGAGGTTACCATCATCACGAGGAGGAAGGTAACGGTTTCGTTGCCACGGGAGAGCGCCATCAGCTTATTGCCCGTCAGCTTGGCAAGGCCGGTCTGCATGATAGCTCCACCCACCACGAAGAGGCCTATCATCATGATGACGATGGGCGAAGAGAAGCCGGCAAGAGCCTCTGCCGGCGTCAGGATTCCGAGAACCAAGAGTGCTGCCAAGGCAGTAAGAGCCACAATATCAGCCCTCACCCTGCCCCATATAAACATGGCAACCGTAATGATTAATATAATAAGCGTTATTGTCATGCTATAAAAAAATTTAGATAATTGTTTCTTCTGATTATAAACTCTTTTGCAAAGATACTTACTTTTTATCGTTTTTTTTATCATTCTAATGCTAATATTTCTAAATTTATTGCAGATATTTCCAAAAAACTACACTTATTCCATCAGTTTTCCTTATCTTTGCAATCCAGATAGACATACTGAACAATAGAATTAGAAGACTTTATAATACATTAATTTTTTTAGATAATGGAACAAAACAAGGTTAAACCAGCTGATGGCAAGCTGGGTATCATGGTTGTAGGTTGTGGTGCAGTTTCTACTACATTCATGACTGGTGTGTTTATGGCTCGCAAGGGACTTGCAAAGCCAGTAGGCTCAATGACTCAATACGATAAGATTCGCGTAGGCAAGGGTGCAGACAAGAAGTATCTTCACTACAAGGACATCGTGCCTATGGCAGATCTCAACGACATCGTATTCGGCACTTGGGATGTTTATCCGCAGAATGCTTACCAGGCTGCTATGTATGCCGAGGTTCTGAAGGAGAAGGATATCAACCCTGTGCGCGAGGAGCTGGAGAAGGTGGTTCCAATGAAGGCTGCCTTCGACAAGAACTACGCCAAGCGTCTGGATGGCGACAACGTGAAGGACTGCAAGACCCGCTGGGAAATGGTGGAGGCTCTGCGTCAGGACATCCGCGACTTCAAGGAGAAGAACGGCTGCTCCCGCATCGTCGTAGCCTGGGCAGCATCTACCGAAATCTACGTACCGGTAGATATGGAAATCCACGGCTCATTGGCAGCTCTCGAGGATGCGATGAAGGCTGACGACCGCCAGCACATCGCTCCATCCATGTGCTACGCTTATGCAGCCCTTACGGAGGGTGCTCCTTTCATCATGGGTGCTCCTAACACAACAGTTGACATTCCTGCCATGTGGGAACTCGCCGAGAAGACCCACATGCCTATCGCAGGCAAGGACTTCAAGACTGGTCAGACTCTCGTGAAGAGTGGTTTTGCTCCTATCATCGGCACCCGCTGCCTCGGCTTGAACGGTTGGTTCTCTACCAACATTCTGGGCAACCGCGACGGTCTCGTTCTCGATGAGCCAGCCAACTTCCATACCAAGGAAGTGAGCAAGCTCTCTACCCTTGAGACTATCCTGAAGCCAGAAGTCCAGCCAGACCTCTACGGCCATGGCAACGATGAGGACACTCAGTATTATCACAAGGTTCGCATCAACTATTATCCTCCTCGCAACGACAACAAGGAAGGTTGGGACAACATCGACATCTTCGGCTGGATGGGTTATCCAATGCAAATCAAGATCAACTTCCTGTGCCGCGACTCCATCCTTGCCGCTCCATTGCTGCTCGACCTCTGTCTGTTGAGCGACCTTGCAGCCCGTGCCGGCCGTTACGGCATCCAGCGCTTCCTAAGTTTCTTCCTCAAGGCGCCAATGCACGATTATACCCAGGGTGAAGAGGCTGTGAACAACCTCTACCAGCAGTACACCATGCTGAAGAACGCCATCCGCGAGATGGGCGGTTATGAGGCTGACGAGGAAATCGACTAAAAATATTATCTCCCGATAAAGGACGGTAATGGTTGATTTCAAACAGACGAAGGTTGATTTCAGCAATACGCCCAGAAAGGGCAGAAGCTCCTAGCCCAGGGCAACGCACTGGGTTGTAGGGAGTTATAAATATACGCCCTGTAAGGGCAAAAGCTTTATTACCCATATTCTAAAGCTTTTGTCCTTACAGGGCGCCTTGCTGACTGCTGTTTATACCCAGGCGTTGCCCTGGGCTAGGAGCTTCTGCCCTTTCAGGGCGT
>ULXY01030709.1_pt1 | contig 17150 bp, 17 predicted proteins | sample 1961741 | NCBI WGS metagenome assembly ULXY01 (sample SAMEA4835851, study PRJEB28245) | human gut metagenome | biome: gut microbiome; material: fecal sample | place: Denmark | collected 2008
GTGTCTCCTGCCATCAACGATAAGAAGTCAGATTCAGGTGTGAATGTTCCGGCAGGGGGGATCGAGCAGGAGCTGAAAATGAAACCGGAAGAAGAGATGGAACAGCAACTGCCACCCGGGATCAGTGAATCCGGTGAAGTGGTGGATATGGCCGCTTATGAGGCATGGCAACAGGAAAATCATCCGGACATCCAGCAGCAGATGCAGCGTCGTGAAGAGGTGAACATTAATGTGCACCGGGAGCGCGGGGAGGATGTTGAGCCGGGAGATGATTTCTGATGATGAGTATCGCGCAGGTCAGATCGGCCGGAAGTGCCGGTAACTATTATACCGACAAGGATAATTACTATGTGCTGGGCAGCATGGGAGAACGCTGGGCCGGCAGGGGGGCTGAACAGCTGGGACTGCAGGGCAGTGTCGATAAGGATGTTTTTACCCGTCTTCTGGAGGGCAGGCTGCCGGACGGAGCGGATCTAAGCCGCATGCAGGATGGCAGTAACAGGCATCGTCCCGGCTACGATCTGACCTTCTCCGCCCCCAAAAGTGTCTCCATGATGGCCATGTTAGGTGGCGATAAGCGCCTGATTGATGCACATAACCAGGCCGTGGACTTTGCTGTTCGTCAGGTGGAGGCGCTGGCCTCCACACGGGTGATGACGGACGGACAGTCAGAAACGGTGCTGACCGGTAATCTGGTGATGGCACTGTTTAACCACGACACCAGTCGCGATCAGGAACCACAGTTACACACGCATGCGGTGGTGGCTAATGTCACGCAGCATAACGGCGAATGGAAGACACTGAGCAGTGACAAAGTGGGGAAAACGGGGTTCATTGAGAATGTGTACGCTAATCAGATTGCCTTTGGCAGGCTCTACCGGGAAAAACTGAAAGAGCAGGTTGAGGCGCTGGGCTATGAAACCGAAGTGGTGGGTAAGCACGGTATGTGGGAGATGCCGGGCGTACCGGTGGAGGCCTTTTCCGGACGCTCACAGGCAATCCGGGAGGCCGTCGGGGAAGATGCCTCGCTGAAATCCCGGGATGTGGCGGCACTGGATACGCGAAAATCCAAACAGCACGTCGATCCTGAAGTCAGAATGGCTGAATGGATGCAGACGCTGAAGGAAACCGGGTTCGACATCCGGGCATATCGTGACGCGGCGGATCAGCGTGCGGAGACCCGCACGCAGGCGCCCGGGGCTGTTTCACAGGAGGGGCCGGATGTGCAGCAGGCGGTGACACAGGCCATTGCCGGATTAAGTGAACGAAAAGTGCAGTTTACGTACACGGACGTGCTGGCCAGAACGGTCGGCATACTGCCGCCGGAAAATGGTGTGATTGAGCGGGCCCGCGCCGGTATCGATGAGGCCATCAGCCGTGAGCAGCTCATTCCCCTCGATCGTGAGAAGGGGCTGTTCACGTCCGGGATTCATGTGCTCGATGAGCTGTCAGTCCGGGCACTCAGTCGTGACATCATGAAACAGAACCGGGTGACCGTACATCCGGAGAAAAGTGTCCCCCGGACGGCTGGTTACAGCGATGCGGTCAGTGTTCTGGCACAGGACCGTCCGTCGCTGGCCATTGTGTCCGGGCAGGGCGGTGCAGCCGGGCAGCGTGAGCGGGTGGCTGAACTGGTCATGATGGTCCGGGAGCAGGGGCGGGAGGTGCAGATTATCGCTGCTGACCGTCGCTCGCAGATGAACCTGAAGCAGGATGAACGGCTGTCCGGTGAGCTGATAACCGGACGTCGTCAGCTGCTGGAAGGCATGGCCTTCACGCCGGGCAGCACTGTTATCGTTGACCAGGGCGAAAAACTCTCCCTGAAAGAGACGTTAACCCTGCTGGACGGTGCCGCACGTCATAACGTACAGGTCCTGATAACCGACAGCGGGCAGCGAACCGGTACAGGCAGTGCGCTGATGGCCATGAAGGATGCCGGGGTGAACACATATCGCTGGCAGGGGGGAGAACAGCGACCGGCCACCATCATCAGTGAACCGGACCGTAATGTCCGCTATGCCCGGCTGGCCGGAGATTTTGCGGCCAGCGTGAAAGCCGGAGAAGAGAGCGTGGCACAGGTCAGCGGAGTACGGGAACAGGCCATACTGACACAGGCCATTCGCAGTGAGCTGAAAACACAGGGCGTGCTCGGACACCAGGAGGTGACCATGACGGCACTGTCACCGGTCTGGCTGGACAGCCGGAGCCGTTATCTGCGGGATATGTACCGTCCGGGGATGGTGATGGAGCAGTGGAACCCGGAGACACGCAGTCATGACCGCTATGTTATCGACCGGGTGACGGCGCAGAGTCACAGCCTGACCCTGCGGGATGCGCAGGGTGAAACGCAGGTGGTGCGTATTTCCTCCCTGGACAGCAGCTGGTCGCTGTTCCGGCCGGAAAAAATGCCGGTGGCAGACGGCGAGCGACTGAGGGTGACAGGGAAAATTTCCGGACTCCGCGTCTCCGGCGGTGACCGCCTGCAGGTGGCATCCGTCAGTGAAGATGCGATGACGGTTGTTGTACCGGGGCGGGCTGAACCGGCCTCCCTGCCTGTGAGCGATTCACCATTCACGGCACTGAAGCTGGAGAACGGCTGGGTGGAAACGCCCGGGCATTCCGTCAGTGACAGTGCGAAGGTTTTTGCCTCCGTCACACAGATGGCAATGGACAACGCCACCCTGAACGGTCTGGCCCGCAGCGGTCGTGATGTCCGGCTGTATTCCTCACTGGATGAAACCCGTACTGCGGAAAAACTTGCCCGCCATCCCTCCTTTACGGTGGTTTCTGAGCAGATAAAGGCGCGTGCCGGTGAGACATCGCTGGAAACCGCCATCAGTCACCAGAAGTCTGTACTTCACACGCCGGCACAACAGGCCATTCATCTGGCCCTTCCTGTGGTGGAAAGTAAAAATCTGGCCTTCAGCCAGGTGGATCTGCTGACAGAGGCGAAGTCGTTTGCTGCAGAAGGAACCAGTTTTACTGAACTGGGAGGGGAAATCGATGCGCAGATAAAACGGGGCGATTTGCTGCATGTGGATGTGGCAAAAGGCTATGGCACAGACCTGCTGGTTTCCCGTGCGTCGTATGAGGCTGAAAAGAGCATTCTTCGCCATATTCTCGAAGGTAAGGAGGCGGTCACGCCGCTGATGGAGAGGGTACCCGGCGAACTCATGGAGATGTTAACGTCGGGACAGCGTGCCGCCACCCGTATGATACTGGAAACGTCCGACCGTTTCACGGTGGTGCAGGGCTATGCCGGCGTGGGTAAGACCACACAGTTCCGGGCGGTGATGTCAGCAGTGAACATGCTGCCGGAGAGTGAGCGTCCCCGTGTCGTTGGGCTGGGGCCCACGCACCGTGCGGTCGGGGAGATGCGCAGCGCCGGCGTGGATGCACAGACACTGGCGTCCTTTCTGCATGACACGCAGCTGCAGCAGCGCAGCGGAGAAACGCCGGATTTCAGCAACACGCTGTTCCTGCTCGATGAGAGCTCAATGGTGGGCAATACCGACATGGCACGGGCATACGCCCTGATTGCGGCCGGTGGTGGTCGTGCCGTGGCCAGTGGTGACACGGACCAGCTGCAGGCCATCGCGCCCGGTCAGCCTTTCCGTCTGCAGCAGACGCGCAGTGCTGCCGATGTGGCCATCATGAAAGAGATTGTTCGTCAGACGCCGGAACTGCGGGAGGCGGTATACAGCCTGATTAACCGGGATGTGGAAAGGGCATTGTCCGGGCTTGAGAGTGTGAAACCGTCTCAGGTGCCACGTCAGGAGGGCGCATGGGCACCGGAGCACTCTGTGACGGAGTTCAGTCACAGCCAGGAAGCAAAACTGGCAGAAGCGCAGCAGAAGGCGATGCTGAAAGGCGAGGCTTTCCCGGATGTCCCCATGACACTGTATGAAGCCATTGTCCGCGACTATACCGGCAGGACACCGGAAGCACGGGAGCAGACGCTGATTGTCACGCACCTGAATGAGGACCGGCGCGTGCTGAACAGCATGATTCATGATGCACGGGAAAAGGCCGGTGAGCTGGGAAAAGAGCAGGTCATGGTGCCTGTCCTGAACACAGCGAATATACGCGACGGGGAGCTGCGTCGTCTCTCCACCTGGGAGACACATCGGGACGCACTTGCCCTGGTGGATAATGTGTATCACCGGATTGCCGGTATCAGCAAGGATGACGGGCTGATAACCCTGCAGGATGCGGAAGGTAACACGCGGCTGATTTCGCCCCGGGAGGCGGTGGCTGAAGGCGTCACACTGTACACCCCGGACACCATCCGGGTGGGAACCGGTGACCGGATGCGCTTCACGAAGAGTGACCGGGAGCGCGGTTATGTGGCCAACAGCGTCTGGACGGTGACAGCAGTTTCCGGTGACAGTGTCACGCTGTCGGACGGACAGCAAACCCGGGTGATTCGCCCCGGTCAGGAGCGGGCAGAGCAACATATTGACCTGGCTTATGCCATCACCGCCCACGGTGCGCAGGGGGCAAGTGAAACCTTTGCCATTGCGCTTGAAGGCACGGAAGGTAACCGGAAACTGATGGCAGGCTTTGAGTCAGCCTACGTGGCCCTGTCGCGTATGAAGCAGCATGTGCAGGTGTACACCGATAACCGTCAGGGCTGGACGGATACCATTAACAATGCCGTACAGAAAGGAACAGCCCACGATGTGTTTGAACCGAAACCGGACCGGGAGGTCATGAATGCAGAGCGGCTGTTCAGTACGGCGCGGGAGCTGCGGGACGTGGCGGCAGGGCGTGCCGTTCTCCGTCAGGCGGGACTGGCCGGGGGGGACAGTCCTGCACGGTTTATTGCACCGGGGCGCAAATATCCGCAGCCGTATGTGGCACTGCCGGCTTTTGACCGTAACGGCAAGTCAGCTGGTATCTGGCTGAACCCGCTGACCACGGATGACGGAAACGGGCTGCGGGGCTTCAGTGGTGAAGGCCGGGTGAAAGGCAGCGGGGATGCGCAGTTCGTGGCCCTGCAGGGCAGCCGTAACGGAGAGAGCCTGCTGGCTGATAATATGCAGGATGGTGTCCGGATTGCCCGTGATAATCCTGACAGTGGTGTGGTGGTAAGAATCGCCGGTGAAGGCCGTCCGTGGAATCCCGGTGCCATAACCGGTGGCCGCGTGTGGGGGGATATCCCGGACAACAGCGTCCAGCCGGGTGCCGGAAATGGCGAACCGGTCACGGCAGAGGTGCTGGCACAGCGGCAGGCTGAAGAGGCCATCCGCCGTGAAACGGAACGCCGCGCAGATGAAATTGTCCGTAAAATGGCAGAGAACAAACCTGACCTGCCGGACGGCAGAACAGAGCAGGCTGTCAGGGAGATTGCCGGGCAGGAGCGTGAACGGGCTGTCACTTCTGAACGGGAAGCCGCGCTGCCGGAGAGTGTACTGCGTGAACCACAACGGGAGCGGGAAGCGGTCCGTGAGGTTGTCCGGGAAAACCTGCTGCAGGAGCGACTGCAGCAGATGGAGCGGGATATGGTCCGTGACCTGCAGAAAGAGAAAACCCTGGGCGGAGACTGATACAGGAAGATAAACGCTGATGACAACGGATAACACGAACACGACACGTAACGATTCACTGGCTGCACGGACCGATACCTGGTTGCAGTCGTTGCTGGTCTGGTCACCCGGACAGCGGGATATCATCAAAACGGTGGCACTGGTGCTGATGGTACTGGACCATGCAAACCGCATTCTGCATCTGGACCAGACGTGGATGTTTCTGGCCGGGCGTGGAGCCTTTCCGCTGTTTGCCCTGGTGTGGGGGCGGAATCTGTCCCGTCATGCGCATATCCGGCAGGTGGCCATTAACCGGCTGTGGGGATGGGCAGTGATTGCCCAGTTCTCGTATTATCTGGCCGGCTTTCCGTGGTATGAGGGGAATATCCTGTTTGCCTTTGCAGTGGCGGCACAGGTGCTGACGTGGTGTGAGACGCGCAGCTTGTGGCGTACTGCTGCGGCCATACTCCTGATGGCACTGTGGGGGCCTTTGTCCGGCACCAGTTACGGCATTACCGGGCTGCTGATGCTGGCAGTCAGTCACCGGCTGTACCGGGCGGAAGACAGAACGGAACGTCTGGCGCTGGTTGCATGCCTGCTGGCCGTGATTCCGGCACTTAACCTTGCCTCCAGTGATGCGGCGGCTGTAGCTGGTCTTGTGATGACGGTGCTGACCGTTGGTCTGGTGTCGCGTGCAGGAAAATCATTACCCCGTTTCTGGCCCGGAGATTTTTTCCCGACGTTCTATGGCTGTCATCTGGCTGTGCTGGGCATTCTGGCGTTGTGACTGGTATGATACTGACGCTGATTCTGCTTATTAATAAACAACATAACACAGGATATTTATGAAAATTACGGATCACAAACTCTCTGAAGGTATTGCCCTGACATTTCGTGTTCCTGAAGGAAATATAAAACATCCTTTGATTATCTTATGCCATGGGTTTTGCGGTATCCGGAATGTTCTGCTGCCTTCCTTTGCGAATGCGTTTACAGAAGCCGGGTTTGCAACGATTACTTTTGATTATCGTGGATTCGGTGAGAGTGAAGGGGAACGAGGTCGTCTGGTTCCGGCAATGCAGACCGAAGATATTATTTCAGTTATCAATTGGGCAGAAAAGCAGGAATGTATTGATAATCAGCGTATTGGGTTATGGGGAACATCGCTGGGAGGGGGGCATGTCTTCAGTGCAGCTGCGCAGGACCAACGCGTAAAATGTATTGTCAGCCAGCTGGCTTTTGCTGACGGTGATGTTCTGGTTACCGGAGAGATGAATGAATCGGAGAGAGCGTCTTTTCTATCCACGCTGAATAAAATGGCAGAGAAGAAGAAAAACACCGGGAAAGAGATGTTTGTGGGGGTTACACGGGTACTAAGTGATGATGAATCGAAGGTATTCTTCGAGAAAATCAAAGCCCGGCATCCCGAAATGGATATAAAAATACCTTTCCTTACGGTCATGGAAACGTTGCAATATAAACCGGCAGAGAGTGCAGCCAGCGTCCAGTGCCCAGTTTTGGTTGTTATTGCCGGCCAGGATAGCGTTAATCCACCGGAACAGGGAAGAGCATTATATGATGCTGTTGCTTCTGGTACTAAGGAATTATACGAGGAAGCTGATGCATGCCATTATGATATTTATGAGGGCGCGTTTTTTGAACGTGTAGTAGCTGTGCAGACACAATGGTTTAAACAATATCTTTAATTGTCAGTATTTATACGTTAAAGGTCGTTGAAATTAACTTCCTGTTACGATGAGTTGTTTCAACGGCCTGCAGGGCATATTTTCACGAAGGTCAGAGTAAGCATGGCAGAGCAAAAACGACCGGTACTGACACTGAAGCGGAAAACGGAAGGAGAGACGCCTGTCCGCAGCCGGAAAACCATCATCAATGTCACCACGCCACCAAAATGGAAGGTGAAAAAGCAGAAGCTGGCCGAGAAAGCAGCCCGGGAAGCGGAGCTGGCGGCAAAAAAAGCGCAGGCCAGACAGGCGCTGTCCATTTATCTGAACCTGCCCTCACTGGATGAGGCCGTGAATACCCTGAAGCCCTGGTGGCCGGGATTATTTGACGGTGACACGCCCCGGCTTCTGGCCTGCGGTATCCGGGACGTGTTACTGGAAGACGTGGCGCAGCGGAATATCCCGCTCTCGCATAAAAAACTGCGCAGGGCGCTGAAGGCCATCACCCGTTCAGAAAGCTATCTGTGTGCCATGAAAGCCGGTGCCTGCCGGTATGACACGGAAGGGTATGTGACGGAGCATATTTCTCAGGAGGAGGAAGTGTATGCGGCAGAGCGTCTGGCGAAAATCCGCCGCCAGAACCGGATAAAGGCAGAACTTCAGGCCGTGCTTGATGAGAAATAAAAAAAAGCCTCCCTCAGAGAGAGGAGGCAGGGAAATAAGGCTTAAAAGGAAATAACTTCCGTACCCGAAAGGAAGCCAATTCAGTAGATTATTTTAACACCATAATACTGACGGGTTAAAGAGGAGTGATAAAGATGAATGGATTCAGAAACAGTTCACGGAACGGTCAGGTCTGGTGCTGGCAGCGTGCCGGAAGCCGGGCCGTTATTCTGGAAGTCAGTGGACGCTGGATGGAAGCGGCAGAAGCATGGCGACGGGCTGCCGGTGTTGCACCCCGGACAGACTGGCAGTAGTTTGCCCGAAAAAGGGCTGAACACTGCCACCGGCGCTGCCGGGGAAGGGTGTAACGAAAAAAGCAGCCTTCATTACTCCAGGGATTCAGAAGGCTGAATAATGCATGAGATTTGCTTTTTTTAATATCCGGTCGGGCAGTATGACCGGACAGTTCTGAGTAGCACAGAGTTTTTTCCGTATTAAGTCGTGATTTTATATTTTGTGATTAATTTCACAAAATAAGGTGTTATTCAGTGTGTGCTGCAATATTCAGGATGCCTGAAATACAGGTGCTATTTATCTGATACGGAGAATAACATGAGGAAATATATTCCACTGGTATTATTTATCTTTTCATGGCCGGTATTGTGTGCAGATATTCATGGACGGGTTGTTCGTGTACTGGACGGTGATACCATCGAGGTCATGGACTCACGGAAGGCGGTGCGGATCAGGCTGGTAAATATTGATGCGCCGGAAAAGAAACAGGATTATGGCCGGTGGTCGACAGACATGATGAAATCACTGGTTGCAGGAAAAACGGTTACCGTCACATATTTTCAGCGAGATCGTTATGGTCGTATTCTCGGGCAGGTTTATGCACCAGACGGAATGAATGTTAATCAGTTTATGGTCCAGGCCGGGGCCGCCTGGGTATATGAGCAGTACAACACAGATCCCGTGCTGCCTGTCCTTCAGAACGAAGCCAGACAACAAAAACGTGGGCTCTGGTCAGATGCTGATCCGGTTCCCCCCTGGATATGGAGACACCGTAAATAAAGCGATGGCAATCTTATCATTCATCTGTTCTCAGCGGGAATAAAAATGGAAAAAACAAAACAGGAATGGCTGTATCAATTACGGCGATGTTCATCAGTCAATACGCTGGAAAAAATTATTCATAAAAACAGAGACAGTTTATCGACCAGTGAACGTGAATCATTTAATTCAGCAGCAGACCACCGGTTAGCAGAATTAATCACCGGAAAGTTATATGACAGGATACCAAAAGAAATATGGAAATATGTAAGGTAATAATTCAGCATAATTAATTACCAGGAGCAGATAAACAATGAAGCTGATTATTTTTATTCTCATTGTTCTGATTATTGCAGCGTTACTTATCCGGATTATCCTCAGAAGTGTAAATCAGCATTCTCCTTTGCTGATGCAATTGCATGCGGCAGGTATACGGACCGGTGATGCAGAGCGAATACTGTCCAGCGGTGAATACTGGCAACGTCAGAAGACGCTGCTGACAGAAAGGGAAGTCAGTTTTATGAAAGGACTGTTCAGAATTGTGGATATGAAACGGTGGTATCTGTGTCCGCAGGTACGGGTCGCGGATATCGTCCAGCTGAACGGGAATATCCGGCCACGATCACGCCAGTGGTGGCAGTTATTCAGGATGGTGTCTCAGTGGCATGTTGATGTGGTTATCGTTGAGCGGCGTTCGTTCAGTATTGTTGCAGCAGTAGAGCTGGATGATGCCAGCCATTTACGACCGGAACGCAGACGCCGGGATATTCTTCTGGAAGAGGTTCTGAGGCAGGCTGGTATTCCGTTGCTCAGAAGCCACGATGCCAGAAAACTGCTGCAGATGACCGGAGAATGGCTGAATACAACAGGGGCTGCTCAGAAGTCACCGGAACATCGTAGCTGACGCCTTCGCGTTGCTCAGTTGTCCAACCCCGGAAACGGGAAAAAGCAAGTTTTCCCCGCTCCCGGCGTTTCCATAACTGAAAACCATACTATTTCACAGTTTAAATCACATTAAACGACAGTAATCCCCGTTGATTTGTGCGCCAACACAGATCTTCGTCACAATTCTCAAGTCGCTGATTTCAAAAAACTGTAGTATCCTCTGCGAAACGATCCCTGTTTGAGTATTGAGGAGGCGAGATGTCGCAGACAGAAAATGCAGTGACTTCCTCATTGAGTCAAAAGCGGTTTGTGCGCAGAGGTAAGCCTATGACTGACTCTGAGAAACAAATGGCCGCTGTTGCAAGAAAACGTCTTACACACAAAGAGATAAAAGTTTTTGTCAAAAATCCTCTGAAAGATCTCATGGTTGAGTACTGCGAGAGAGAGGGGATAACACAGGCTCAGTTCGTTGAGAAAATCATCAAAGATGAACTGCAGAGACTGGATATACTAAAGTAAAGACTTTACTTTGTGGCGTAGCATGCTAGATTACTGATCGTTTAAGGAATTTTATGGCTGGCCACGCCATAAGGTGGCAGGGAACTGGTTCTGATGTGGATTTACAGGAGCCAGAAAAGTGAAAACCCCGATAATCTTCTTTAACTTTGGCGAGTGAGAAAGATTACCGGGGCCATCTAAAAACCGTATAGCCAACAATTCAGCTATGCGGGGAGTATAGTTATATGCCCGGAAAAGTTCAAGACTTCTTTCTGTGCTCACTCCTTCTGCGCATTGTAAGTGCAGGATGGTGTGACTGATCTTCAACAAACGTATTACCGCCAGGTAAAGAACCCGAATCCGGTGTTTACACCCCGTAAAGGTGCCGGAACGCTGAAGTTCTGCGAAAAACTGATGGAAAAGGCGGTGGGCTTCACCTCCCGTTTTGATTTCGCCATTCATGTGGCGCATGCCCGTTCCCGTGGTCTGCGTCGGCGCATGCCACCGGTGCTGCGTCGACGGGCTATTGATGCGCTGCTGCAGGGGCTGTGTTTCCACTATGACCCGCTGGCCAACCGCGTCCAGTGTTCCATCACCACACTGGCCATTGAGTGTGGACTGGCGACAGAGTCCGGTGCAGGAAAACTCTCCATCACCCGTGCCACCCGGGCCCTGACGTTCCTGTCAGAGCTGGGACTGATTACCTACCAGACGGAATATGACCCGCTTATCGGGTGCTACATTCCGACCGACATCACGTTCACACCGGCTCTGTTTGCTGCCCTTGATGTGTCTGAGGATGCAGTGGCAGCTGCGCGCCGCAGTCGTGTTGAATGGGAAAACAGACAGCGCAAAAAGCAGGGGCTGGATACCCTGGGTATGGATGAGCTGATAGCGAAAGCCTGGCGTTTTGTGCGTGAGCGTTTCCGCAGTTACCAGACAGAGCTTAAGTCCCGTGGAATAAAACGTGCCCGTGCGCGTCGTGATGCGGACAGGGAACGTCAGGATATTGTCACCCTGGTGAAACGGCAGCTGACGCGCGAAATCGCGGAAGGGCGCTTCACTGCCAATCGTGAGGCGGTAAAACGCGAAGTGGAGCGTCGTGTGAAAGAGCGCATGATTCTGTCACGTAACCGTAATTACAGCCGGCTGGCCACAGCTTCTCCCTGAAAGTGACCTCCTCAGAATAATCCGGCCCGCGCCGGAGGCATTCGCACGCCTGAAGCCCGTCAGTGCACAAAAAATCAGCACCACATACAAAAAACAACCTCACCATCCACCTTCTGGAGCATCCGGTTCCCCCTGTTTTTAATACAAAATGCGCCTCAGCGACGGGGAATTTTGCTTATCCACATTAAACTGCAAGGGACTTCCCCATAAGGTTACAACCGTTCATGCCATAAAGCGCCAGCCGACAGCCTTACAGGGTGCAATGTATCTTTTAAACACCAGTTTATATCTCCTTTAAACTACCTAATTACATTCATTTAAAAAGAAAACCTATTCAGTGTCTGTCCTGTGGACAGACAGATATGCACCTCCCACCGCAAGCGGCGGGCCCCGACCGGAGCCAATTTAGTTACAACATGCAAAAACAGCCCCCGGAAAAACCCCGGTCCAGCGCAGAACTGAAACCACAAAGCCCCCCCTCATAACTGAAAAGCGAGGCCGCCCCCGCCCAAAGGGCGGGAACAACATCGCTTTTAATTATGAATGTTGTAACTAAACATCATCATCGCTGTCAGTCTTCTGGCTGATAGTTTTAAATACACGCTCGTAAGCGGCCCTCACGGCCCGCTAACGCGGAGATACGCCCCGACTTCGGGTAAACCCTCGTCGGGACCACTCCGACCGCGCACAGAAGCTCTCTCATGACTGAAAGCGGGTATGGTCTGGCAGGGCTGGGGATGGGTAAGGTGAAATCTGTCAATCCGTACCGGCTGACGCCGGGCTTCGGCGGTTTTACTCCTGTGCCATATGCTACAACGGAGTGCCGCCTTCCATGCCGCTGGCGCGGCATATTCTGGTGACGATATCTGAGTCGTTATATACTGTGTATATACGTAGTAATGACGAGGTGATAAATGGCACAGGTTAATATGAGTTTAAGAATCGACGCAGAACTGAAGGATGCTTTTATGGCCGCAGCAAAAAGCATGGACCGTAATGGCTCTCAGTTAATCCGGGATTTTATGCGGCAGACCGTTGAACGGCAGCATAATACCTGGTTCCGTGACCAGGTTGAGGCAGGACGTCAGCAACTCGAACGCGGCGATGTGCTTCCTCATGACATGGTCGAATCCTCCGCTGCTGCATGGCGGGATGAAATGAGCAGGAAGGTCGCCGGTAAATGATGGAGATATTCTGGACCATGCTGGCCAGCCAGGACAGGAAGCGCATTCGTGAGTACATTGCGGAGCAGAACCTGACGGCCGCCATTGAACTGGACGAACGGATTGGTTATTCAGCCAGCAGCCTGGCCGGGCAGCCGTATAAAGGTCGCAATGGTCGTGTGGAAGGTACCCGGGAACTGGTTATTCACCCGCATTTTGTTCTGGTTTATGAGGTCGATAGCCAGTGGGGAAAAGTGTATATTCTGCGAGTGTTGCATACAGCACAGAAGTGGCCATAAAGAAGAGTATATTTTTACCTTACTGGGGGCTGATTATCTGTTGTTACTGTTGTGGCATACATAGAAAAACAGTTGGGTAGTTAAAATAGCATAAAGGTTTGTGAAATGATTGGAAAATCTATATCTCGTTTATGCCAAAATGAACGCAAAAACAGCATTGCACAATCTTGCAGTAATAATCGAGTATAAAAGGAAACACTATCTGATAAGTGTTTTAACTAAAGATAAGAGTTCTAATAGTACAGGTACTAAAGATAATTAATATGTTAATAAAAAATAAATCAGAAATTCATTTGGGCCCGCATTTTATGCTTAATTATGAACTCCTACAACCAGGAGATATTATTTTGGAGAGAGGTTATGCTTGGTATTCAGAAAAAATAGCTAAACACACCAATAGTCGTTACTCTCATGCAATGATATACGTAGGTGGGACAATAATTGAGGCAACTAGGGGAGGTGGGGTGTATAGCCGAATTCCAAACCGTTCTACTGTACGTGATATTAGCGACTTTAAGGTACTAAGGCTTAAAGAGTTTCCGGGAAAGGATATCTTACAAGTAATATGTGACCATGCTCGTAGTCTCTGTGGTAGCCAGTATTCAGTAAGCCAGGCTCTCAAGGTTAAAGGGCCGGATTTTTTAAGAAAATTTGCCAACGACAGTAGAAAACAATTTTGTTCACGGCTTGTGGCTCAATGTTACCAGAAGGCTGGAATACAACTGACAGAGAATATAAATTTCTGTTCACCAGGGGATATTGAGAGAAGCGATTACTTAGTCGAACAGCCTGAAATGGTCTATCGTGCATCGGAAGAAGATGTTGCACACGCGCAGGGGGAGTCGCCGCATACACAACATACAAAAAATGCAGTAAATTTTGTTAGAAATGCATTGAGTATTTTCGAAAATTATGGGATTAAGACTGTCGGCTCTCCAGATGGAGAAGTCGTTATTACGACGTTAAATGATATAACTTTAGCAGTATATGAAAATAGAAATAAACCTGGATTAGATGAAGAAATTACAGAAGCCATGCGATTATCTGGTTACCTTGATCATATCGATCTGGATAGGCAGAAAAACCCTTACAGGTATGATCTCATGCTCTTTAGTCAAAAAGTCGAGGTTCATGGTAATGAAAATAAGACTTTGGAAATTCTTAGACATGAACTCAAGAAAGAACAGGACGTAGTTGAAGTTCGTCTTCGGTCTTACTTGGCAGGAAGACATAATTTGAACAGTGGTCTGAAGTTTAATGAATTAGAATTTACAATCGCGCATGGTTTACTGAAGGGAATGCTGGAGCGAGTTATTATTATTGAAAAATATACAGTAACTAAAAGAAACGACGTTAGATTCAAAATGATTAATGTTGCATGCAACAGGATCATTCAGAATATCACGATGAAAGCTCCCGAATTGAAATATATTGTGAGAGCGTTGAACTGAACCGTGCATTATTCTCCAACTGGGCTAATGTGTGCTGTCAGTTAATGACTTCGCTGAATGATGTCCTTTACTGTTATTAAGGTAGATTATGTTTAACTTGTTAATGTCTGGTATGGAAAACACATGGGATGCTCCAACGTGGGTTTTACCAAATGATCGTTATCTGGAGTATACTCATCCTGACATCAAGGCTGAATTTGGTTCTCTTAATGACCAAGTTGTAACTAGACTAAAATCATTTCCTGCCCTTTTTTGTTATGAGCGTTACATTGATTCTCCGGCGAAAGTTGGTCAGATTACGGAAATTGAAAGACGTACTAGAGAATTAAAAATAACTTATTCAATAAACCATGATATTCCCTTCATTACCCAAAAGCAGTTATTCGATATTTTCCCTTATTTAGGAGTAGAACCTGATACTTTTGAACTAACCCGAACCCACTGGGCGTTAAAAGATGTTAACTTAATTAATGTGTTAAGAACTAAAAAGATAATTCAAAGACAGTTGCTCCAGTCGCAGAGGAGACCGCCAAAAGTATTTATTACATACTCTTGGGATTCTCCCGAACATAAACAATGGGTCGCTCAATTAGCTGGCTGTCTGAGAAATAATGGAATTGATGCATTTCTTGACCAATGGAATATTAGGGGAGGGGAGGATATGTCAGTATTTATGGAGAGATCAATTAGGGAAGCTGATAGAGTTTTGGTCATTTGTACGGATCGATATTGTTATAAAGCTCGTGGTCGAGTTGGAGGTGTCGGATATGAGAGCCATCTTTTGACTAGCGAGATAATGCAAGAAATGGGAACTATAAAATTTATTCCAATTATAAGAAATCTAACTAATGGGGTCTCTTTGCCAGATGCATTGTCAGGACGATTTTACTACAATTTGAGTGATGGAGCCGAATATCATAATAATTTTGAGCTGCTTCTTCGAGAGCTACATGATGCTCCTGTTCCTATACCTCCTATTGGTATAAACCCCTTTTGTTAGTGTTCATTCTTATTTAGGAATGATAGATGTAAAAAATATTAAACTCAAAGACATTTGAGTTTTTCAACTACAGTTGGAGGCTTTACAGAACATAAGTATTGTGAAAATTAGAGTGGGCAGAATATATTCTGCCCCTCTTTGTCATTTTTTTAACATAGACAGATTGCGTCTGGTTTGTTCTTCGAAATCATCTTTCGGATTGATGCTCGCTGATTTGTTTTCTGAAGATGCCTCTATGATGTTTTTTAACACACTTATATCAATTGATGTCGATGTGTATCCTGTTGTTTGTTCTATAAGTTTCACCAGATTTTCTGCAGTGATTTTCTCACTGAAAAAACCGCTGATTAGTGTTAACAGTCGGGGGTCAACAGAATAAAGAGCTGCTCCGCAAATAAGGGATTGTCTGTAGAAATCTCCCCGCATTTGTACTGGGAGAGAGTCTATTGTTTGTTGTGTCAGGTTGTCCTGCGGATAAAGTGCCGGGTGCAGATATGCCACAACTTTCTTTCTTTTTTTTGGATCACTGCTTTCCATTACGCATGCACCATTGCTTTTACCAATGCAAACTGAGGTTCATCTACCTTGTTCACTTTCAGATTCGGGAAGTATTGCTTTATGTGAGGGTAAATAAGCTCGGCTCCCCCGCCTGTGAGGTAGATTCGGTTCATTCCTGAGAATGTTGAAATTTCCTGCCTGATGCTTTCTGCCAGAGATTTCACCTCACTGTCTATTACATGAGTAATATTTTTTATTTCAGCCACATCATTTATTAATGTCTGGAGATATTCATTATCATGCCTGTTTTTTATTAACTCATCAGCAATAAAATAATTGCAGGGTGTGGAGGCTTTTGTTAGTGCATTCATGACGGTATGAGTTATGCGGGATGTCCCGATTTCTGAATAGCCACGGATTTCAGAAATGCCTTCAAATGCACCGAGAATTAAACCACAATCCAGAGTGGTTCCTCCAAGATCGATAATCAGGCTGCGTTCAAGTTTGTTTACTTTATCTTTTTTTAGTGATTCAAATGCAGCCGGCAAAGATTCAGGCATTACATTAACTTTTTTAATTTTAAATGTTTCCCCTTTATTCAGAGATATCTCACGGAGAACATTTGCCTTTTTTCTTTCTATTCTTTCTTCATTTGGTTGATTGTCATTATCAAAGAATTCGGTTACAGGTAATGTTACTGTCAGTTCTACATCCTGTGGCTGAAGGCCGGATGTCAGCAGTGCATGATGTATGGCAAGCAGATTGGTGGTGCTGTATTGATAACTGACATGTGTTGTACCTATGACAGCAGTGCTGCCCAAATCATAGGTGTATTTTTTTCCATCCACGACGTAATTGTAAACTTTGCCGGCATTAAACAGTCCCGGGTTCCAGCCTTCTTTAAAGCTGTTTCCTGACAGACTGGTTCTTACCTCGCCATCTTCAAGCCAGGCCAGTTTTACGTTAGTTGAACCATCATCGCATGATACTTTTAGCATTCTTTTTGCCTCGTTTTGAGTTTGTGTTTGTCTCAAATTGAGCATCTTTTATGTCGATGCATCTTTTTGAGTTTTTGTTATTTCTTATTGTGTCTCATTTTGGGTTAATGTCAAGTAGTGTGACTCTTTTAGAGTCTCTTTGTGTTCTTGCTGTAACTCAGTTTGAGTCGTTGCTGGTTTCTCATTTTGCGTCACAAACTGAGACGGAAACTACTTAACCAGGCCGTGCCGGCACGTTAACCGGGCTGCATCCGATGCA
>ULXY01047215.1_pt1 | contig 17150 bp, 13 predicted proteins | sample 1961741 | NCBI WGS metagenome assembly ULXY01 (sample SAMEA4835851, study PRJEB28245) | human gut metagenome | biome: gut microbiome; material: fecal sample | place: Denmark | collected 2008
TTCGATTCCCTCCAGTCTTTTCGCTTTTCCGGAAGTCCCGGACATCATGCCGTTCTGCCGCCAGGTGTTCTCCCATCCGAAGGTCTGGATGTGCGTGCGGTAAGACACCGTCACATCCGGCGTTACAACCGGTGTTGGGGTCGGGGTTGGCGTCGGGGTTGGTGTTGGCGTTGGTGCCTCCGTCGTGGTCGTAGCTGCCTCCGTCGTGGTCGTTGTCTCGCCACCTGTTCCCGGGTCTGGATTTGTTCCCGGATCTGGGTTTGTTCCCGGGTCTGGATTTGTTCCCGGATCCGGGGTTGGTTCCGGCGCCGGTGTGACTGTCACGCTCTTTTTCTTGATGACAAACGTCTTGTCTGCCCCACGCAGATACGAAACATACAACGTTCCATCCGCCGCACAGATCGTCTGCGATGTAGAATACGAATCGAGTGAGACTCCTTCCTGCGCAAATTGGTCATTTGCCACATCATACCGGTACAGATTGGTTGTCCCTGTATAGGCACCCGATGTGAGCACGAACAGTGTTCCCTGCCTGCACACCGGAACTACATCCGAGATTGTGCCATCTTTCATTTTTGAGCAATGCCATGCTTTTCCATCATACCGGTTGACAAGTATGCCTTCGCTGCATGTGGCAACATACAGGTTTTTCCCATCCGTTGCCATGCCATACGTGCTTCCTTTTGTCGCTGCATCACTCACTTCTTTGTGGCTTCCATTTGCATCCAGGCAAAATGTGTGAACCGCCATCGTCCCTGTATTCCGTATAGACGCATACATCGAGGAGCCTATCGAAAGGAGCTTTGGTTGACCTGCAAAATGATTTGTCCCGGCGGTCGTGTAATAGCTTCCGAGATTGGTTGTCACGGACAAACTTCCGGCTTTGAAGCATCTCGCATATGCGGTCGTATTGTTCTGCGTGTATACAAGATACACGCCATCTGCGCCAGCCTGCATATCAAAATCCGCAGCTCCTGCGATCGTCTGTTTCTCTGTCACGCGACTGCAGGATGCATCCAACTTTTCAATCTCTATCCCTGCCGCATCCGCATATGCAAAATAAAACAATCCATTATAGGCACAGAGCTTTACTTCATTTCCATAGTTCTCGGAGATTTTCTGCTGATACAGTTTTTTCCACGTGTCCTGCTCACAGGAATATAGCGTAAGCGCTGCATCATCTTTCGTATACGTAAGCACGTACGGTTTCTGTCCGCAAAGCGTCATCGCTATCTGGTTCCATGCATTTTTGCTATTTCCGGCTACAGAGGCAAATCCACAATCCGTCCATTTCGCAGAGTCCGAAACCTTCGGGAAATCCACCTTTAAAGTAATCTGACTGCCCTTGGCACTGCCGACCTCACTGATCACGATTCCAGAATTCGTTCCATCTGAGAAAATCAGTGCGCCATCGGAGAGACCTGCGGAAAGGTCGGATTTGCCGATGGTTGTCCGTCCTTCTTCTTTGGAAAGATATGCTTTATAGACGCTCTCTGCCATCTGGGAATATCCTGTCTGCCCCGGTTGCGGACGGAACACATACACACCGGTCTGTCCATACAGATTGCTTAAGCCTTCGACTGCCGGGTTGATCCGATAGACAATCACGCCGGATCCTCCAATAAACCGGTCATAGCTGTCGAGACCCGTATCCTTCTTCCGGAATTCCACAACAAAAAGCTCCTGCTCATTGAGCGGTGATTTCAGAATATATGCCGGATGACCGTCCTGCTTATCCTGCGTGTCCAGTGTCAGCGTCTGCGATGTAGTAACCGTATCCAGCATAAGCCAGCCGCCCACTTTCATCCGCATATACGCAAGCGGATAAGACATTCCATAATCTGCGCCGCCCATGATATCCCAGTTCCCGACCGGATAGGTTCCATCACTTGTATAAAGATCCGGGAAGCCAAGTCCATGCAGGAATTCATGTGCGAGTACGCCGGATTCCTGAGCCATCGTCGTATTGCCCGCCCCTAAAAACTGCGGTGTATTGATCATGTTGTAATGTCCGACTTCCTTCCCACCATATCGTAAGTTCTTATCTGCCGGATAAAATGCGTGATGTGCGACGAGTGAATTGCCGGATGTCTGGGATTCTCTCTCCGACTTCATAATGACAGTGAGATTGTCGATGTATCCATCTCCGTCATAGTCTAACACCTGTCCGGAAAGTGCCGGAATGTTCGCCAGAATTTCACTCACGATCGTCGTATCCATATTTCCACCTGCCTGCACAGAAGCTTCCGTAACCGAAAGTGCACAGGCAGAAAGTGTTGTGCCATCATCCTGCGGGAAATAATTCTTCACACGAAGTTTTCCATAGGAAACAGCAGACAGATAATTCGTGAAAGAACGGTTCTTTGCGCCATCATACAAACCTAGGATTTTCGCACGGTTTGTCTGAAAATACGAAGCACCTTCCGTATCCCCCTTAAAATACGCAAACACAACAACGTTCGCATAATTCTTTGCATCCGCTGCCCGCGCCATCGTCTGCGCGTTGTTCATCCCCCAGTTCGTAATAAATAAAATCCCCGCCAGCAGGATTGCCAGGATGCGTCTCCCGTATCGTTTGTATGGCATATGTGTACCTCCCAATTTTTGTCATAGCTTCATTATATTGGAAACTGTAAAAAATAACAATTAAAAAAGAAAAACCGCGTACAGATTTTTCTTCTCTGCACGCGGCACACACATTTTCCATTCAGAATGGAGGATTTATCTTCTTTTTCTTCGAATTACGACATACCCGGTCAGGCTTCCTGCCATAACAAGCATCATCCCTGCAACCGGCATCGCATCCCCGGTCTTTGGCGAAGCTGTGTTATTTGTCTTTGCCGGTGTCGTATCCTTGGCTGCCGGCTTTGTAACATCTGTATCCGGCGCTGCCGGTGTCGTCGATGGTGTCGTTGTTGATGGTGTCGTCGATGGCTTGTCCACGCCTGCAGCCTTCGACTTCTTCACAATAATATAGGTTGAGAACTGATTTGTCTCGAAGGAAATCGTTCCCTGCTCGACCGTTGTCGAAAGCTCGGTCAGCTTGCCATTATGGTTACGCACAACTGTATAATCGTAGTTTGCATCGTAATTATCCAATGCGAGATTCAATGTGACCGGTTTCTCAAACTCTGTAATATTTTTTTCCCAGTTCGAACCATTTCCCTTACTCACAATCTGATCCAGCTTCAGATCTACTGCCTGTGCAGACTGCGCACCGGATACCAGCGCCTGTGCAGCCGTCGTGTCATAGCTCTCTGCATCCGATACCGTCAGTCTCAGATTGCCGCTTGCGGCTGCATTAGCACCATTGGTAATGCTTGCAGCCTCAATCTGTTTGCTGTTTGAATTCACTGTATCCGATACCTTCGTGAAAAGCCCCTTCATATGAACCGGACTATTACCCATAACAAATGTAAACGTCGATGTCTGCGCATCATCCGGCTGCAAGGTCACGCCACCGTTCAACTGCAATCCTGCGACCTGATAACCATAATCCGGAACAAGTTTAATTGTTACCTTCTTTCCTTCCGGAACCGCAATATTTCCGCCCTTTGCATCTCCCGGATTGGCTCCGAACAGAGTTGAAAAATCACTCACACCCTCAATCGCGGTTATCTGTGCCTTTCCGTGTTCGAGGTATGCATCCGCACCGAAGGAATCGCTGTCATACGCCCAGGTTACTGTCAAGGTCTCAGATTTCTTATCAATCTGGATGTGCGATTCGCTTTCTCCTTTTTTTACTGCAAATGACCGTTCCCCGGAAGAGCCATTTGATGTGGTTCCCGGTGTAGTTATCGTATATGTTCCTGATGAACACATAACAGTAACTCGCGCATTCGAAACAGAATCCGCGAAACGATATGTTGACTGAGATTCCGGTGCCAAAGATACTTTCTGTTCTTTCATCAGGTTATCCATGGTTTGCGACCGAGAGTTTCCGGTATCATCAAGGTCCACATATATTTCGAAATTTTTATCCTGCGATTTCATATAATGATAGTAATCTGTATCATCTGCCCCTTTGAATGCATCGCCTTCTAAGATCAGGCAGATTGGCTGGTTACCAGCCGGTGGATTCGGATTACCCGGATTGTTACCACCACCCAGATTTGTGAAACAAGCTTCAAACTTCAATTCCGGCTGATTCGCGGAAGTTTCTACCGTATACACGTTATTGTTCAACGTTACTTGATTGCCATTCACCACTAACTGTACAGTATATCCATCTCTCGGGAAAAGAGTAACTGTTACTGTAGTATTCTCTGGTACCGTTACATTATCCGCTGCCCCCGTCAAGCTTCCGTTTGATGTCGTAATCGTCATCGTTCCGCCATCATACGTGAACACACCATCCTGTACGCTGTTCCATGGCGTATGATTATCTCCTCTTACAATGCACTCTGCCGCATAGCTTCGCATCACCGGCAGATAGCTCACGATCAAAAGCAATGCCATCAGAAGCGGTAATAGTCTTTTCTTCCTGTTCATAGCTTTGTTCCTCCTCTTTCTTTTTTTGATTTTATTTCAGTGAAAATGCCCATAAACTAAAATAACCATAGCAGATTTTCGCCTGCTATGGTAGTTGACATATGTCTCAAATGCACAAAAATACGCTATTTTTCAGGGTTCCACCCATAATAGAACTGAATCAGCCCCATACGCGCCTTCGTCTCGGTCTTCTCATTCATATTCGAGATATGACGATAGATTGCTGCCCGTGAGATACCGAGTGTATGTGCAATATCCTGCACATTTTCGCCTGAGGAAAGCAATGCCCGGAGCACTTCCCGCTCCCGTTCCGTCAAGCTGTATTGTTCGCCGAAGGCTGTGAATTTATCCGTCGTGGACAGATCGGTCTGCTTATCCTCCGGTTTTGCTGCCCCGCCTGTCTGCTTATTCTCCGCTTCCGCTGTCCCGCCTGTCTGTGGCATCAATGCGGATGCTGCAGCTTCCATGCTTCTAAGCTCCATCCCTATCAGAATGTTCTGGTACGAAAACGCCAACACGCTGATCAGGAAAAAGAGAATGACCGCAACAATCATCACTTCATACCGCACAGAAGCGAATCCACCTGCCAATGTCATGATCATCAGCGCGCATACATTATTCACAGCCCGGCCCAATCCGGCCCAGAGCTTCGGTTTCGCACTATGATAGGAGATATCCATAAATCCAACTGTGAAATATACCGAGAAAAAGCCTGCAGACAGATAAAATACAAGCAGCCCCAGCAGGAACGGTCCGCCAAACCCAATCACGATCACGCAGATTGTAGACAAAAGCGTCACGCAATACATAATCATATGCATCCATCTCCGACCGCGTATATCATACAGAAAGCCAGCCGCAATTCCGCTTAACGCAAGCAGCAGGCGCGGCCATTGTCCGATATCCACATCGCCCGATGCATGCACCGCAGTAACCGCATTGTCAAGCGTTGTAAATACTATCGTCTGGAGAAAGACAATTCCGATCAGCATAATCCCGACGTAAACAGGATATTGTATGTCCTTCTGTCCGACAGCCTCCTGTGATTGTCCGGCAATGGTATATCCACCCTCCTGCTCCAGACACAGAAGACTTCCCTTCCTGCCCGGAGTGCAAAGCACAAACAGCAGATACCCAGCCCCTGCACACAGTGCAACTGCCTGGGTGTGATTTTCATGAATCATATTATTATTCAGAAACTGGAGGAAAATCCCCCCTGCATACGCAAACCCAACACATCTCGCCAGCATTGCACGATCATAAACCGAGTACGCCATCCGGTAATGTACGCCAGCCCCAAGCACGCCCAGCAGGAAAAACAGTACCCCACCCGCGATCATCATCTGCACATATCCCGCATGCAGGATAATACAGCCCATGCATCCGGCTCCAACGCCGAACGCAAGCAGTCCAGTTCCCCCGGTCACCCACGGACTCTTATCCGCAAGGAAACCGGAAATCCAGTTGTATAGCAGAAACCCGATTGCGCTTACGCCAAGCATCTGATTCTGCGCACGCACTACACCTGATGCATCTGTCACGTACATCATACAATTATCAAACAGGTATTCCGTTCCCAGAAATGCGAAGAAAAATACCGCAAGCATGATGATATTCGCATATATAGTTTCTTTTTTCGCATTTGCCTTCATCGTTTCTATCCTTCCGGCTTCCCGGTGTTTTATTCCTCTGCACTTTCATCGGCAGCGTCAGTTTCCGTATCATTTGCAGGCGCATCATCCACCGTTTGTTCCGCATCGTTGTCCGTGTCCCCGGATTCCTCGTCCAAATCCTTATCAACCTCATGCAGCAATACGCTCTCATCATGTGCATGCAGGTCTTCTTCCGGCAGGTATGGCTTGAAGCATCTGAGCATAATGTACGCCCACAGATAACCAACCGCACCGAATCCAATCACCACATACACGATGATTGAAATAATGATATCGTAATAGAAACACCACGCAATCACAAGATAAGTCAGCAGCATCAAAAGTGTCATCGGGAAATTCTTGATGCTCATCAAAAATGCATTCCGAAGCTGAACCTTCCACGAATTATCGAACTTCGCCTGCAAGGCGAATGTATAGATAAACGTCATAACTGCCAGGGTGAGAAGCACGACGCTCACGAACAAAAACGGTTTCGCGAGTGCATTTCCGGTTGCCTTCCACTGTGTCATCCAGAACCAGATATCTACCGACAGGATGAAAAATGCGACTAAAAAGAGCAGCCACATACCGGTTGCCTGCTTGAAGTTCTGCTTGAAGCTCCGTGTATAGAACTTCCAGATATATCCGTCGTCGCCGGAAATTCCTTTCATCGCCGTATAGTAAAGTGAAGTAAATGCTGCGCCGATCGTAATAATCGGGACGCACGAAAGCACAAAAAAAATGGATAAAAGCATCGCATCACCCACTCTGCTCAGCATCCTTATAAATATATTGTCGTAGTTCATTCCTGATTCGCCGTTATCTGCCATGTATCCAACACTCCTGTTTTCTTTTTATTTTATCCCGCCAACGAACTGCATCCTGTCCGCAGTCGTTTCCGGTATGTTCCTGCGTCGTATCCGCAATCATCTGTACCAAAACCGCACATAATAGTTTATGATACCATCTTCGATATTTATTTTCAATTAGATATCAAGTTTTTTACGCCATTTTACTTGACAAAACGCAGTTTTACTTCTAGATTATAGAGAGCGTGAATAAAAAGGCTGATAAACAGAAACACCTACTACATATAGGAGGAATATCATGAAGACACCATTTGTAACGAAAGCACAGATCGAAGAGATCGTAAAGACATACCCGACTCCGTTCCATATCTACGACGAGAAGGGTATCCGTGAAAATGCAAGAAAATTAAAGCAGGCATTTGCATGGAACAAAGGTTATAAAGAATATTTCGCAGTCAAGGCAACTCCGAACCCAACCATCCTGAAGATCCTGAAGGAAGAGGGCTGCGGTACCGACTGTTCTTCTTATACAGAGCTTCTGATGTCAGAGAAAATGGGCATCACAGGTTCCGACATCATGTTCTCATCGAACGACACACCAGCTGAGGAATTCGTTCTCGCAAAGAAGCTCGGTGCAAACATCAACTTAGACGATTACACACATGTACAGTTCCTGAAGGATACATGCGGTGTTCCGGAGACAGTATTCTGCCGTTACAATCCGGGCGGAACCTTCTCTATCTCCACAACCATCATGGACAATCCCGGCGATGCCAAATACGGCATGACAAAAGAGCAGTTGTTCAAAGCTTATACAGAGCTGCGTGACGCAGGTGCAAAGAAGTTCGGCCTGCATTCGTTCCTTGCAAGTAACACGGTCACAAATGACTACTACCCGACCCTTGCAAAGATCCTGTTCGAGGTAGCTGTTGAGCTGAAGGAAAAGACCGGCATCAAGCTTTCCTACATCAACCTGTCCGGCGGTGTTGGTATCCCTTATACACCGGATAAGGAAGGCAATGATATCCTGAAGATTGGCGAAGGTGTACACAAGGTATTCGATGAGGTGCTTGTCCCTGCTGGACTTGGCGATATCAGCCTGTTCACAGAGCTTGGCCGTTTCATGCTTGCCCCTTATGGACACCTTGTTACAAAGGCAATCCACGAGAAGCATATCTACAAGGAGTACATCGGCGTGGATGCCTGTGCGGTAAACCTGATGCGTCCGGCTATGTATGGTGCTTACCATCACATCACGGTCCTTGGCAAGGAAAATGCACCTTGCGACCACACCTATGATGTGACCGGTTCCCTGTGCGAGAACAACGATAAGTTCGCGATCGACCGCAAGCTTCCGAAGATCGACATGGGCGATTATCTTGTAATCCATGACACAGGTGCTCACGGCTTCGCAATGGGTTATAACTACAACGGCAAACTCAAATCCGCAGAGCTTCTGCTGTGTGAGGACGGCAACGTAAAGCAGATCCGCCGTGCCGAGACACCGGAAGATTACTTCGCTACGCTGGATGGTTTCTGGGATGTAGAGGTGTAAGATAGAATATTTTATGTATACTAAAGGCGCTGAATGATCAGCGCCTTTTTGTTTGCAGAGACGCTTCTTTTGTCCCATGCATAAAATCCCATAGAGCATGTGTTGCCTCTACATTCACACGCAAGGTATATTTCCAAGGATAAGATTCCCTCTCTACAGAAACAATTTGCAGATATCCGGCGGCTAAAAGATACGTGTAAACATTACCATGGAAGCTCATGCCAACCTTGTCTCGATTCATAATAGTGCTTATCATTATTGAAGTTCCACACCTCACACCAATAACTATCACTATCTTTTTTATTGTATGTAGTCGATTCCTGCGTTTCTCTATCTATTATCTTTTTTACCGTAGATAGATTATTTATCCAAAAACATTTATCAACAAATTCTTCTCCCATCTTGTTTTTCACTCTATCTACGAGTTCATGATTGTACCCATAAAACTCTGTAAACAGGAAATCTGTTTTGCATTTTAATCTAACCCAACAGGAGTCTATTTCTGATTTTCTTCCCCTTGCCGGCCAACTAAGATCTACACATTCCAAATAATACTGTTCCTTATTCATAGCAATATTAATACTTTGCATTTTCTCAACAATGCCAAAGATTGTATTTTCTTTTTTTACGTAACTATCATAGTTTTCTACATGTTCCCTGTATGAAGCTATTTCTTTTATAGTTGCATTAATATTATTTTCTTCCAAAATATTTTCAATTTGTTTCATTAGTTCCTCGGCTATTTTCCCTCTATTCAGCATATTGGATATTTTAATTTTTCGAATACATAATTTATTTAATTTAAGAATATCTGAATGTCTGCTTTTTGTTACATTGTCCAAATTTTCATTATACAGATGTTCTCCATAGTACTGTGGTATAGCATACACACAATATTTACAATAATATAGATATTGACCCTTATTCTGACACTCATACCACGCCTTCTTATTTTCAATCACATTATGATTTAATACTATTTTTATAAATCTTAAGTATTCATTTTGAATATCAATCTGCCAATCCAATGTATTAATAAAACACCATAACAGAATATCGTCCTTCAGCTCTATACTTTTCTTTGCATCTAACAAAACAAATTTGATCACTAAGTATAACATTCTATCATATTCTTCAAAGTCCAGTTTCCAAAATGCACCCCTTTTATCATAATTCCATTTTTTATTAATATCGGAATCTGTCTCTCCCCAAGAAAAATACAATATTCCGTTTGTCAGTGATTTTTCTTGTTTTTTATAAAATGCCAAATTCAAACCAACAATCATTTGCATGATATTATAAACCTTATAAATAACATCAGCATTTATACTTTCAAGCTGCTGGTCTACTGCTTCTTCTCTGCTTTCCACGAAAACCATCTTAATACAATATTTCACAAATGCCACTTCATATTCTTCGGAAGGATGTTCATAATCAGCAAATATATCAAAAAAATCCAGCCATTCGTTATCCATCTTATGAGCCCACAATTCAAGCACTTCGCTTTTTGTATTGTCAGTATTCTCTTCCTTTATTTGATTGACTCTATGCGTCAACTTGGCCTTATACAACTCGTAATCCTTTAATTTTACCCCTGAATTCAGATCCATAAAAAACTGTTCTATTTCATTTTGACTACCAATAGATACCATATCAAATACAACATGGTTTAATAAATACTCGCTTGTTATTCTTTCATATTTTGAAAGTTTTATCGTCTCAAGCAGATTTTTCATAGAAAAAGACGTAAAATCTGTCACTTCTATCTCATCTATTGATAATCTATTATTCGTTAACAATTTTATAATTTCATTTGCTCTTGGTCTCCCCTTAAATTTATACCAACCATTAAAATCATTTATATCCTCGTCCTTTTTTTCAATTCTTAACTTGTACAAAATCATCAGCAAAAGTGTCGTCAATCTTTGTTGACCATCATATATCTCCAATGGTTCGCTTTGAGGATTTCCACAATATGTAATAATACAACTAAAATCAAAATCTACATTTTCTTTGGCTTTTTCAAGTATTGCATCTAGAAGCTTATCTAATTTATCTTGGCCTCGTTCATCTTTTCCTCCTGCTCCCATTACATAATCCCTTTGAATTTCTGGTATACACAATCCACATGTGTATTTTTCTTTCAACTCTAACAAGGTTATTTTTTTAGAATCATTCATTGTTACTTTGCTCCTTAATATTATCAATGAGTTGCTGTATACAATCATGCAACGCATCGTTTTCACATGTTAAGCTGATATGGCTTTCCATTTGTATAAGAATCCCACAAATCTTCAGCTAATTCCGAAGCGCATTCCATTGTCCACTTATAATTTCTCTGAAGCAAAGGAATGTATGTGTATTGATTTTCAATAATATTCATTATCTCTGCCACACTTTTCATATTCCCATTTGTTCCCATAATTAATTTCTCTCCAATATAATTTCTTTTATTTGTAAATTGTACTTTGCTGTCTGATGCCTCACAAAAAACATTCGTATTCCAAATGCACATCCTTCAAATTATCCACATAAAGTTCCTGCAATATCTCTTATTGCGAATTGGAATAATCTATATATGAATATTTTCCTTCAACAGCACTAAATAAAATATCTTTCCATTGCCGTGTATACTCATCTGCATTATCCCCTTTATAAACCTCCATATGAGCTGGTTCCTTCGATTCTCCTTGATTCTCTCCTTTTCGTCTAGACATATATTTAATTTCGTTATCCCAATCAATCATTTCCAAAATTGTATTTACTTGATTTTCTTTATCTAAGGATCCAGAGTCCTCTATTATTTTATCGAAGTATCTTTTCAGCTTACCGGCTTGAACGTTTTCAAGCGAATACAATGTCCTATTAACAAAACACTTAAACCATTCTTCTCCCCCGCTTTTTTCAGCATATTCCGAAAAATACTTATATAGCAGCATGCAAAAACTCTCTCTATCAAATTCCATTCTTTGAACGTTGCCATTCTCGCATTTTGATTGGTTGGTAAAATTACAAACAACTTCAGCATCTCCAATAGGATCCATAATATCTTTATTCCAACGCCACTCCTGCTCTCCCAAAAAATCTGTTATCCAATATTTCAAGCATTTTACACTATTATCCCGTGCATTACTCATGTCAATTGCAAAATAGGGTAAACGACCTTTTCTTTCATCTTGTTTCGTGCATTCCCGCGTATATTTCTGAATGCTTATCCAATTTTCACTGTCTTCTGATATGGCATTAACAATGGAATCTTTTCTAATCTCAATACGTATTTTTTGATTTTCATGCAGTAATGTTGCATACTTATATAACATCTTGCCGAAACATTTCGTATACGAAAACAATCTTCCTTTTCCCCCAGTTTCTATCTGTCTCAAGCATTCTTTAAATATTCTTTTTGTATGCTCCTTATATTCTATATCCACATCTCCCAATATTTTGTCCTCATCTGTGTCTTGTCCAACACATCTATACAAGTATTTTACTTTATGCTTGAAAAAAACAGCATTTGCATACATGTCAGTTCCAATAAAATTCATCTCTTTCAAATCATTATAATCAACCAACAATTGTTTTAGTTCTTCAATATCCTTATCTTCAATTTCATACTTTTCTTGTTGTCTTCTTAAAAATGTATCCAAATTTATAGATCTTTGTTGTTTTATCAAGCATTGCAGTCTTTTCTCTATCGAGTCTTCTGGTGTGCTATCATTCCAAGGACATTTTTTCATTTTTCCAAAAGTATTTTCCACTTTATTTTCTTCTCCTTTTCGTATGTTTTAAGATATACAATCTTTTTCCGTCTTTATATTTTGTATGATTTTCATATGACTTTGCCGTTCCAATTTTGTCGACTAACTCTACTACATACTCTTTTTAAGTATAACACAAACAAGGATTTTTCTATATCTCAGTCTTCTTAATTGTTTTTCCTCCCCCCAAAAAAAGATACTATAAATAACAAAACACCCTGCATTGTTGCAAGGTGTCGATGTAATATTTTTATTTAATTATCTATTAAGTTCAACAATTACGCCAGACTAGGCAAAAAATTTTAGAAACATCTATCATACACGCACACGCCATTCCGTGCAGAATCCTCAACATAAGATCCTACCAACTGCTCGTTAAATAGAATATCTGCATTATAATTCGTGATAGCATCTATCTCTCTTATGATTTCATCCACCTCCGGAACAAACACGCCCTGCGAGTCATAGCAATTTATTGAGCAATCTATCCACAGATCTATATCACTGTGTTCCGTGCACCGATCAGTTATCGTACTCCCGAACACTACAATTTTTTGTATGCATGTATGTTTCTTCGCCATTTCAACGATTTCATACACGATTCTTCTCTTAAGAGGATGAATCTGCTTTTCCATCGGCATGATTATTCCGTTTCGCTCAAAAAACCTACGGATCTCCAGCATTGCCCGCTCGACATCCGCGTATTTCAAATCCTCATTATAAGCATACTCTCGATAATCATACTCTCGACATTTCTTCCATGAGACAAGCAAGCCAACATGTTCTTGCATCCATTCCGTCATACGGCAGGCGGAATGCAAGCTTGCCTGTTGTATTAATTCTCTCAGATTTTTCAGATCATTTGATTCGACACTCAGCCCCGACCTTACCAGACATCCGCCAATTCCTAGTGCCACTGATAGCTGTAGAGAATCCGCTGCCATATATACGTTGTATATATCATTTCTGTCCTGTTTGAGCAGAAGGGCTGCGACATCCAGATTATGTCTTGCCCGCCTGAAATATTCTCTTCCATCCCTACGCTTCTTTGCTACTTCCGATTCGTGCATATCCTCATCCAACCTTCTTTTCCATTTCCAAACAAATATCTATATGTATCTAGCATACTTTCGTTCTTCGGCAATAACTTACTCCAGAGTGTCACTATCCTGTGGTACAAATTTGAACCAATAATCATCATATAACTGGCGCCCTTCGCTAATTCTGAAGATTTCTGCTCCTATCGGTCTTATACCGGCACGTGCACACTCGGATAATAAATTGTGTCTGTTATCATCAGGTAACCGGCTTAATAACCATTCGTGGATATTTCCTGCCGTTATTTGTTTCTTAAACTCCCAGATATTCCGTAAGGGTACTTCATTGATAACGTTATATTCAATGAAATCATCCCTAACATCCAAATACATAAGCTCTTCATCCTTTAACATGACATAGCAGCAAAATGTACCTAATCGCATGATAATCGCCTCCGAGTCTAGATTCTTTCATGGTATTTGCTTCCAGGATTCATCCCTATATTCTTCCAATATATCTTCTTCGCTATGCTTCTGTAAATGTACGCGCTGTATAAGAAGAAGCGCGCTGACGCGTGGTGACAAAAATCAAAAGCCACCTGTTCCGGATAACATCGCGGTTACAAATTCTTCAGCAAATTTTTCCTTTTAGTATTCGGGCTCATCATTCCCTAAATTCTTACTGTTAATCATTTTTGAAAAAGTCCTTGACATGCTCAGCTCGCTTATGCTAGTCTGTTAGCAAAGCATAAGTTTCATATAGTAGCTGATACGCAGCTACTTTCTACGAATAGTCAAATTATTTATTCTTGAACATTCATGCTTTTAAATTCAATTCATTTAATTTAAGATGCAGGGGTATTCAAGGAAGGTAGTTTAAGTCTATGTTTGCAAATGGATTTCTCCTGCGAAAGCTAAAGGAGGACGAAATATGGCAAACAGAGAGTACAAAAGTGATGTATTTAGTATGTTGTTGGAGGACAAAGCAAGAGCGTTGGATGTCTACAATGCGATGGCAGGGACGGCGTACACGGATCCGGAAATCATCGAGATTCATACGTTGGAAAGCGGCGTATCACTGACCGTGCACAACGATGCATCGTTTGTGGTGAGCATGGATTCGGTTTTGAATATCTACGAGCACCAGTCGACTTATAACCCGAATATGCCACTGAGGGAACTGATTTATTTTGTGACGATCATCAAGAAGCTGGTCGAAAATAGATATCTGCTCAGTCACAAGCTGGTGAAGATACCGACACCGAAATTCGCAGTGTTCTACAATGGAAGCGAAACGAGGCCAGAGCGTGAAGTGCTGAGATTGTCTGACGCATATGAAAACCAGTCGGACGAGCCGCAGTTAGAGCTGATGTGTACCGTGTATAACATCAATCCGGGAAATAATGAGGATCTGAAGAAACGGAGCCAGACACTGCGGGAGTATATGATATTTATTGGATATGTAAATGAGAATCTTGCAAAGGCAAAAAAGGACGACAAGGATTATGAGACCGCAATCAGAGATGCGGTGAACCGCTGTATTGCAGAAGATATCCTGAAGGAATTTTTGCTGGAACGCAGAGAGGATGTGCAGAAAATTATGATGTTTGATCTGACATATGAAAAGCAGATGGAGAATGCGAAGCAGGAATGGTTTAACGATGGTGTGGAAGAAGGTCGCGCATCTGGAATTGCAGAAGGGACAGTCCGACATTTAGTTACTTCCGTTGTAAAAAAGGTGCAGAAGAACAAAACGCTTGACCAGATTGCAGACGAACTCGAAGAATCCGTCGAAGATATTCAGCTGATCTATGATATTGTAAGGAAGCGCGCACCAGAATATGATGTAGATGCAATCACGACAGAAGTTATGGAATCAAGAGAAAGCAGCGTAATTGCAACAAAGTAAATTAAGATCTATCGCGCATGCGTAATACAAGGCAGCCAATTGTAAAAATTGACTGTCTTATTTCATATCGACTCAAAAGCCGAGATACTTCGCCCGTAGCGTTTTATTTGCAAGCAGGCTCAAATACCGCTTCACCGCACCCCTTCCCTGATTGAAGGTAAATTTCTTCCTGGCTGCCTCCGATCATCTCTTTCAAACAATCCGCCACTTCATTTACGGGGCAGAAATTTTCTCAAAGATCTGCAGGATCTCATAACTTGGAATATGCACTCGTTGTATAATAAGAAGCGTGCTGACGCGTGGAGACAAAAATTAAAATCCAATCGGACGAGCTTTCTCTTCTTCCGGCTGGCTGTCCAGATACATAGAGATCGCTGCCTGCAACGTCTCCTTGTCCAATTCCAAATTTAATTTCGCTGTATCGCGGCTCCGGCTCGCAAAGATTTGGTCCAGTACTGACACCAAACTGCGTACCCCTCGTGCATTTCCGAGATTTTTCCTCAACAGTAGCTGTTCTACGAAACCATGTATCAGCTCTTCAATTTCCCCTCTATCATATGTGTAGCCCTCACTTTGTAGCATGGCAAATGCGATCTCAGCTAATCCATCGGCATCATAATCGTCGATAACCAGGTGATTCGGAAACCTTGAGGCTAAGCCTGCGTTCAGATTAAGTAAATCCTGCATGTCCTTCGGATATCCCACTAAAATTATATGAAAGTTCGGATATTCTTCTGCAATAAACGTAAGCTGCTGTACAATAGACTCCGTAAATGCATCATCGATTAGAAGGCCGCCTATCTCATCCACTATAACCATATCACAGGTCTCAATAATCTCTTTCAAGAGCTGTTCAGTCCCGCCGACCCTATCTGAGAGCAAGTTCCTGGCCGCGACATATTTAGGTGGACGATGCAGAATTCCATTCTCTACAAGAGCGTCTTTCAATATTTTCACGACCGTAGATTTACCCGTGCCTGGACTGCCAAAAACCAGGAGGCGGATTGGTCTGATCTGCGTCGGTATGCCAAGTTTCCGTTTCTTTTCCTGGAACAACTGTTGATCTATCAGGTCTTGAAGCATTTTTTTGCGGTATCCATGCCCACCAACTCATCCAGCGACGATTTCCAGTCCCGTTTCCCAGATATCCGAAAATACTGCTGGATCTCTCTCTCACTTGGGACACCCGTTTCTTCTTTGGTTGTGTTCGCTAACCGCTCGACCAAGCCACGGATGCTTTGAATTGTAAGCTTCCCGTTACAGATGAGTTTGAGTTTTGAAAATATTGTTCTTGCTGATTGCACCAATGGTTCTCCAAAATAATTTTTCCAATACTCAGACAAAAAATCCTCCGCCTGTGTCTTGATCCAGATCTCCGAGAGGTCTGGGAATGCTAATTGCAGACGCTTAAACTCTATGTTCTTGTTTGTGTCCTTGATATCTATATCCGTAAGAATAATCACCGTCTTTGCTTTTAAGCTTTGCAGCAGAACCCGAATGAGTTCTTCAAGAAAGTCCGCATTGAAGTTCTTCGCTTCGACCTGCACTAATGCAGTTTTATTATTCAGATTCATGGTACCTGATTTCCAAACCGCAGGATTACTTAGAAGGCTATCCAATATTAATTTATCTTCTTTGAAGCTCTTATGTAATACTTCAGTAATCTTATCATCAATAAACAATACCCTGTCCGCATTCAACCCCTCTTCAACTTCAACGAATGATTTATCCACTACGTCAGAGTCCGTAAAGACATACACTGGTCCTATGTCAAGATTTAGTACAAGTTAAAATGAGAAACTTTTCCCATTTTAACCCGCAAGAAGCTCAGCCTCAGTGTGTGTTCTTTCATACAATCGTTCGAATTCATTTGGTGACATATAGTTGCAATGGCTATAAATTCGTTTCGTATTGTAGAAAGCTTCCAGATATTCAAAAA
>ULXY01017191.1_pt1 | contig 17068 bp, 8 predicted proteins | sample 1961741 | NCBI WGS metagenome assembly ULXY01 (sample SAMEA4835851, study PRJEB28245) | human gut metagenome | biome: gut microbiome; material: fecal sample | place: Denmark | collected 2008
CTCAGATCAAGTGGTCCATCAAACTTGTATGTGAATCCCCTGTCTGGATTGTCTATCTGCATGGAAGACACTCCGAGATCCGCAAGGATAAAATCAAATCCCCCGGCCTCCTCTGCCACCTGGTCGATATTCCTGAAATTTGTCTGCTTTATCGTGAGTATATCCTCTCCGTATCCAGCTTCAGACAGTCTATGCTTCGTCTTCACTATCTCTATAGGATCAACATCCAGTGCATACATATGACCTTTTCCCTGAAGCTTCTCAAGCATACGCCTTGTGTGACCACCATAGCCCAGTGTCGCATCAAGCCCCTGCTGTCCCGGCTGTATCTGAAGGAAATCCAGTATCTCATTTACACATATTGAAATGTGCATCCCTGCCGGGGTACTTCCCTTGCTTATGACTTTCTCTATCGTATCCGCATATTTTTCAGGATCGTGCTCCTTGTATTTCTCCTCAAACCTCTTCGGATGGGTGCCACTGTAGTGCACTCTCCTCTTGTGTATCTTTTCTTCCATATATTCTTATCTCCTTAGCCGCCGTCTGCCATACAAGGCCCCGGAACATTTATGTCATAATACCATATATCTGCGAAACAAGCCACACAACACTAAAAAAATGGAAGCCACGGCATTCATCCGTGACTTCCAGAATAATAGCATCATATAATTATTATTATTTACCAGCTATAATGTGATGTATCATGGTGAGCTGGCTCCTGAGTGCATCCACAGATATCTGTCCAGGGGCGGAAGGTATGCCCGCTGTGGCAAATGATATCGTATTGCCATACATCTCTCCTGTGGTTCTTGTCTCCACACCAAGTTCACCCATGGATATAACTATGAGAGGGGTCTGATTTCCACTATCCTGCAGTTCCTTTGCAGCCTGCATCATATCTACGACCTGCGATCCCTCCTCAGGCATCATGGCTATCTTGGCTATATCTGCACCTGTGAATATGATGGACTTAAATCTGTCAACTATCTGTTCCATAGGTATAGTAGTCTTGAAATCGTGATTGGACACTATGACATACACGCCCTTGGAATGAGCCTCCGCTATGACTTCATCCACAATCTCCATGTCGGAGAAATATTCTATATCCACGATGTCTATATATCCACTGTCTATAGCGTCAATAAGAAGGTCGTGATACTGGCTGAGTGTTGCCTCCATGCAGCCACCCTCGCCCTTTGTTCGGAATGTAAATATAATAGGGAACTGCCCCAGCTTATCATGGATCTTCGCCAGAGTCTTCATAAGTGCCTCTCTGTCAAAGCACTTCTCGTACATATCCGCTCTGAATTCCACCATGTCTGGTTCCGACTTCGCTATGATCCTCAACTGATAGTCCACATCATAATCCGTCGGAGCTACCAGAGGTACACAGATCTTAGTCATTCCCTCTCCTATCGCCACATTCTTCACATTAACGACCTTCATCACTGCCTCCTGCCTTTTTCACATTTTCCCTGCACGCTGTACAGCTATTACTTTATCTCAATTGCATCCATGAATGTCTCACACAGCTTCTGCGCGTCAACCTTGTCGACCTTATCCCAGTAGCTGATAGAACATGTAACTACATCCTCGCCTGTAGGATATACCAACAGCACCTCTGTTCTGTCCATATCATATGATGTGAGCTGTATCACAAGATATGTTACCTCTGTGCCATCCTTTGCCTTCACTGTGCCATCTGTCATCTCGTTGACCTTGGAGTTCTCATCGTTGTAATACTCTGTGTAAGTATCCTTCATGTTCTTCACAAGATCACTTGCTGAATAGTGTGTATATGTAGAATAGCTTGCATATACATCGCCCTTCTCATCATTATAAGATATGGTATACTCTGAAGCATAGCTTCTCTCGTATCCCTTTGGATCATTGATCTTTACTGACTTATCGCCAAGGCTTAATGTAACCTTTGAAAGGTCTTCCTCCTCTGTGCTGTCATTTGACTTCTCTGTGGTTGCTTCCTCTGTTGTAGCTGCCTCTGTTGTCTCAGGCTCTTCCTCCTCAGTATCCTTTGAGTCGGTGCCGAACTTTCCGTCAAGTCTGCTGTCAACACTTACTGAGTCAAATATCTCGCTCCATGCTGATACGATCTTTTCCATCTTATCCATGTTGATGTACTGATCTACATCATCACTGTTGAGAACTGAGTAATCAACCACATCTCCTGCTGCAGGAGCCTCTATCTTGTTGTCCTTCTCTGCTACCTTGAGATTTCCTGAGCACTGAAGAACATCCTCGCCTGATACTGTAACTGTGAGCTTTGCATCATTTATGCTGAATGACTCGCCCTTCTTGACATCTGCAAGGACACCCTCAAATGCAGCCTGAGCAGTCTCACCCTGTACATCAACAGATATGCTTCCACTCATCTTACCGCTGTTCTTGTCATAGTCTGATGTCACATTTCCTGTGAACTCCTGGCTCTCTCCGCCGCTCATTGCTGATAATGTGTACTTCTTGTCAGTTGATATCTTATCTCCTGATGTGTCAGTCTTTGACTCACTCTTGAGCTCTATATTTACATCTGAACCGTATGTAAGTGCTATCTTTGTTACAGCATCTGATGTGACATTTCCGTCACCCATGTAATCTGCTGTGAATGAAATCTTAACGCCTGCTGCTGCAAGATCATAATCCCAGTCAACACGGATCACCTTGTCGTTTTCTACGTATACATTTGCAACGGCATCCTTTGTCATTACTGCGCTGACCAGAGATGGAATAGTGCCGATGGACTGCTTGAGCTGATCCTTTGTAACACCCATCTGATCCATCATATCATCTGACAGATTGCTGTCCATGTACTTGTTCAGACAGTCAACCAGTGCCTGTGAGAACTCATCTATAGCGTCTGTTGTGATTGTCACTGTGTAGTGGTCTGCCTTGATAGTCTTGCCATTTGCATTTGTAAACTCATCCTTGCCGACCTTCTCATATGTTATGGACTCTGCAAGCTTATCCGCAGCCGGCTTGAGATCCTCATCTATGATCTTCTGAAGAGCCTCGCTGTCAACTGAACCGCCGGCTCCCGCATCCTTGCTGTCGAGATCTGCCATAACACTGTTCATGTCAAATGAAAATGTCTTGGTAAAGAGATCAGGACATGACATATAGAGCGTCTGACCGATCATTACAACATCCGCACTGACTGTCTCGCCTGCCAGTGTCATGGAAGAACCAAGCTTGAAGCTGTTCTGTCCGTCGCTCTTGGCTGTGCTTGCGTCAAATGTAAATGTTGAACCGTCGAGCTTACCATCTCCGGCAACCTTGTCGATGGTAAAATCTGACTGAACGTCCAGCTTGTCGACATCTATGTCATCTGCTCCGACGATACCCACAATATTATTGTTCTCAAGTTCCTTTGCTGTGTTCTCCATCGCGTCCTTAACCGCATCCTTAGGACTCTTCTTGATGAACACGAAGAATACAACAACAAATGCTGCTATGATAACAAGCGCTGCCACAACTGCTATTATGGCTATCTTGATACCCTTTCTCTTCTTTGGAGACTCAGGCTTGTGCGCCTGATCACCATACATGTTCACGGTCTGATCATATACACTCTGCTGTGCATTCATCTGCTGACCGTACTGATCTGCAAACTGCTGATTTGCATCGTACTGCTGCTGGCCATACTGTCCTGCGTACTGCTGGTTTGCTCCATACTGCTGCTGACCGTACTGCTGGTTTGCTCCATACTGCTGCTGGCCGTACTGTCCTGCGTACTGCTGGTTTGCTCCATACTGCTGCTGGCCGTACTGTCCTGCGTACTGCTGGTTTGCTCCATACTGCTGCTGGCCGTACTGTCCTGCATACTGCTGATTCGCTGCGTACTGCTGGTTTGCTCCGTACTGCTGCTGACCATACTGTCCTGCATACTGCTGGTCTGCGCTATACTGCTGACCCGCATCACCCTGCTGATTCTGTGATGGCTGTGGACCATCGGCGCCGTTAGGATTCATTCCGTCCGGCATCTGATTCATGTTATTATCACTCATAATATCTCCCTTTCTGTGTGAATAACCATTATCCTTCCTCTGTAAATTTACACAAATACTTATAAAATGTAAACATTTTTTATTATCTCTTCATATTATGTAAGCAATGTGAAATGGCACGTTAACGCCTGATACGCCACATTGCCGGCATTAAAAATCAGCTTCATCGTCGAAACTGAGTCCAAGTTTTCCAAGTATTGACTTTGGAACATAAGCTTCTATAAATATGCCATCGTCCAGATATTCCTCTGTCTGGATCTCACCGTATTTGTGTATAAGTCCTGTGAGCCCTGCTTCAGAATATGCAAATGTATGCCTTATATATGACTTCTGATTTCTAAGTATTTCCTCTATCGCACTGGCAAGCTCCGGGAGTCCCTGTCCCGTGGCAGCCGAGATATACAGAGTCTTGTCCGCTCTCAGATCGCGCACACCCACCAGATCATCCTTTGATATTCTGTCTATCTTGTTGAATACAGTTATCACAGGTTTTCCCGAATTCTCATCTATCTTGAGCTGCTTTAATGTGCTGTACACCGTCTCTATGTTCTTATCCCAGTTTTCATCCGATGCATCCACAACATGAAGGATGACATCACAGTATTTTGCCTCCTCCAAAGTGGAGCCAAAGGCCTCGACCAGATGATGCGGCAGCTTTCTTATAAAACCGACCGTATCGGTGAGCAGTATGTTCTGTCCCCCCGGCAACTTGTATCCTCTTGTCGTAGGATCAAGGGTCGCAAATAATTTGTCTTCCTGTAATACTCCTGCCCCCGTGAGTGCATTCAGCAGGGTCGACTTGCCCGCATTTGTGTATCCGACTATGCCCACAACCGGCACAGCGCTCCTCTGTCTCTGCTTTCTCTGCTGGCTTCTCTGGGATTCAACGTTCCTGAGCTCCGCCTTCAGTCTGGAGATCCTGTCCCTTATGACTCGTCTGTCTATCTCCAGCTTCTTCTCTCCCGGTCCTCTCGTTCCGATTCCACCGCCAAGTCTCGACAACGAATCTCTCATACCAACGAGTCTGGTGGCTCTGAACTTAAGCTGTGCAAGTTCCACCTGCAGCTTGCCCTCGTAGCTTCCAGCATGTGCTGCAAATATATCGAGAATGACCATTGTCCTGTCCATAACCTTTATGTCCAGTGCGTCCTGAAGGTTCATCAACTGTGCCGGTGACAGCTCGTCATCACAGCACACTCCTGTGGCGCCCAACTCATATATCATCTCCCTGAGCTCCTCAACCTTTCCTCTTCCCAGATACAAGTCATTTGCAATGCGGTCCCTGTTCTGCACCAGTCGTCCCACGACCTCGGCTCCGGCTGTGTCTATGAGCTCCGTGAGCTCGTCCAGGGATGCCTGAATCTCCAAGGAGACCTCTTTCTGTGTATATCCACCTGTATCGGCGGCAAATATGATTATCTTTTCTTTTATCTTCTCTGCTTCGAGATCATAAATTGTACTTTTCCTGTCTGCCATGATCCACCTCTACTTTTCAACGGTGACTGTGACTGTGTGATAGGATGATCTGTTGCCGCTGCTGTCCTGCGCACAGCACACAACTGTATAGCTGCCCGCCTTGGACTCCATTTTGTTAACAGCCACACATATAACGTCCTGTCCAAGACTTGTGAGCGCCTGTCCATCCAGAGTCTTGCCATTGCCATCTGTGGCCACTCCTGTCCTTATCAGTGTATCACCATCCTGTGCGTTCACATAAGATGCAACAAGATCTGCAAGCTCATCAGCCTGTCCATTGTAACTCTCCAGCTTTATCTCCACAGGAACCCTTGTTATAACAGGAGCTTCATCATCCTCCACTGTTATCTCGATACTCTTACATATCTCACTGCCCTGATCTGTAAAGCTGTACTTTACTGTATATTTTCCCAGCTTCATATTGTCCACGGTTCCCTCAACCTTCAACTGATCCGTTACATCCTCACGCTGTGAATTGAAGGCCCATATTCCCGCCATTGTGTCATAGTTCTCGCCCTGGTTTATGCTGTGGCTCTCCGCACCGTATATCACGGCTGTTCCTGCGGTCGGATTCTCCTCAACCATGTCTGTCGGATCCCATCCGGTCTCATCAGTGTTATCCAGTCTGGTCACCGGCACAGGTCTTCCCAGCGGGCCATAATAGTCACTGTCAAATATATCAACATATGTTCCAGACTCGCAGTTCTCATATATCCATTTGGTATCTGCAACGCACAGTCTGACGCATCCCAGTGATGCCCCGGTTCCAAGCTTGTTGAATTCCCATGTCTCAAGCGAATCCTTTGTGGTGTCCAGATAAGGCACGGAATGGAACAGGGTGTCGCCATCTATCTGTGACACATACTGGCCATAACAGTTGTCAAACAGTGCAAGCCAGTCCCACTTGAGCTGTATGTTGAACAGTCCGACAGGAGTCTCTCCCACCGGTGATACCGAACAGCGCATTGCCTTTACCGGAACAGTGTAATATCCAGCAGCGTCCAGCTTGTATATAGTAACTATATTTTCCTGTCTGTTTATCTTGATGGCGTATGGACAGCCATTGTCCGCCAGATCCTCGCCATTATAATTCTCTTCCTGCTCAGTCGCCGGAACCGCTATGTCCGTACATTCCACAGTTCCCTGAACCTTGAGTTCCGCAACCTTTTCTGTTGTTGCTGCTGAGGCATCGCCATTCGTATTATCACTGTCCGCCGATGTTCCTGTGGCAACCGAGTCCTTTTCATTATGATTATCCAGTTTGCTCTTAAGTCTATAGTTTTTCACAGCAAGGCCTATGACCAGTCCAAGCAGAATGACTCCCACTGCGTATAACGCAATTCTCTCGAGCTCCGCATGTCTCTTCCTGTTACGCTTATTTTTTTGTCTGTTATTCTTTTCCATATTTTCCATTTCTTTCTATAAATATATGTCAAATGTTAGTATGCACAATCAAGCCATTTTTAATCGTTACACTTTAACATAACATTTTATATAACAAAATAAAACATTTTTCTTTAAAATTAAGCAAAAACCACATTGACTTTATCGCGAACTGTTGTACAATCGAATATCAGGCGAAAAAAATTAAGGAGGTTTATTATATATGAAAGATCTGACAGTCGGAAAGCCAATGAAAGTCATATGGTTATTTGCTGTTCCTATGATACTGGGACAGATCGCACAGCAGTTATACAGTTTTACAGACTCAGCCATCGTGGGCAACTACGTAAGCTCACAGGCACTCGCCGCGGTTGGCGCAACCTCAGTCATTTCGAATATGATAATAGGCTTCCTCAACAGCGGAACCATGGGACTTGCCATCCCTATAGCCAAATACTATGGTGCAAAGGACTATCACAATATGAGAAGATGTATCGGTGCATCGGCCATCATGACACTGCTGGCATCCATTGTCCTGACCGTTCTGAGTCTCATATTTATAAGGCCTATCCTGGTACTTCTCAAAACACCAGACGACATACTGGATATGGCAGCAAGCTACGTTATAATCATAATCGTTGGAATTATATTCTGTTCATTATATAATCTGTGCGCCAACATACTGCGTGCAGTCGGAGACAGCAAGACGCCTCTTATATTCCTCGGTATATCAGTTGTACTCAATATCGTTCTGGATCTTATGTTTATAAGGGCATTTGACATGGGAGTACGGGGTGCAGCCATCGCCACCGATATATCACAAGCGCTGGCGGGCATACTTGCCTTGATCTATATACTTGTGAAGGCAAAGCATCTGATTCCGGAGAAGGATGAATACTCCGTAGAGAAGAGTGACCGGTCAGACCTCATACAGTCCGCACTTGCCATGGGATTTATGAGCTGTATAGTGAACATCGGAACGGTCATACTCCAGAGAGCCATCAATGGACTCGGAACTGATATAGTAACCGCCCACACAGCGGCAAGAAAGATATTTGATATCCTCATGTTCATGTTATATATAGTAGGAAATGCCGTGACGACATATGTAAGCCAGAATATGGGCGCAGGCAGGTACGACCGGGTACATCAGGGTGTGAGGGCTGCGATCATCATAAACACGATCATAACCACTGTCATGATAATATTCGGCTGGCTGCTCAGCCCGGCACTTATAAAGCTGGTTGCAGGTACATCTGCCAGTGCCATCATAGATCCGGCCGTGAGATATGTAAGGATCGGCGTGACGTGCTTCTATGTACTTGGTCCTCTGTTCGTCCTGAGATGTGCAATGCAGGGAATGGGCAGGAAGATCGTTCCGGTCATGTCATCCACTATAGAGCTGATCGGCAAGGTACTTGCGGTTATGATCCTCACTCCAAGACTTGGATATCTCGGAGTTACCATCACAGAGCCTATCATCTGGTTCTGCTGTACACTGATGCTCTCCATAATGTACCTCACAACCCCTGTGGAGAAGCTTGTTGAGAAGAGACGTGCTGCAAACTGATATTGCATACAAATATAAACCAACAAATAAAGCCCCACTGCCGATGGTCTTCATCACCGCCGACAGTGGGGCTCTTTGTATGGCTAAAATGAGTATTACTTCTTATCCTTTTTGATAACGATATAGCCTGCACCAGCCATGATAAGTGATGCTATCATTATCGCAAACATTACGTCTACAGGTGACTTATCTCCTGTATTTACCACGTTCTGTCCATTTCCACCTGTGCTTCCATCCGTTGTTGCTGCTGTGGTAGCCTCAGTTGTCTTGTCGTCATTGCTAGGCTTCTCAGTTGTTGGAGCCTCGGTAGTCTGATCCTCTGTGGTTGGATCCTCTGTGGTTGGAGCCTCTGTTGTTGGATCGGCCTTACCCGGATCTGCCTCATCCTTCTTAACCAGTGACTTATCTGTTATGATAAGTCCATTCTTGTCCACTGGATTCTTCTTGAGCATATCATCTGTGAGCTTCACTGCCTGGATTCCATCAAAGTAGATAGTTGAGTCAACTGTCCACTTGCCAGTGTGATCCTCCGGCACGATCGAGTTGCACCATACAGCAAATTTGACTATATCCGATGCATCGAGTGTACCACCCTTCTTACCCTTGAATGAGCTGAATGGAATAGTAACATACTGTGCCTTTGTTCCCTTTACAAAATCTGTGAGGTATACCTCAAATTCCTCGCCGCTTCCATCTGTGATCTGGATCACAAGCTTCTGTCCCATACCGTCCGGCTGTACCCACATCTCAAGCGCATTATACTTTGAGAAATCATTGTTTGTAAGCTCTGACTTAATCCTTCCTGTCCACACCTCTGATCCATTTGTCTCAAGCTTATACTTGAACGCACCGCCGTATGTGCCACCGTTCTTATGTGTCTTGTTAAGAACAAAGCTTGAGCTGCATCCTGCGGCTGAGTTAGATGTGTATGTGGAATCCAGAAGTCCGTCGCTTCCTGAATAGTACTCGAAGTCCTCGATGACATTTGCAGGAGCCTTATCCTTGGCCTTTCCAAGGCTTATGTGTGACAGCTGTGCGAGCTGCTCGCCATCTGCCAAGAGTGTGATGGTTGCTGTATCTGTCTTTCCAAGCTTGCTGAGATTCTTCTCTGTAAGATCAGCCGTGTAAAGTGTTGGCTCTGATCCTGCAGCGGCAATCTCGGCTCCAGCCTCAGCGTTGAGTGTAAGCTTAACACCTGTATCAGGATTGTTGATAATGAACTGAACCTTTGATGCATTCTTAACACCAGCCTTGAGTGTTGTCGCCTTGAGGATGGTATCTCTGTCAAATGGATATACCATGTAACCCATCTGGCCCGTGTATGTATTTGCAGATACTCCTGCAAGGGTTCCCATGTTGTTGTAGAATCCTGTGTCTCCACCAAATATTGATGAGTCGTCGTTATAATACTTTATGAAGTCATTGATAAGCTCCTGTCCATGTGTAGCATCATACTTGTATGGTACATAGAAGTTGCTGTCTCCGAAGTTTGCCCATACAAGGTAGTATGGCATGTTGTTCTTCTTCGCAATGTCGTTGACTTCCTGATACCAGTTCTTTCCTGAAGCCTCTGTTCCAACCGGATTACCCTTTACGAGAAGTCCCTCGTTGTCTGAACCGTCCTTCTTCATGACTCTGACACCGCACTCAGCGATGGCTGGTATCTTGCCTCTCTTTGCAGCTATTGATGACACGATATTACATGTTGTATCAAGACTGTCAAAGAAAGAGTTGTCTGCTGCTGCAGGGTACGAATTGTAATCGTTGTAATAGTCAAATGCAAGGATATCTACATACTCATCGCCTGGATAGTATGACACGTAAGCTGCCTCTGATGTTACAGGTCCGTTTGGCGAGTATACCCAGAGAAGGTTGTGTACACCGCTCTGCTCCATGTAATCCTTGGTATATCTGTAGAGAGACTTGTATGTCTCAGCTGTGTTCATTGATCCCCACCAGAACCAGCTTCCTGTATTCTCGTGGAATGGTCTGATCATGATAGGTATTCCGGCAGCCTGAAGCTGTGATGCGTAGTCTGCGATCACATCGAGGTAAGCTGTAAATACCTCATTGTACTCTCCACCTGGGAGAATCTGCTTTACTATGTCATTTGACAGATCCTTGGACTCTGAGAAATCACATCCGTAGAAACTGTATGTTCCATCCGAGTTCTTCACTATCTTGGAGCTGGAGAAGTTTGGCATATGCATTGACAATGACACGATCGCACCATTTGCCGCTGCAGTCTTGCTGTATGCCACTGAGTTTGCCAGTGCCGAAGCCGCGTCTGAACCGCCTGCCTCCGAGCCTGTAACTGCCAGTGAGTCGATTCCGAACACACCGCTGACCTGTCCAGTCACATCATATACATCACCGAGTGACGCCTGTGGATTTACGCTTCTGCTCACATCATTCTGATGTCCGAACAGAACCTGATCACTATTCATGAGCGTATTCAGGTATGCCGCAAGTGCCTTTGCACTGTCTGCTGCATTCGCATCGCTCACTCTAACTGATGATGGCATCTGTGAAAGATCCGCTGGTGAACCAGCACCAGGAGTCTCTGTTATCTCGACAAAATCCTTTGTTGTATCTGCCTGTGACAGAACAAGATTATCAAGATATACATTTCCCTTAAAGCTTGTGCTACTTCCTATGATTCCTATTGTCACATCTCTGAGTGGTTTATCTGTAGGAGTAAATCCCATAGTAACTGTAACCTTCTTTAATCCATCTCCGATATCCTCTGCATCATCGTCGATGGTTGTATCTTTATTTATTATTCCATCTGCAAAAAACTTGATCTTGCTTCCCTTGAGCTTTGCCGGGTAGATTATATCCACACTGAGCTGGTTGTACTGGCTCACATCCATAGCCTCTGTAGGAACACACTTAACCTTTGCCTCACTCCATGAGGAAGTTGAATCTGCTGAGTAGTCAACAGAAACCTTAAGTCTCTCATTTGCACTGTCATATGATATGTCAGGTGTGGCATTACCGGCCTTGTTGGCTGCATCGCCGTGCTTGTATGCATATCCGGCCTCTGTGCTCCACTTGTCATAATCCTCAGCCGATGAGAGATCTGAGATCACAGCAGGATCTCTCTGCTCAAGTCCGCCGCTGCTCTCCTTAACATCAAGTACCTTAACGTTGCTTATTGTGATCTTGCCAGCATATGCTGAGTTGGAATTGTACTGGAATACGATCTCCTGTACATTTCCCACCTCTGATACATCAAATGCAAATGATATATCGCACTTGCCATCGACAAAGTTCTCAGCCTTGATGAACGGATAGTCGCCTGACTTGGCGTAATCCCAGCTGTCGCCTGTCTTCATGGCACATGCAAGCTGGATCGCATTGTATGATCCGTCTGATGCCTCAGCACCGTCAAGGCCTGATATATCGCCATCAAGTGAAACCGTAGCTGTGAGCTTTGCCTTTGCTCCAACTTTGACATTGTCTACTGTAGGAAGATCTGTATAGCTTTCTGTATCATTGCTGGCAAATGCCTTGTCTGTCCACTTTGCATCGCTCGCTGTGTCAAATACAAGGCTTGCATCTGCGAAGTTTCCAGCCTCTGTCTCAGTTGTAGTCGGCTTCTTGCCACTCTCTACCTTGTCAACTGCAACGCCGCCGATGAGAACCTTTCCTGTAAATGCTGAGTTTGCATTGTACTGGAATACGATCTCCTGAACATCGCCTGCATCCACTCCGTTAAAGTTGAACTCTACGCTGCACTTGCCATCTGTAAAGTTCTCACTCTTTAAGAATGGATAGTCATCTGACTTGACATATGTCCAGCTGTCGCCTGCCTTGATAGCGCAAGCAAGCTGGATCGCATTATATGATCCGTCTGACGCCTCAGCACCGTCAAGGCCTGATATATCGCCATCAAGTGAAACCGTAGCTGTGAGTTTCGCCTTTTCACCTACAGTTGCACCCTCTATTCTCGCCATATCAGCATATGTATCGCTGTCATTGCTGGCGTACGCCTTATCCTTCCATGTCGTATCTGAAGCAGCGTCAAATGTGAGAACTGCATCTGAACTGCTCCATACTGTATTGTCTGTGATCGAAGGTGCTGCCACACCTGTCACATTTCCTGTTGCTGATGATCCGCCACCTGGCTCTTCTCCACCACCTGGCTCCTCTCCTGAATCATCACTCTGAATCTCTACATCAGATATTGATATTGTTCCAGTATATGCAGAGTTTGAATTGTACTGGAATATTATCTCGTTCGCAGCTCCTGTATCCTCCACATCAAATGCAAATGATACCTGTGTCTTGCCATCTGTAAAATTTTCCGCTTTAAGGAATGGATAATCATCAGACTTGGTGTATGTCCATCCATCGCCAGTCTTGATTGCACAGGAAAGCTGGATCGCATTATACGTTCCGTCAGCAGCCTCCGCACCATCCAATCCTGAAAAATCCCCATTAAGTGTTACATTTGCCGTGAGCACAGCCTTTTTACCCACAGACACATCATCGATCCTGCCTAACTCTGGGTATGTACCTTCATCATTGCTGGCATAAATTTTATCTGTCCACTTGGCATCTGCGCCAGTGTCAAATACCAGTTTGTCTGTAGTGATGCTCCACGCCATTTCCGCAGACGGCTCTGCTGCATCAGCTGAGACTATTGCCCCTGCACTTCCCCAGAATGAGCCAACCATTGCAACTGCACATGTCACAGCAACAAGTCTTGTTCTAAATCTCACCATATTTCCTTACCCTTTCTTTTTTGTGATATTCCTCCACTTTACTCACCACGAACAGCCTAATTCGTGATTAATATTTATACATATACTTATATTAACTCATTTTTTAATTGTTGAACATGTCATTAATTACCGAATATTTAAGTTGTTTTTTATTGCTTTTGCACGCCATATTAGTCAATAATTTAAGTTATTTGCAATTAATATTAGTTTCTTGTTACCGCACGGATTGTTACAGCTCGCAGAGCGGGCAATCAGTGGTTTAACACACGTTGTAATTAATACATAAAAAAGCCAGCTGGCATAATACCAACTGGCTTTATATTAGTTTATTCATTTTTCAAATATTGAAGTATCTAATCAAAATATCTGAATGCTTCCACACATGCCATTGATTCTTCCACTATATTATAAATATCTATGAAAAAATTCGTTGTGCCTAGAGATTAAACTTACCGGAATATAAACTATCAGGGTACGAATTGCATCTACTCATAACATGCACTGCATGAACTTGTATATGTACCAACCTCTTATAAGCACTGGTCTTGCGGTATGTGATATGACCTGATGCCCTTGAAACACCACTCATATCTTGTGTTTTGAACAATCACGATGGATCAAATCTGGTATCAAATACCTGCGTCCTGGCACTTCAATCATGCTATATACAGCATCTACATGTGGACTGATTCAAGATTTATCTTAAAGGCATCTCGTGTGGAAACAACTTCCCAGTTCTGAGTTACCATCATGATAAAAATGTTCTTCAATTGTCTCCAACGGAACCTCCTCCTTTCGTGAACTTGTACCACGGATCTCTGTTTCCTGCGCACCATGTGTAAAGTCTTTTTCACGATTCTATAAATCTCTGAGATAACTTCGTACATGTTACGTGTCACGGGTGACAATCTATGGTGTGCCATCTGTATCTTTTTCAAATGGCCGTTCTTTAATGTACCTTTATTATACATGATGCAAGGCAAATCGTCAACATATTTTTTGACAATTTATCAATTTTATTGTCATTGTTGTTGCGTTTTATTATCAAATTGTCTTTTATGTATATAATTGTGTGAATATTATACACATTTTATCTGTCCATCTTCTATCCTTACGATACGATCGGCCTGATCTGCTATATTTCCATCGTGGGTAACCATAATTATAGTCTGTCCATCTTCACTCTGCAGTTCTCTAAGCAGTCTCAGGACTTCTTTTCCTGATTGAGAGTCCAGATTTCCGGTAGGTTCATCGCAGAGCAACACTTTTGGTTTGTGTATGAGCGCTCTGGCTATCGCAACCCTTTGCTGCTGTCCACCGGACAACTGTGACGGATAATGTGTCAGTCTCTCTGAAATTCCAAGTTTTTCAGTAAGCTTATCAAAGTACTCCTCATCTACCTTAACCTTATCTATCATCATTGGCAGGAATATATTTTCCTTTGCTGTCAGCTCTGGCACCAGATTGAAGAACTGGAATACGAAACCTATATTTTTTCTGCGGAATTTTGCAAGCTGTGCATCTGAATATCTGAGTATATCTTCATCATCATAGAATATCTCTCCTTCTGCCTTTGTATCCAGTCCGCCCATCAGATGTAGCAATGTTGACTTTCCACTGCCTGATGTTCCTATAATCGCCGTAAATTTTCCATACTCAAATTCCACGTTACAGTTGCGAAGTGCATGAACAGCATTTGTTCCTTCACCATACGTCTTATTTAAATCCTTTATCTGAATCATATGCATCGTCCCCCTTACTCTTTTTCAGCCAGATCATCAATTATCTCTTCCGATTTCTTCTTATGAATGACCAGCACCGTAATAATCGTCGAAATCACAACAAGGAATGTTCCTATCAGTACCAACGCTCTTCCCACAGGGACAACAAATATCTCGCTGTCGAATAGAAATACATGCTGGAGTCTCGTTACCTCTTTTATAACATCTGCATCGACGTTCCATAAATCTGTCTCCGGCCAGTTGAACATGTTTAGCGCCTGTTCGTACTTGTAGCGCAAAAGCCATCTCATGCCATACACCATACCGGCTCCGACAGCACATGATACCAGGGCATTTCTTATGTTATGCCATATAAACGTCATGTTCCATGAGTGCTTCTCCATTCCAAGAGCCCGCATGATCGCCACGTTCCGCCTGCCATTCTGGTAACGCATGGTGACAAGTTCCCAATATCCCCATGCCGCCATGATAAGAAGAATAAAGAACAGACATATTGTGCTCGCATACTGTGATATATATGCCTCACGATACTCCTTATCACACTCATCTATCGTTCGTATCCTGAGTTCCATTGAAGAGTCCAATATGTCAGCAAACCTGGATACAACTCTATCAATATCTCCCCTGTTGCTTAGAGATATATATGTAACGTCATAACATGTCTTAAACATCCCAATACTGACTGCTGTGTCCTGTGAGGCCACTATTGCATATCCATACTGTGAAGCTCTGCCAAGACCTGCATACAATATCGGATCGCTCTCCTTTGTGGTCTCCGGAATCACAATTATCGCATCCACGATTTCAACAGTCTCCTTGTATTCGCCTTTTCCGTTCACTGTCATTGTATGCATTACATCGCCTATCTTATATGGCGACTCCGCGGTCATTCCGTCATATTCATATTCAACACACGCCACACCATTTTCATGGGTACCTATTGACCCCTCTTTTACATATTTATCCAGCTTTCTCATTCCGTTATCATCCAGCCATATCGCTGGAACGTTGAAATAAAATCTATCGTCTGCATGATAGAATTCTTCTGTATCTTCCGGAAACTGGACCTCCGCCTGCCACAATCCATCCGGAATATCCTCGTCATTTCTATCATAAAATATATCAAAGCCATCGTTTGTGGAGAAACTCTCTATTGACTTTACTTCGTTCATATCCGCAATGCTCTTGCGCCCATCCTCAGTAAGTCCTGTATCTGTAAGCAATACTCCACCAGTAATCCCCGACCCCTGATCATAAAGGCATATATCTACATCACTGGTTTCCATATCCAATTGTCCATATGTATAATATGTGTCTCTGTCCAGATCATCATTGTGAAAATATCCTTTTCCCTTGCCGTCCATAGAGCAGAATGCGTAGCACATCACCGCCGCAAACAGGATCAGGGCAACAGACAACATCTGCATTATATTTGCAAATGGAATACCGGAAACCACCGATTTGATTCTCCCGAATGATCTCACACGATCTCTTCTTATAAGTCTTCTTGATTTTATATGAAGGTATATATAAAAAAGTAAATATCCAAGAGTAAATGTACCTGTTGCACACACAACAGAGATTACAAATGGATTTTCTGTAATCTGCTGTACACACCACTCCACTGTATAACCGCGCAATTTAGGCAGCCTCAGAAAACGACTTTGAATCTCGAGTATGACCTCATATACAGTGATTCCAACGACTCCGCCGCATATCACTCCTGAAACCAGCAGGATTCCCCATTCCAATATATGTATCCAAGCCACTTTCATCCGGCTGGCTCCTATATCTCTCACGATATCCAGGGATTTCTGCCTCTCGCTCATAACAGTTATCATCACGCCAAACAGGGATATAGCCGACAAGATCACAGCAATAACACTGAAATATAGTATTCCCTGGACAGAGTCCGACAGATAACTTTCGCTGTTAAGCTTCTCGTTTCCAAGGGTAATGTTGCAGATATCTTCTGCAGCCGATCTGCTGCGGCCGGATCTTGGCCATATTCCAGTTTTGTCATAATAATCCTGCGCAAACTCTTCCATAGCGCTCTCCGACTGCTCTGTTATCTCGTCATCACCATACAGTGAGACAGCAGTATATACGAATGTATTCTCATCCAAATCACAGTCATCCCGCCACAGA
>ULXY01002256.1_pt1 | contig 16907 bp, 17 predicted proteins | sample 1961741 | NCBI WGS metagenome assembly ULXY01 (sample SAMEA4835851, study PRJEB28245) | human gut metagenome | biome: gut microbiome; material: fecal sample | place: Denmark | collected 2008
GTGCAGCCACAGATGGGATACCAGCAGCCAATGGGACAGCCGGTACAGCCACAGATGGGATACCAGCAGCCACAGCAGCCGATGGGCGGTTATTATCAGCCTAGAAGCAATAACGCAGCGGCATTTGGTGCAGGAATCAATGGATATCTTGGATATGTGAAGGAAAATCCTATGAATATCCTGAAGATCGTTGGAGCATTTTTTGTGTTCCTTGCAACTTTAATCCCATGGGCACATGCAACTTACTGGGGTGTTACAGAGCATTGGAATCTGTTTAAGGCAGGTGGATTTAACTGCTTCATCGCAATCATTGTGTTACTGCTTTCATTGGTACTGATTGCATGGGAGGTTGCAGATTTTATTCCTGTTCCACAGATTGCAAATGTGAAAGCAAAGTTACAGGCGATTCCATACTTTGAGTTTATTCTTCTTGGTGTCATCTTTGTATTTGTATTGATCGCAACAATTCGTCACGGTTATGCACATTCAGATGGTACGACGGTTAACTTCAGGGAGTATGGTATTAAGGTAGGTATTTCAGCCGGTGTGATTTTTGCATACCTTGGTGTGATTGCTGCCGCAGCTCCAAGAGTGTTAGACAAGCTTGGAATCAAGATCGGAAACAAATAATACATAAGTAAGAAAATGGCTGTCGAGCCGGTATGGTTCGGCAGCCATCGTTGTATATGATGGTCTGGAGGGTGATAGAACATGGTATGTAAGGAATGTGGAAAAGAGATTCCAGAGGGTGCGCTTTACTGTGAGTCTTGCGGTGCACCATTGGAAGAACCGATTGTTCTGAAGGTATCGAAAGAGGATATCAAGCGGGCAGAAAAGGAAGAGAAAGTAAAGGCGAAGGAGCGGGCAAAGCTTGCTGCAAAAAATACGGTAAAGCAGGTGCCAGAGAAAAAGCATCATCGTAAAGCTGCCGATACGAGCAAGGCAATCGACATCGTTGGATATTTCCAGTCCATCGGTGGAGATATGAACCTGTTGCTGGCGTTTGTCGGTTCGATTTTGTTATATCTGGCGCCGTTTATGAACTGGATCTGGGAGAAGCTTTTTGATGTGAAGCGTAAGGCAAATCTGTTTGAGATCGGTATGAAGAGCTCCATGGTAGAAGAAGATGGAAGCATCCTGGCGATGGGAGAAACCATTGTGCTGGTGCTTGGTATCATTGCAATCTTAGTCGGAGTCTGGATGCTGTTGTTGTCTGCCTGCGATTATATCAAGTGGTTGCGGAAATATGCGGCAAATCCGATTATGCGGTTTGCACCAATTCTTGTGATGCTTGTCATCTTTATTATCGTGATCAACAATAAGCATTACACACAGTCGCTGCGTGTGTTAGAGGACAATGTCCGACTGGCAAAAGAGCTTGGAACCTCATCGAATTATGATGCCGGAAGGGGACTTGGACCGGTCTTTTATGTGGCAGGTCTTGTGATCTATACACTTGGAACGGTTGGAGATTTTTTGGAACGGAAGCGTAAAAATGGATAATCAGAATCAATATGGAAAAAGTAAATTTGTGACAGCGAGTATGCTGCTAGGCATCCTGTCCGCAGTTTTGTTGACAGTGAGCCTATTTGTACCTGCTATTGATCTGTCCGCATATCATGCACAGGTACAGATCCGGTACAGCATTATGAAGATCTGTGAAAATGTGGGGTTAATCTCTGATATGTGGCGAGGAATTCCGATTGGAATCCTGATTGCCGCGGTGGGGATGCTCGTTTTATCCTTTGTCAGGATACCGCCCCTCAAGGCAATACCCTGTATGATTGTTGTGTGTATGATTATCATAGCGCTTGTAGATATGGGAAATGTAACGGCATGGATCTCTAAGATGCTTGCTCGTTTCATCTCTTCTCAGGTATCCTCCGGTTCTTCTGTGTCCGGGGCGACGATCTGGAAGAGTTTTCAGGCAGGCATCTACCTGCTTGCAGCGGGGCTGGTGAGTGGTATCGCCAGCTGCTTTGTATCCAATCATCAGGCGTAAATTATTCGCCAGTGATTCCATCGATTTCCTCCTTGCAGTGTTTACCATCTGCAAGGAGTTTTTTTAATGTTTCTGCATCGTCGTTCTCCATTGCAGTTTTGTATTCCTGCAAAGCCGTGATAAAATAGTCAAGTTCTTTGATCAGATGTTTCTTATTTTCCAGAAAAAGCTCTGTCCACATCGTTTCGTTCAACCATGCAACACGTGTCAGATCCTTGTAGCTTCCGGCAGAAAAACCATCGTGATTTTTTGCTGTCGGGCTTTTCACGTAAGCATTGGATACAACGTGTGCCATCTGGGATGTGAATGCAATCATCGCGTCGTGACGGTCGTAATCGCAGATTGTGAATTTACCGAAATGAATCGGAGACAGCAGTTTCTTCGCGCGCTCGATGGATTTCGTATCATTCAGATCTTCTGGCACAAGTACCATAGAAGCTCCGTTGTACATTGTCTTTGTGCTGTATGCGTAGCCGGAGAAATGACGGCCAGCCATTGGGTGTCCGCCGATAAAAGTAAAGCCATATTGTTTGGCGATAGGGTAGCAGGATTGGCAGATCAGCTCTTTTGTACCACAGCAGTCGATCACCATCGCATCTTTGCAGATATAAGGTGCCATCTTTGTCAAATAGTCAATGCAAAGCTGCGGATACAGACAAAGCAAAATCAGATCGCAGTCTTTGATATTCCCTTCGTTTAATTCGCCGTCAATGGCTTTATCGTTATACGCAGCCTGAATCACTTCTTTGCTGCGGTTATAAGCAAGAACCTTGTGTTCGTCGTTGTCACTGTATGCTTTTGCAAAAGAACCACCGATCAGTCCAAGTCCAACAATTCCGATTGTCATAATATACCTCCATGCTGTGACTGTAATTCAAATAAATATGGTAAGATTGGCACAGCTTCAATCATCGACAACAGTATAACGCTTTAACGCGATAAAGTAAAGCAAAAATTTAAATGTATAAGACTGGTAAAACGTGGCAACACTCCTAGTACACAACAGGCGCAGAGGCAAAGTTGCGGAATACCTTGAAAAGGGGAAGGACTATGAGCACGAAAAAGAAGTTATATATTGTTGTACTTATCTGGGCAGCAGTTGCGCTGCAAATCTTTATTACGAAGCGGATTGACCGGGAGAGCCAGATGGTGACACAGGTCATGAGTGATGGCGTGGAAAATGTGACGGCGGCAGAGGTAAAACTGTATGCGCATTATGGCGATGAGACGATGACCGAAGCCGCACGAGAGAAAATCCTGCAACGGGTTGGAGAAAAGCTGGGAATCATATCTGGCTATGACATAATTACAAGTACTGAAGGTGAAAATACTTCGACAACGTTTGTGAAAAAGGGTGAAAATGGAGATACGACAATCCGGTTGATTTCGATGGAACAGACAAACGCCGATGGTTCGACCATACAGGAGAATTATCTGATGACAGAGATTGCATTGAAAAATCAGTCGACAGAAAATATCTACCGGTGTAAGGAACAGCTCGACCAGATCTACACAGATCTGGGGCTCTCCGGCAGCAGCAATCTCTATCTGTGCAGTCAGGAAAAAGGGCGGATGACCGAAGATGAGATGCAGAAAGTGACAGCGGATTTCTTGGAGACGATGCATGCGAAGAAACGAAACGAGATTGAACTGCAGGATACCTTATGCATCTACGGCTACAGTGATAATGTCCCGGAATATGTGTATCAAAATGATCACAAGGTAAATGTGAATATTGCTTTCACGTACGATGAAGCAGAAGACATCACGTATATACACCGCGGACTGCCATTCATAGATAAATCATTTTAACCAAAGAGTAAGCGTAGTCGTGTAAATCTGTAGCCCGACTACGCGTATTTTTAGTAGGAAATAATCTCGTATCCATCCTCGGTGACAAGTACCTGAATCTCCCACTGTGCAGATGGAAGTCCATCTTCGGTGTAAACTTCCCAGTCATTTTCTTCGTCGACGAAGATGTCCGGCTTGCCCATGTTTACCATCGGTTCGATCGTGAACATGAAGCCAGGAACCATAAGCATTTCTGTACCTGCTTTAGAGTTGTAGCTTACCCAAGGTTCTTCGTGGAACTCGATGCCGACACCGTGTCCACCGATTTCGCGGACAACAGAATATCCATTTGCATAGACATAATCATGCACTGCCTGCCCCATGTCGCCGAGGAAGCCCCAAGGTTTTACCTGTTCGAGACCTTTGAGCATTGCTTCCTTTGTGACATCAACGAGTTTCTTCTTCTCCGGGCTGACATCACCGATACAGAACATACGGGAAGAGTCGGAGAAATAGCCGTTCAGGATTGTAGAGCAGTCTACGTTGATGATATCACCGGATTTTAAGATAACATCTGGTGATGGGAATCCGTGGCAGACCTGATCGTTGACGGAAGTACATACACTGTATGGGAATCCTTCGTAGTTTAATGGTGCTGGAATACCGCCCATATCGGTTGTCATATCGTAGACGATCTTATCGATCTCTGCGGTAGACATACCCTCATGGATTGTCTTCTGAATCTCATCCAGTACGGCGATGTTGATTTTTGCACTTTCCTTGATCTTCTCAATCTGCTCTGCATTTTTGATTAGGTTATGAGTAGGAACGATGTGCCCCTGATGTGCAATTTTTGCAATCTTATCGTCGAACATTTCATGACAGACTTTGTATTTTCTGCCGCTGCCACACCAGCAAGGATCGTTTCGGTTAATTTTCTTTGACATGATTACGCCTCTTATATTTATATTTGTGGTTTTACGCATAGGGCGGAAAAAACCACATATATTTTAGCAAAATAGTTTCGTTTGCGCAACCTGCGTAGATGAAACGTTTTATCATCTGCAAGGATTTGAGATAGAACGCGGATGAAGAAATGGGGGATCATGGGGGATTGTAATGAGAAAATGTTGAATAAAGGGCGAAGCGGGAGGCAGTTTATGATTTTGGTTCTGGTTGCGCTGGCGTGTGTGTCATCCGGGTGTCGCAAGCAGGAGGCGAGAGAACGACAGGATCTGGATTTTACGGTGTGCGCAGAGACAGAACTGCCGGATGATCTGCGGCAGATCATAGAGGAGAAGAAGCTGCATGCATTCCAGATGAGTTATACGACGAAGGATCATCTGTATATTGTGGTTGGATATGGGGAACACGACCGTACCAATCTGTGTGTGGTTGTGGAGGAACTGTATAAGACTGACCGGGCAATCTATATAAAGACCGATCTGAAGACCGAGGCTGAGATGGAGGGGGACATTTCCGGTGTTGCATCAGGGACAGATTCCAACACGCCTGACGGGCAGACAGGAACATCGTCGATGTATCCGTATATTGTAATCCGGTTGCCGCGGCTGGAGCTGCCGGTATTGAATGTATCGTAAGTACGGCTTCTATATGCGCGCAAAAATATTTACGGTAAATTATCATAATTCAGAGAGCATTGGAATACATATAAAGCAGAGGGTAAGAATCTAGTTTGGTGGAGGGAGCTATGGAATTTTCGAAGAAGGAAATACATACAAGCGTGTTGACGCAGTCCAAATATTCACAGATAACAGTCGATGATGATTTTACGATTCCGGATAGTAAAGGCGATATGGAAAAAATTGTTGCCAAGGAAGGTCATATTCTGTTGGAGTCCATGATTCCGGAGGATGGAAAAGCGCGGATCACCGGATCGGTCTGCGTGCGTGTGCTGTATCGTACCGGGGGCGATATCCCGCGGCTGTGCCAGTTCCAGAGTGAGATTCCATTTGAGGATGTTGTCAACTGCGATGGCGTGTCTTCCTCCAGTCAGGTGGATTGCCACAGTCAGTTGGAGGATCTGACGGTGAGCATGATCAATTCGCGCAAGCTGGAGGTTCGCGGACTGATCGGAACAAGTGTTAATGTGTATGAAGAGATGTGCATCGATGCGGCGACAGGGATTGAGCAGGGGGAAGGCGTTGCCTGTCAGTATCGCGACGTTACATATAGTCAGGTCGTGCTCGCCAAGCGCGATGTCCTGAAGGTGCGGGAGGAGCTGGAAATCCCGCAGAACAAACCGAATATCCAGGAGATTTTGTGGCAATGTGTCGCACTTCGGAACATGGAGACGAAGGCGGGGGATGAGAAGCTTCTGGTGCGTGGAGAAATCGAAATCTTCATCTTATATAAAGGGGGCGAGGAACGGCTCCCGGTACAGTCCATTTTCTCGGTGCGGTCGCTCTATCGTGAGGTGCCTTGCAGTGGTGCAGCAGAGGGCATGGTGCTGGATGTCGATTATGTGCTTGGCAAGGGGGAGATCACAATCCGGCAGGATGCGGATGGTGAGGATCGCGTGTTTGGCTGTGACTATAATATTGATATGAATATCAAGTTGTATGAGGACTGTTCATGCCGGATGCTGTCCGATGTGTATTCGCCGAGCGCGGAGCTTGTACCGCAGTTTGAGGTGATGGATTATGAGAATCTGCTGCTGCGCAATGCAGCGAAGGCGAAGGTGTCTGCCAGAAAACAGATCGGTGGAGATAAGGCGAAGCTGCTGCAGATCTGTCATGTGTATGGCGATGTCGATATTGATGATGTTGTTGTCGGGGAAAATGGGGCAGAGATCACAGGCGTTGTAAAATGCTGTGTGCTGTATATTGCGACCGGAGATGATCCGATGAGCAGTGTCGAGGTGGAGATTCCATTTTCGTATACGGCGGATACGGTACCGCTCGCGCAGGAGGACTCGGTGCGTATCCATCCGTGCATCGACCAGCTTACTGCGTCATTATTAAATAGTGAAGAAATCGAGATTAAGGCACAGATCAACCTGAACATCTCCGTCTTTGCAAAGGGTGAGAGTCAGGCGATGACGGATCTGCAGATCCTGCCGATTGATGAGGCGAAGAAGGCGGCACAGCCGGGTATCGTCGGGTATGTCGTGCAGAAGGGCGACAGCATGTGGAGTATCGCGAAAAAATACTATGCATCGATTGATGCCATCAAGCAGTTGAACAATCTGGAGTCTGATTATGTATCGGAAGGTGACCGGCTGTTGATTGTGAAATCTTAGAGTTTCAGATATTGTTGATATAATAATGAAAATCCATGTTGCAGAATGTGACATGGATTTTTGTTATGGTTATAAGATACAAGCACATCAGGAAGAATATAAATTCTATAAATAGATTGTGAAGAATCAACGGCATTGGTATAATAAACATAGATTATAGGGAACAGTGGGAAGAACAGGAAAGAGAGGCCGTTGAGGATGAAGACATTAACAAGAAATGCATATGCAAAGGTGAATCTGGCATTGGATGTTTTGCGCAGACGCGAGGATGGTTATCATGATGTCTGCATGATCATGCAGAATCTAAGCTTATATGATACATTGACATTTACAGTGGAGGAAGCGGATACGCTGACAATCACACTGGCGTGTGATAAGGCATTCGTGCCGTGTGATGCGCGTAATCTTATCTACAAAGCAATCGCACTGATGGGGGAAACGTATCATCTGACCGGGCATGTCCATGTGGAGCTGGTGAAACGAATCCCGGTCGAAGCCGGTATGGCAGGTGGCAGTACGGATTGTGCCGCGGCATTTCACGCGATGCGGGAGTTGTATGGACTGGACGTCAGTGATCAGGAATTGATGAAGCTCGGTGTGAAACTGGGGGCGGATGTGCCGTATTGTATTATGGCAAAAACCGCGCTTTCCGAAGGTATCGGCGAGGTGCTGACAGAGGTGGCACCGTTGCCGGATTGTTTTGTCGTTGTGGCGAAACCGACGATATCGGTCAGCACGAAGATGGTATATGAGAACCTGCATGCGAACGAGCTGCAGCACCACCCGGATGTTGCGGGTATGGTGGACGCGCTGAAGCAGGGAGATCTGTCCGGTGTGGCAAGCCGCATGGAAAATGTCTTGGAGACAGTCACAACGAAGCTTTACCCGCAGATCGAGGAGATCAAACAGACAATGAAAGAGTCTGGTGCCGAAAATGCGATCATGAGCGGCAGCGGACCGACGGTGTTTGGTTTATATACAGAGAAAGCGACTGCAGAGCAGGCGGCAGAGAAAATCCGGCAGCAGTACGGACTTTCCGAGGTATATGTGACACAGCCGTGTTAGAGTTGGCTGAGATTTTTGCAGAATCGTGAGAAATAATCATACCTTTTGAGAAAAATACTCTGGTAGAAATAAAAAATATGCTTGAAATATTTGTCTATGCATAGTAATGTATATTGTATACACGATAAAATTATTTATGATGTATATGGGGAACGAAGAAGGTAATGGAAATCTGAATGGATAAGTTTTGACAGGAAGGTAAGGAGGTAGCAGATATGAAGTTGGATATGAATATCGATGAGTATCTTCCACTTCGGGAGGTTGTATTTCATACATTGCGCAAAGCAATCATACAGGGAGAATTGCAGCCGGGAGAGCGTCTGATGGAGGTTACACTGGCGAACAAGCTTGGTGTCAGCCGGACACCGGTACGTGAGGCAATCCGGATGCTGGAGCTGGAAGGTCTGGTTGTTATGATTCCGCGGAAAGGTGCGGAGGTTGCGAAGATTACAGTGCGTGACTTAAAAGATGCCTTGGAGGTTAGAATGGCAATTGATTCATTGTCGGTCAAGCTTGCCTGCGAGCGGTTGGATGAGGATGATAAGACAGAGATAAAACAGGCATGCGTGGCATTTCGTGAAGCGGTCAAATCAGGAAATGTGCAGGCAATTGTGGAGGGGGATGAACGTTTCCACAACACAATCTACCGGGCATCGAAGAACCAGAAGCTGATTACGATTGCGATGAATCTGCGGGAACAGGTGTATCGATACCGGTTTGAATATGTTAAGGATTTTTCGTATCATGAGAATCTGATCCGGGAGCATGATCAGATTACAGAGGCGATTTTGAAGGGCGACGTAGAGACAGCACAGAAGATTATGAAGGAACATATTTATAATCAGGAGCAGATCGTGATACGGAATTTGCAGAAGGAAGCATAAGTAAACAGGAAAACAAGAGAGAGGTGCAGAGCACCTCTTTTTTTGTGTGCCCACAAATATATTTCCACAAAATATATTTGCGTTATTGTATAGCGACAAAATATAGTATATAATCATTTTAATCGGCTGTTGAAAAATTTAACTTGATTCATGCAAAAATTGCATCTGATTATGCAAAAACGGACAGATGAATTGTAATGAACAGGGAATCATGCAAAACTTGGGGTTAACGGAAAAAATCTTCGATTCGCGGAAAATGAATCGAAAAAATGTTATGCAGACGGTAGAATGAAAAAAACATTGGAAAGAGGTAACGGGATGAGCGAAGAAAAACTATTTGATGTGAATTGGGATCAGAGAAAATGGGAGACACCTGCGAGCGCACAGGATATGAAGCTGTACAGCTATCCACCGAGAACGATACGGAATATGTCAGTTCCGGGATTTCTGACATGGCTGGTGCTGTTGCTGGCATCGGTTGGCGGACTTCTGTATACTGCATGGATGACAGTGACTGGCGACTATGAGGATGGAAAGGTAAACACGATACTGGGAGTCGTAAGCTTTGTCGTGCTGATTTGCTGTCTGATCTACAAGACAAATTATAAGAGAAAGCTTATTACATATACCGATGTGTTACATGCGGTGCTGATTGATAATGCCAAACATGCGTATGTTGTACATTTGAATGAGGATGCTTTTCTGGGAGCAACCGGACTGGGTGCATATAGAGTTCAGACTGTCCAGGCGCAGGGGGTAAGTGTAACACATGTCGGACAGGCAATGGATAGCCGAGACATGGAGCAGAAAGCAATCAAGATGATTCAGCATAAGGATTTCCTGTTGAAACGTATTCAGGAGAAGCCGGTTTTTCAGGAGATGATCGAGAACGGTACCTTTGAGCAGGTGGCTTTGCCGGTTGAGAAGATTCTGAAGTTCAAGAATCCGGGTGCCTGTTTCGTAGTTACGTATGCATATAAATGGAATGGCAGTGAATATACAGACACGGTTCGCTTCTATCATTCTATGCAGGATTATAAGGAGCTGCTTGCATATTTCAAGGGGCGGTATGAGGCAGAAAAATAAAGGTATGAAAAAAACAGGTGTATTGGGATTCGTGATTCTGTGCCTGCTCAGCGGGTGTGCACAGCAAAGCACTGAATCCACAGAGGCGACAACGGTCGCTGCAGTGGAAGCAGAAGTATTGGAAACGGTAGCACTGAAAGATGCGGAAATCGGTGACATCGTACAGATGGGAACCTACGAACAGGATGGAGATCCGGAGACAGAAGATCCGATCTGCTGGGATGTGCTGGATAAGGATGGGGATTCAATATTGATTATCTCGCATGACGTGATTGGCTATCAGCGGTTTTCTGACAGCCCCAATTGTGTGATATGGGAGGATTCCCAGATACGGACATGGCTGAATGAGGAGTTTTATACGGACGCATTTGATAAGGAAACACAGGCGCGTATCAAAGGATACGTCACATCAGGAGTAGATGAGGCAAATCAGGAGTCGAGGGGTGATGCGACGGATCGGATATTCCTGCTGAGCCAGAAGGAAATCGAGAAGTATTATGGGCACAAATTACCAAAAGCAGAAGCACTTTTATGCAAACCAAGCAAGGCTGTTTTACAGCGCTACGAAGAGATAGAGCAACAGCGCGTGCGTGAAAAAGTACCATTCGTGACAAGTGTTCCAGATGCATCGGAAGGGATTTCGTGGATGTTGCGGTCAACCGGAAAGTCGCAGAATCAAATCTCCATTATTCGAGGGGACGGGTATTATTCACAATGTCTGGCAGATTACTATCAGGGTGTTCGTCCGGCTATGTGGATCGATGTAGGTGATGAAAACGGAGAGGGGCAAGCGTTACAGGAATGAAAAAAATAAAATTATATGTTCTTATTACAGTCGTAAGTATCGTTTTACTCGCATGGTTGCTGGTGGTGGTTATCGTATTTCAGAAAAACCATGCGGATATCTTTTTCTTCGACAATAACAAAGACATTGAATATCAATATGGAAACTACAAGGCGGATGCGCTGGTTGTGGATGGCTATGTATATCTGTACAGAAGTGTCGTGGAGCTGGGAAATTATGATAAAAAAGAAAAATTAGAGAAATGTGGAAATAACGTCATATATCGTCTTTCCCCGGATGGAACGTATGAGGAGTTTTACGAATTTGAAGATGAAGATGCCCTCTATTATGACGTGAATTCCAAGCTTTATTATTATGATGAGCATTTCTATATCATGATTGGTCAGCGGGTGTATCGTATAACAAAGGATGGAAGCAGTGCGCAGGTTATCTATGAAAATACCGGTGGCAATGGTATTTTTCGGATGTTTGGAATCCGGGAGCATTATCTGCTGCTGGCAAATCATAATGAAGTGCGTTATCTGGATATGCGTAAATGGGACTGGAGCACGCCTATCGACTTTGATCAGATGCGTGTTTTGAAATATGTGTATGCGCTGGACGCAGATACTTTTTATAATTGGATGATCAGTGGTGTTACCAAGCATTCTCCGAAGCGGCTGCAGGATGCGAATGCAGCAATAGAAGAAGAGACAGATATTGAATGCATAAATATCTATCAGGATGCTGTCTATTATGTGCAGGAAAATGCCGAGAATCATGCGTACATGATAAAATACAAATCTTTGACGTCAGATGAGGAAGAAGATTTGCTCACGGTGAATCCGGATGGGAAATTGAGGATATTATCGTTGGTCGTTAGCGAGGATTTTATCATCTATGATCTTGGATCGTCAGAGTATGGTCAAAATTATGAATATGGAGAGAATGTGGATGTACGCATAATATGGAACCGGCATACAGGAAAGTGGAAATCCATTAGTTACAAATAAGAGGACTCAGATCATATATTTATCTGCAACTGTGGAATGAAGAAATCAGAGAATGAACAGACGTAGACAGATTCGGTATGAGGGGTTAGAAGGAATGAAAAAATGGTGTATTATGCTTGCGTTTGCAATGCTTTTACTAAGTGGATGTGGAAAACAGGCGGAGTCAACCGAAGTGGCTACGGAGGAATCCAATACAGAGGAACCGGAACCTGCTACGACAGAAGCATTGGAAACAGTGACACTGAAAGATGCAGAAATTGGAGATATTGTGCAGATGGGAACGTATGAACAGGATGGAGATGCAGAGACAGAGGACCCGATCTGCTGGGATGTGCTGGATAAGGATGGGGATGCAGTGTTGCTGATATCGCATGATGTGATCGCCTATCAGCGATTTTCGGATAGCCGTAAATGTGTGGATATGGGAGGATTCCGAGATACGGACATGGCTGAATCAGGAGTTCTATGCAGAAGCGTTTGTCGAGGAAGAACAGGCAAGTATCCGCGAGACAACATTGGAGAATCTATCTACAGTGGGATTTGCTGCGCATGTGGACCCATCCGGGGATGTACAGGTACGGGAGAGCAGACCGGATACAAAGGATAAGATATTCCTGCTGAGCTGGAAGGAAGCGGAGCAGTATTATGGAAATCGTTTAACGGATGCATCTGTTCTTGGACGAAGACCATCGAGGGCAGTTTTGCAGAAGCGGAAAGCGATATTTACAGATCTTATAATCGAGGAGCTTCCGGCGATGTATCCATATTCCCGGCATCTGCCTGATGGTACGGAGCGGTTATCGTGGATGCTGCGGTCAACGGGTATGAAGAATTACACGATTTTTGTGATTGGATACGAGGGAAAATGGGATCAGGACTATCCAGATTCTTATAACGGCGTGAGACCTGCAATGTGGGTAAACGTGGGGGATTAGTGTCAAAGGGAGCAAGAAGCTGTTGATACGCGGGTGATCTGGAACCGGCATATCGGGGAGATACAGCAAACAATCTCGTACCGGTAAACATGGGAGGAAATAGTAATGGAAGAGAATACCGAAAGAGACGAAGTCTATGAGCAGTTCATGCAGGACTTGCAGGAAAAGAAAAAAAGACGGGTAAAGCGTGCGATTAAAGAAGTGATCATGATAGTGGTTATACTTGGAGTAATTGGTTTTGTCGTTTGGTTTCTGACAGATCCTGAGGCATCGGAGAAGGTAAGCCTTCGAAAAGAGAAAGCGCCGGTTGCTTATGCGGACATTCCATTTACGACGAAGGATGCATCCAGTATGGAATTTGCGATTGCCGGAAAGGTTATGACATTTCCGTGCACAACCACAGATCTGTATGACGCAGGGTATAGCATGAATGAAAGTGATGCGAAGATCATGCTGGGAAACCCAGCCTCTCTGATGATAGATGGATATAAGGCATATGAGACAGCAATCTGCAAGATGGAGGCACGTGATTTTAAGGGTGAGTTTGATGTATCGGTAATCAATACAGGCACGAAGGAGACAGCCGCTGTGAATTGTCCGATTCATACGATATGGTTCGATGAGCAATTTATGTTGTGTAATGGACTCAGTCAGACGAGCACGTATGAGGAGATACTTGCAGCGATGGGAAAACCGAATGAAGAAAAAGAGATTAGTTCAATGAAGGAACTTTACTATGAATATGGAACCTGCACGATTATCTTTTCATTCTGCGACACCTATACCGGAATGGAGGGAAAAGCATGTGATCGGATTCGGATGACGATAGATTGAAGGGAGAAAGGGATGTCTTTAAGCAGGAAACAAAAGATAATTATATTTGCAATGATACTTGTTGCCTGTGCTATTGGCGGCGGGGTATTTTACAAACGACATTCTGCACAAAAGGCAAAGAACCGGCTGTTTGAGAATCCGTTTTCCGGAGTCAATCAGGAGATCGATTTGCAAAGTGGAAATTACGCAAATGAGGCATTGGTTGTGGATGGCTATGTGTATTTCTATAAAAGCCGGGTGAACCTTGGAAACTATGACTACGTAAATGAATTGGAAAAATGTGGGAATAATGTAATTTATCGTCTCTCTCCAGATGGTACATATGAGGAATTTTATACGTTTGATTATGGGGATGCAATCTATTATTCTGTCCGTTCAAAGCTCTATTATTATAATGAGTATTTCTATATTCAGATAGGAAATCGAATCTATCGTATCGACAAAGAAGGAAACAGGGCGCAGATCATTTATGAGAATATGGGTGAAGGTTTGCTGGCATTTGGAATCCGGGATCATCATCTGGTGCTTCAAAAAGCGCGCCAATACTACTGTCTGAATCTGGATAAATGGGATTGGAGTCAGCCGATAGAGGTTGGACGTATGCGGCACTTGCTCAATGTAGATACGGAACTTTTTGATTTATATGAGGGCGTTATTTATGGAAGCAGATATGAACTATCAGACAATGCGGTAGTTTTATTGGATCATCAATTAAAGGTTTGGAATGAAGAGGAAAAGGAATTGGAGAAGATTGCGTCTGACGTGTATTGCCTGAATGTTTATAAAGGAGATGCCTTTTATGCACAGAGCGTGGATGATGGCGTCTGCATAAAATACAGATCGTTCGATGGTGAGTCGGAAGTCGAACTGTTTACGATTAACCCGGATGAGAATAAGAGCATAAAATCGTTGGTGGTGAGTGATGATTTCATTATCTATGATCTGGGACCAGGCAATTATGAAGATGGTGTGGATATGCGGGTAATCTGGAACCGGAATACCGGGGAGACACAGGAGACGATTGTGTATCGGTGAAGCTGAGAATACGAAATAATTATTTGATATAAAATGGCACCGTCATAAAACGGTGCCATTCTGGATTATTGCTTTTTAGCTAACAATGCTTTCAACTGCGCAATTTCTTCTTTTGATCGCTGTAATTCATCTTCAGCCTGCTTTCGTTTTTCTTCCTCTTGCTTTCGCAATTCCGCTTCCTGTTTTTGCTTTTTTTCAGCCAGTTGTAATTCATCCTGCAGTTCTTCAATCATGTATTTCACTGTATTTTTATCTGCAATTTTTAACGCTTCTGAAAACATGTGAATCACCTCCTCAGGTTTATTAACATATGTACTCATTTCACGGAATATCGTTTCGCTCCACGGATAGCGTCTGATCACGCGCTCCACATCCGCGATTGTCTCTGCGGTCAGGATAGAAAGCCAGCCTTCCAAATCATTCATATTTGAATCAATGGTTTCCCGTGTATCTAGATTCTTATCATCAGTATATCCGTTTTGACAGAATACATCAAGTGCAATCAGAAAATATTCCTGCAGGAGTTCCAACGTGAGTTCGGTGTTAAATCGTGTTTTACCGTGATGGATATAAGCACCATGCAATAGCGGATTTTTAAAATCAGCACCTGTTTTTTCATATAGAATAATGGTGTATACTTTTTTCATGTCAGAATACATAAATTTTTTGTTCTCTTTTAGGCGTGTGTATTCACGAAGCAACAAGTCAGAAGAGTAACAGGAAATGCGTTCAGCAGTGAACATATATGGAATCTTCTGAATTTCGACATTTGCAAGTGAGCCATTACTTAATCGGACAACGATATCCATGATTAGCAGGGAATCAATGGAGATGGCTGTATTTTCCGATGGCAAAAGCCGTTCCACAACGACGGATTCACCCAAAATGGCACTGAGCAGATTTGACAACCAATCAGGATGTCTGTCCGGGTGAAACATACATTTGAAGAATGGATCGTAAGTAAGAGGCATTGTTTTCTTTCCCGTCATGTAATCAGCGAAGCGTTTTTTCCATGTTTCGTCAAGTGTGATATATTCTGAATATAGGTTTTGTGTTTTCATAGCTTCTTCGAGTTCGTTTACGGTCTGATAGAATGTATTCTGTGTGTCTGTGGTTATTGTTTCATTCGTCATAAGCTGTTCCTCCTAAAAAATAGATGTGTGCATGAAATTAAAGTTGTTAATGAGTAATAATTAAAATTTGCGCGCAAAAAGGGTAATGATTAGTATTCGAAGATAAAAATATAAATTAATAGACTGTTACCGAACTACGCTATGAACGAGCGCTTCTCGACAACAAAGAAACTGTATCATGAATTACAGCAGATTGTAAAGAGATTTTTAGAAATGCAACTAATTGTAGCATTTAAGGAACCTACACGTTTAATGCTATTGGTAATACCACAGTCGCCACGAAGAATCCTTCTTCGATAGAGTAATTGACAAAACCATGATTGTTCTCCACGGCATGCCGGATACTTTTGGTGCCGATGCCGTGCAGCTTCGTGTCCGTCTTGGTAGAGACGAATTGTCCATCACGTAAAACTGGTGCTTTGTCATAGGTATTTTTCACGATAATCACATAGAAGTTATTTTCATTTTTCTTTGTAATAGTCAGTTGTACAACACGAGAATTATCGCGCGCCAGACAAGCTTCAATGGCGTTATCAAGCAGATTTGACAGAATGGATATTATGTCCGCGGACGGTAATTCGGCAAACGTAATATCCGGGAGTACATCTATCGACATTTGGATATCCTTCGATTGGGCAAGTTCACTTTTCTCAGTTAAAATCGCATTCAGAATATCATTTTTGGAATAGCGCGTAAGGATGGTTGTATCTAACTTTGTATCTAATTCGGAAATGAGTGCAAGTGCTTTATCAGCATGCCCATCGTCAAGCAGTATGCGGATGGCTTTCATGTAATGTGTCGTATCGTGCACCAGCTCCTGTAAATGTTCATCCATTGTGAGCAGCTTCTGATAGTAGTTCAGTCGAAGCGACTGATCGGAGATAATCAGGCTGTTCTGCAGGTTGTGATTGAGCTGTTCTGTATATTTCTGGAATGCGCGGAAGATCAAAATATTTCCAAACTGCATGATAGCAAAAAATACGCAGAGCAATATCCGCATGCGTGGAGACGATGCGAAGTCCAGACCAGAATAATATGTGAGTACCAGACACAATATTTATATCACACAAGCTAATGATAATA
>ULXY01044678.1_pt1 | contig 16596 bp, 12 predicted proteins | sample 1961741 | NCBI WGS metagenome assembly ULXY01 (sample SAMEA4835851, study PRJEB28245) | human gut metagenome | biome: gut microbiome; material: fecal sample | place: Denmark | collected 2008
TAATTATCTATATAGTCTCTGTATATTCTGTTGAGTTCTCCGTATTGGGGAATCATCGTCTGTATCTTTCCTGCCATATGATTTAATTTAATGCCCTCTGAACTTATGTAGTTCAGTACTTAATTCTTCGTTATTTTTAATGAACTCTAACAGAATTTCTTTAGTTATTACATATTGATTGTTTTTCTTATCCTTAGTTGCAAGTTTTTGTTCATCATCCTTATCTGTTATTTGGAAACTATGTATTATTCTATTTCTTTGAGTTACCAGTTGGTTAAATAAAGTCGCAATCTTAGAACCGGCTTTATTTGTTATCGTGTCTGAAATAGGCTTCGATAGATTTCCTGATGTTCTGTCTATTAAATCATACCAATTATAATTAGCTCCGCCATCCTCTCTTAGGATATTCTCTATGATAAATGCATTATTGGAATTAAAAACACATAATGCACTACCTAATAACTCCCTATATTCTTTGGATGGCAGGGATTGTCTTGTATAATCTTCGTACATAAGTAATATATTTAGAGTTGGTTAAACTTGTTCATCGCATTAGCTTTAATATCATCGGCTATGTCAATGTAGGGTTTCATGGCTTTATAATCACTGTGCCCTGTCCATTTCATTACAACCTGCGCAGGAATACCGAGAGCCAGCGCATTACAGATGAATGTCCTTCTTCCTGCATGTGTGCTGAGCAATGCATATTTCGGTGTAACTTCATCTATACGTTCATTTCCTTTGTAGTAGGTTTCACGTACAGGTTCATTAATTTCTGCCAGTTCTCCCAGTTCCTTCAAATAATCATTCATTTTCTGATTACTGATAACAGGCAATGCCATGTGGTTTTCAAAATGGATGTCCTTGTATTTCTCAAGTATGGCTTTACTGTACTTGTTCAGTTCAATACTCAGACTATCTGCCGTTTTAACGGTGGTAACTTCTATGTGGTCGGACTTGACATCACTTCTCTTTAGGTTACGAACATCTGAATAACGCAGACTGGTAAAGCAACAGAACAGGAAAACATCCCGGACACGTTCCAGATACTGTTTGTCTTTGGGTATCTGATAATCTTTCAGCTTGTTCAATTCGTCCCATGTCAGGAAGATTACCTTCTTGGGTGTGGTTTTCAATTTCGGTTTGAACGTATCGTATGCTATATTCTGGTTATATCCCTTTTTGAAACTCCACCGTAAAAACCATTTGAGAAATCCCATTTGCTTGCCGATGGTACTGTTTCTCATATCCTTTTTGTCTCGCAGGAAATTGACATACTCGTTCAAACCGAACTCATCGAAATACTCAAAGGTTACGTCTTCCTTGAACTCTTTAAGGTGATTTTTTACGGCTGCAAACTTTTCGTATGTGGATTCAGTCCAGTTGTTCTGATTGCCGCATTCTTTTACAAATTCATCGAACACCTCCCAAAAACTTATCCGTGCTTCTTCCTGCTGTTCTTCGTTGGCATTCTTCATCCGCAGGTTGAACGCATTCTTTAGTTGTTGGGTGGTTGGCATGGTTTCCTGCACCTCAAACTCCTTGAACACATTTTGAATTTCGGCATAGTATTTCAGCAGATCCGCATTTATTTCGGATGCACTTTGCTTTAATTTGTTGGTACACCCGTTCTTTACTCGCTGCTTGTCGGAATCCCATTTGGCTACATCGATACGGTAACCCGTTGTAAACTCAATGCGTTGGCTTGCGTATATGACGCGCATACGGATGGGGACATTCTCCACGATTGGCACACCGTTCTTTTTCCGGCTTTCCAATGCAAAAATGATGTTTCGTTTGATATTCATAATTGGGTGCGTTTGAAATTCTACACCCAAATATACACCCAATATTTGGAATAGCAAAAGATATTCAGAAAGATTTAGATTTACTATGCACTCCAAATAGTATATGATTATCAGTAATTTGCAATTTTATGATATTTTTTGAATATGTAGGTTCGAGAGCCTCGTCTTCCGACGGGGCTCTTACTGAAAAACTGGCGGAGAGAGTGGGATTCGAACCCACGGTGGGTTTTAAAGCCCACGTTCGATTTCGAGTCGAGTGCCTTAGACCAGCTCAGCCATCTCTCCACTTGGAAACCGGAGGTGGTTGTATCCGGTTTGTCGGATACTGTAAAGAACAGAATCACCGTCCAGCGTCATTCGGATGCCGTTAACGTCTCGGCGAGGCCAACGGGCCGAGCGTTGCTTCCGCCTCAAATCTTTGGGTCTTATTATGAGGAAGCGCACTCTTTTCCGGACCGGGAGGCGGCTGCGGCACACGCTCCCTCTCCTGCGGTTCCATCAACCAGGAACAGGAAGAGACCAGAAGAATAGAAAAAGACACAAACAAAAAGGAGATTGCAAATCGTTTCATCATTTCCTTTTAAAAAGTTGAACCCCATTATGCCGGACGACACAACGGGGTTCAAGGAAAATACGTGGCAAACCTTTATTTGGCGGACTGACGGGGACGCAGGAGTTGTACTCTATCGCCGGGTTGAATACTCATACCAGACGGTACGCTGTCTTTAATAATGTCAGCTACCGTCTGATTTTTCTCCAGGGAAGTTACCTTTAATTTACCAATGCTGCGACCTTCACGGGTAACAAGAAGAACCGTATTTGGATCAATACTACTGCCCTGTCCGGCCCCAATCACAACAAAACCCCACTGTGGATCCACGGATAGAACGGGATACTCTTCCCCATTTTTGGCAAGAGCAGCTCGGTATTCAGCTTGCTCCTTCTGGCGGCTAGCCAGCTCAGAAGCTTGTTCTGCCCGTCTCTTGGAAGCCACTTCCGTAGCACTTTTAATCTGGTCAATATCTTCCTGGAGCTTCTTATTGGAAGCTTCCAAAGATTCCATCTTCTCCTGGATTTCCTGTACGCTGGAAACACCGAAATCTTGCAACTTGCTCTTTAATTCCTCAATCTGTTTATTGATTTTGGACAAGTCCGCATTCAACTGCACTTCTTCTTCCTTCAACTCCGCTTCCTTGGAAAGCTGTTCATCACGCTGCCGCTCCACGGAAGACTTGTTGGAAATCAGACTATGTTTTTTTTCCGCTGCCAAGCCACGATTCTTAATCATGTCGTTGCGCAAGCTTGTCCAAGTACGTATTTCCTTGTCCAAGGTCTTACGATACGAAATCATTTCTTTAAAATCCTGGTACTGGCCATTAATACCGAAAAGGCCGCTAAGACCGGAGAACCAGGCGCCCGCCCCTGCTGCAAGAATCAATAAAACTACTAAGACAGTTTTCATTGTGTATGTATGTGAGAGTGTATGGAGTGTATTGAACCGGAAAAATGCTAGGGACGAACAGATACAACGACGTCTCCGGCTTCAACACGTTCGCCGGCGGTTACCGTACTTGGTAGAATAGTGGCCGTGGAAACACGGGATTCAACAGCGTTTACGTCAAGCTCGGCAATTTTGTTGCCGTCCCTCATGACGGCCAACTTGGAACCGGGCACCACGCCCAGATCGGCGGCTCCTCCGTCAATCACAACCACATTAAAATCATGAATCACCTGGGAAACCCTCGTTTTCAGGTTGGGCGGAGAAAGGCGGGCATCCTGGTCGGCCTTGAGCTGACGAAGAGCGGCATTATTCACAACAAGCTGTTCGGTTTCAGCAACGATGGCATCATGTTTTCCCTGTTCCGCCTGTTTAACCACTTCCAACTGCTTGGACTCTTCTTCCAGCCCCTTGATTCTGTCAGCAATGGCTTGGATACTTTCCATATCCTTGCTCTTGGATTGCAATTCCGCCAAAGCGGTTTGCTGCGTTTGAAGGTCAGATTTCTTGGCCTCATTGGCTGAGGCCAATTCCTGATTCTTTACTTCCAGTTCATCCTTCTCCTTGGTTAAAGCATTGATCTTATTCGTCAGAGCCTCATTCTCCACCAGGATCTCGACATATTTCGTCTTTTCTTCCGTAAATTCGCCACGAAGGCCGTTCAGGTTCTCGTAGCGGGAAGCACATCCCTCACGCTCCTTGGTTAGAGCTTTCTCGTTATCAAGATAATACATGGCTCCTCCGAGAAGAGCAATGACCAAGGCTGCTATTGATACTTTGACCCACATAGGAAATTATAGAGATGAGAAGGTTCCTGTTACTTTTGTGAGATTGGCATGAACATTTTCAGATTTCAATATCAAAATGACATCCTCATTGTTTTCTTGATATTTTTTTCAGGCAAGCTCCGTAACGGGAGTGTGCAAGAACCGTTTTATCAACATTTTAAAACAATTACTCTCTATTTTCTTTTCAAACGGGAACTCATCTTCTAGTCTTTCTGAACCGTGAGTTACCAGGTCTTTGCCAGAAAATACCGTCCTCTGACATTCGATGACGTCCTTGGACAGGATCATGTTGTCCGGACGTTGAAAAACGCCATTGAGCACAACCGTCTCGCCCATGCCTATCTCTTTGTAGGTCCCCGTGGAACGGGAAAGACATCAACCGCAAGAATTTTTGCGAAAGCTCTAAACTGCAGCGGTGGGCCCAAAGTGGATTTTGACCCGCATGAAGATATATGTGAAGAAATTGCGGAAGGGCGGAGCCTGGATGTTCTTGAAATAGACGGAGCATCCAACCGCGGCATTGATCACATCCGGGATCTCAGGGACAACGTACGGTTCGTTCCGAGCAGAGGAAATTTCCGTATCGTCTATATAGATGAAGTGCACATGCTCACTAAGGAATCCTTCAACGCCCTGCTCAAAACGCTGGAAGAACCGCCACCTCATGTCAAATTTATTTTCGCAACCACGGAACCCCACAAAATACTGCCAACCATTCTATCGCGATGCCAGCGCTTCGACCTGCGCCCCATCCCTTCTGAAATCATTGCAGAACACCTGCTCCATATCGCTTCTGCAGAGGGAGTAAGTTTGAGCAGGGAAGCAGCCTTTGCTGTCGCCAAAGTGGCGGATGGAGGTATGCGGGATGCACAATCCATGCTGGACCAGCTTGTTTCCTTCTGTGGAGATCATATTGAAGAACAGCAGGTACTCCACATTTTCGGCATTACTTCCCGGGAGACCGTGGCCCATGCTCTGGCGCTTATTTTGAACAAGGAACTTCCCTCTCTCCTGCATCTTCTGCATGAACAGGCGGAAGCAGGAAGAGACATGAGCCAGTTCCTTTCCGAAATTATCTCCGCCGTGCGTGAAATTCTGGTCTCTAAAGTAGATCCAGAAGCCAGCTTTGATTCTCTCCCGGAATCCTCCAAGGAGGAACTCGCCGAATTGGTCAAACGCACCCATACGGACAAAATCCTGCGTTTGGTGGAAGTTCTGGCGGAAACGGAAGATAAAATGCGCTGGTCCACCAATAAAAGGCTTCATCTGGAAATGGGCCTGATTAAAGCCGTTCATACTCTGGCTGAGGCCAGCATCAGCGATATTATCATGGCGTTGGAAGGCGCTCCGCTAGCCACCGCGGCACCGGCCTCTTCTTCAGATCTTGCTTCACAGCAGGAACCAAGTACATTTATTTCCTCCGCCACGGCACCCACTCCGGCCCCCCGGCAAAACATCCAGTCTCCTGTTGCTGCAACAAACCCAACCCCAGCTACGGAAGAACATTTGATGGATCCGATTCCAGATTTTTCTGTGTCCTCCCCTGCTTCATCTCCCGCAGTACAGAAAATTCAGAGCACTGACGCTCAAGCTTCTCCCCATCCTACGCAGGAAGCCGAACCACAACAGGAAACTTTTACACCCGCTGCCCCCCCCACCTCTCTTGCCGTTGCAGAGGAAGAATTTCCCTACTCCGCCACTAAATTGCGGACAAAAACCGTACCTGCCTCCGAAGAAATCACCCGGCATCCAGACTCCGATGCCTCCGATGTGTCGAAATTTCCTACGGATTCTCCAGAGCCTACTTTTATGGATCCAGAGGAAAATCTTCCTCTGGAAAGACGAACTAACAGTTTCTTTGACAATCTATTCGATACTCCAAGCACATCATCCCGAACCCAGGCACCCGTAGAAAAAGAGGACCCGGCAGTTCTGTCCCAACAATCAGGAAGAACAATCACGGAAGAAGACTGGAAAACGGTGTTGGAACAAATGTCCGCCAAATTCCCTCTTCAAGCGGACTTTCTAGCCAACAGCGTTTTTTCCGGTTATGATGGTGTAGCAGTCGCCATTTCTTTTCATCCTTCTGACCGTCAGGGGATGGACAGTCTTGGAACCGGCCCTCTGCGAACAGCTTTGGAAGCTGCTCTTTCCCAATATATTGGAACCTCTGTTACTATTTCTATCCGTCAGGATTTCTCCATTCCCGAACCCGTGCAGGAAGAACTGGCTCCTCTGCCTGCACCACCTCCTTCCGCATCCACCATTCCTGCACCTAAACCTCATACCCCGCAGAAAAAAACCGCAGAGCCTGTCCAGGAAGCTTCCAAAGAGGAAAATGAAGATAACTCTTACTACACGGATCCGCTGATTGATGCTGCTATGGAGATTTTCCGGGCTCGTATCATTTCCCAATAGTCAACTCATCCACCCAGACACAACGACCATGAACATAATGAAAATGATGAAACAGGTCCAGCAAATGCAGGCAGGGCTTGCGGCCGCTCAAGAAAAACTCGCCTCCCAAACCGTTACAACGGAAGGAGCTGGAGGAAAATTGAAAGTTACCGCCACCTGTGACGGCAACCTCACGGAACTGGTCATTGATCCTTCCATCATTGACCCGTCCGATTCAGAATTTCTCCAGGAGCTTCTCCTTCAAACCATCAATGCAGCTATTGCCAAAGGTAAGGAAACAGCCGCGGCGGAAATGAAAAAGCTGACAGGAGGCTTGGGTCTCCCTCCCGGCATGGGCTTCTAATCTGTCACCACAGTGCATCGGCTCAGAAGACGCAAACATCTGGCAGAACCTCTGCCAACGCTATCCGGAGTCAACCACTTGGGAATAGCGCTGGGTGGCGTCTCTCTGTGCCTGTGGGTCATCGTCGTCACTATTTTCTGGACCGGTTCAGACACGATGGCTTTTGCAACGTCACTGCCCATATGGGCTTGCTGTCTCATTTTCTCCTTTCCGGCGCTCATTGCATGGCTGGTTTTCGGTTCCCGGATCGGTCTGCTTGGCATTATCGTCTGGTTTGCATACGGCATCGTTATTACAGACTTTCTCCCGCCCATTTCCAGAACTGGAATGGAATACTACAAAATGCCACCGTCTCCGGATGCCAGGCAAATAAGGGTTCTTACCTTGTACGAGGGGTGCGAGAAATCTCCTCCCATTGAACAAATATCCAAACTCCGTGCAGATGTCATTTTCGTCCAAGGCTGCAGCAACTATAACCGAACACTCAAATTTGCCTACAGCATTTTCGGTAGAACCTCTTATATCAAGCAAATAGGAAGTTGCGCGATCATTGTAAGGCACGGTCAGATTGGTCCGGCCCAGAGCATCACGGACACAACCGGTTTGATTGTAGACTGGATACCGGAAAATTCCTCCCTGGCGATTCGGCTCATCAACATCAGTCTGGAACCTTCTGAACATCGCTTCGACCTGTACTCCCCCGCCTGCTGGAAATATTTCCATACACTCCGCTTCATCCACCGTAAACAACTTCAATACCTGTTTGATACCCTGAGGGAAGTAGGAACCCAGCATGGAGAACTTCCCATTATCATGGCCGGGAACTTCAGCGTTGCCCCTCAATCCCCAATTTTCTCCAAACTCAGTTCCGACTTTCAGGATTGCTTCAAACTGAAAGGTGCCGGTTACGGAGCTACGCAACCTGTCAATTTCCCTCTATTACGCCTAGACCGAGTTTTTTGCACGCCGCCGCTCAAACCTGAAAGAGCCAGTACTGTGCTGATACCGGATACTATCCGCCGTTCTATCGTAGCAGACATTGCAATTCCCTGATCTATACCCCTTACAGCACGGCAACGCCGTTCCTCCTCAGGAAAAATCTTGCCTGTAAAAAGCAAAGATTTCCGGCATCTACAACGTCTTTAATGCACGGGAAATAGCAGGAAAAAGCTGTTTCTTTCGGCTTACCACATCAGTAGCGGAAAACAAATTAGGGCCAAGCCGCTCGTACTCGATATTTTCCAGAGCTTCTTCATCCCCGACGGCCAGCAACATGGAATCGTGAGTAACGATATCCGTAACCAAAAGGCAAGCAAGCTTCAGCCCCTCTTTCTCCACCAGCTTCCGAAGTTCCCTCACTAAACCTTCCTGGACATCTTCCAAGCCAAACATACCAATTTCCTCAATCTGGGAAATACTGATCTTATGCCCGTACTCAGTAAAAGTCTTCCTGTCCGCCTGAATAATAACGGAAGGTTCAGTTTTGGAACGCAACAGAGAACCGGTGGCAAAAAACTCCTCTGTAAACTTCTTGGCATCTATTTTGGCAATCCCTGTCAGCCATTCCAACATTTCCCTATCTGCCCGAGCCGCCGTAGGAGATGTCAAATTCAGGGTATCTGAAAGAATCCCCGCGCACAGGCAGACCGCTACAGCCTGGGAGGGTTCCACATTACGATGGTAAAATCTGCGTGCCACCAAGGTGGATGTGGATCCTACGGGTTCATTCAGAAAACGGATTGGATCCCGTGTAGAAAGCTGGGTACCCAAACGGTGGTGATCCATCACCTCCACAATCTCCGCCTCCTCCACCCCCTTGACGGCCTGAGAAAATTCATTGTGATCCACTAAAGCCACACGTGTACGGGGCGGATCCACCAAATCCGTCTTACTCAGTACACCAATTATTTTGTTCGTCTTGATACTCATCACAGGGAACAATGCCTGCTTGCGCTTTACGGCAGCCTGCCTCAACTCGGGCAGCGGCATATTCTCCGGAAAAACGGTGTAATCCTTCTGAACCTGCTCCCTCACCTTCCGGGAACAACGGATCAACTGGCCAACACTGGCCGTATCCCAGGGAGTACTCAAAATACATGTTCCCGTCGTCTGGGCCGTCTCAATAATGTCCAAGGAAGGGAAAGCACCGGACGTGGTCACCAAAGCGCGTACGCCATGTTCCACTGCATATAGCTGCACATTCGGACGGTCCCCACAAATAACAATCAGATCCCGGATAATCCCTTTTCTCCTGTAATTTGCGAGCCTTGTTCGAACGCTGGGTTCACTGGAAGCACCCACCAGCAGAATATTCTGCGTTTCTTCCTCACTTAAGGATTCCCCGGTCAGACATTTTCCGTCAATGGTGGTGGCGATATTGCTCAGGCTGGAAAAGACGGAGCGCACATTCATCTCCGTCATATTCAGAGGCATGAGCAGGCTCAACAAATCAAAATAACGCAATAGGCCATGAAGGTTGTAATCAGCGTCAATAACCGGTATGGTTTGAAGGGAATTTTCCGTCATCCTTCGATACGCCGTCAGGAATGTATCGTCCGGACTTACGCTAATCACATCACGACGACAGATTGTCCCGGCGGTGGGCGTCACGTCATGAATCAGTATCGGCTCCGGCACTCCTGCCTTTTCCAATACCCAGGATGTTCTCAGCGTCATTTCCCCACATCTGGCGGCAACCGCACCAGGTTCGCCATGAGTTCTTAAAAACTCCGCATTCCCTATGGCTGAACAAATAGCATCCGTATCCGGATTCTGGTGGCCGATCACATAAACGGGCCTATTCTCTGTCTTCTCCGGAAGCATCTTTATATTTCCTTGTACAGGTTAATCTATATTCAGCCTGACGGGCACCACCACCTTGGAAGCAATGGGCACACCGTCCTTTTCCGCCGGATAAAAAGTCCAATTCTCTCTCACCCAACGCATAAAAAGGCGGTCCAATTCCGCATTTCCCGTTGACTGAAGAAGATTGACGGATGAAGGTTCCCCATGGGAATTTACTCCAACCACTACTTTCACCACGGCATTCACCTTCCCGACTTTAGAAGAATTGACGGAATTGGGCAAGGACGGAGCATGTTTATAACGCACCTTTTTATCAGGAGAAATATTCTGATCCGGTTCCGGACGCCCCGGCAGGGATACCGACGGGCGCTTCACAGGCTGCCTTCGCTTTACTTCATTCATGGAAATCCGCATGGCGGCGAGCTCCTCCGGCAAGAGTTCGGAAGGATCTTCATCCAAAAGAAGATCCTTCATTTCGGAACAATCTTCATTTTCCGGCAGCTTCATCGCCAATAAGTCTTCATCTGACGCAATCTCCGGAACAGGGCTGACTGTGGAAGGAGCAGCAACCGGAACAACAGATGTAGGCTGAACTTCTTCCATCTCCTGAGAAACTTCTTCGGACGGGGACACAAACGTCATTTCCACTTCCCCACCCTGGACGGAGGGAAACCACATATCCTGCAAATGTATGGCTACAAGCACAGCACACAAAGCCACCTGAACACCCACTGTCACTGCCACCGCAATCAACATTGCGGATCTGGAAGTGGAATGGGGAGTGAATTTTACAATTCCGGGCTTTTCATCCATAAAAAACGGGCAGGGAATGGGGATGCACCTGTTCAATATATCAGCCCCCTCCCTTTGACAAGCTCATGCACAGCCATAAGCAGGCCGTTATCATTTTGTTATTTGCAAAAAATACATGAACATCAATAATTCAATGCCTCTCGAATGCGCTGAGCAAATCCGGCGGCCTTCTCAGCAAAACCCAATTCCGGATTCTGGTACATGATTCCTCGAGAGACATTAATCAGGGGAGGCGCCACATGACCGGAACCACTCAGGCAGGAAAGATCACCGCCTTGAGCACCCAGGCCGGGAATGAGCAAAGGAGCATCCGGAATACGCTCCAGAATACTGGAATCTGCATTGGTCAAACCAACCACCATGCCTACGGAAGTTTTACAGCCTTCCCAGACAGAACGGAGCACCATGTCTCCCACCAGTTCAAAAACCCTGCGGCCCCCTGCCAGTTCCTGCCGTTCCACATCCGCAGAACCGGGATTGGAAGTAACTGCCAGCAGATAAACACCTTTACCTTCATAATTCAGAAAAGGCTCCAGCGTATCATATCCCATAAAAGGACTCAACGTCACAGCGTCCACACCCAGGCGTTCAAAGTAAGCATGAGCGTAATACTTCTGAGTCTCTCCAATATCTCCACGCTTAGCATCCAGCACCACCGGAACATCCTTAGGCATATCCGGAAGCAAATCCTCAAGTATTTCCAGACCGCGCAACCCCATGGCTTCAAAATAGGCAATATTCGGCTTAAACGCTGCCGCATATGGAGCGGTTTCCTCCACAACCTTCCGCAACAGCGCAGGAATCGCCTCCAAATCATCCATGCCGGGGCGAGGATCCAATCCGACACACAAGGCGGAACCGGTCTCTTTAATGCGGGCGGCAAGTTTATCCGTAAAAGATTGGCTCATGCCGCCCATTAAACCACGGCCGTCACAAGCACGCAAGTCTCAAGCAGAAGGAACGCCGAAAGCAGAGAAAAACAGATACGACTTTTCCACCACTCCCGCAAATGCTATATTATGAACTGTATGGCATCTACGTCCCCCCAATCTTCCAGCCCTCTCCCCTCCTGCTTGGAAAAACCGCTGCCTCTGGATGGATTCCAAGGTACTCCGGATGAAGTAGAACAGCAATGGTACGATCAAGTTTATCTGGGTTCCGGAGACAGAATGAAGCAGCTTACCTGGAGAGCCGTCATCGTAGGCATGCTTCTAGGCTCCATCCTTTCCCTCACTAATCTGTACGCCAACCTCAAAATGGGATGGTCCTTTGGGGTGGCTCTGACGGCAGGAATTATCTCTTTTGCCCTCTGGAACGCCTTTGTGCGCCTGGGCATTTCCAAATCCCCCATGACTATTCTGGAAAATACATGCATGCAGTCCGCTGCCAGTTCTGCAGGCTATTCTACAGGGGGAACCCTCACCTCTGCCGTAGCCGCCCTGCTCCTGCTGACAGGACAGCACATGCCTCTTGGCACTACCTTCGCCTGGATATTTTTCATTGCCGTACTGGGTGTCACCATGGCCATTCCGATGAAACGCCAGATGATCAACATTGAACAAATAAGGTTCCCAGACAGTATTGCTACGGCGGAAACCCTCAAAGTTCTCTATTCTGAAGGCAAAAAGGCGGCGGGACAGGCCAAAGCCCTTCTTTATTCTGCCCTTTTCGCCGCCGCTAATGCCATCGCCATGGCTGCAGGAGGAGAACGATGGCTTGGAACGGTCCAGCAACATATCCTCGGCAACTGGTACCAGCGTACTATCTTCTTCAAATGGGATCTCATGTTCGTGGGTGCGGGAGCTCTGGTAGGCATGAAAACATCCCTCAGTCTCTTCATCGGAGGAACCGTTTGCTGGGCTCTTTACGTTCCGTGGCTGGAAAGCCAGAAATTGCTTCCCGCGGGAGCAGGTTATCGGGAGAGCGTAAGCTGGACCCTGTGGGGAGGAACCGCCTGCATGGTCGTCGCCAGCATTGTGGCTTTCCTATTCCAATGGAAAAGCATTGTTCGTTCCTTTTCTTCCCTGGGTGCCATGTTTTCCCCGAGTAAAAAACGAAAACTGACAGATGTGGAAAAAATAGAAACGCCCATGAGCTGGTTTCTGACAGGCCAGCTTATCTCTCTGGGAGCTCTCGGCTATCTGGCTCATACATCATTTAACGTTCCGTACTGGATGAGCTGCATCGCGGTAGTCATATCCTTTTTCCTGGCGCTGGTCGTCTGCCGAATCACCGGAGAAGCCAATATTACACCCACCGGAGCCATGGGAAAAGTTACACAGCTCATCTTCGGAGGGATTGCACCCGGGCACGTAACAGCCAACCTGATGGCGGCCAATATCACTTCAGGAGCGTCCAGTTCCTCGGCAGACCTGCTCGTAGACCTCAAAGTAGGCTACCTGCTGGGAGCTAACCCCCGCAAACAATTCATCGCCCAGTTTTCCGGAATTTTTCTGGGAACCCTCGTCTCCGTGCTGGCCTTCCGCTCCATGGTTCCGGATGCGAACGCTCTCCAGGCTTTCAATGCTCCGGGAGCCAGAACATGGGCGGCCACGGCGGAAGCACTGGGCATGGGGTTCAGCCATTTGCACAGCATCAAGGTGCTTTCCATCATTGCAGGCGGTATTCTCGGACTCATTCTGGTGCTTATTCCCCGCTATATTCCCCGGACAGGAAAATGGCTCCCCACCCCCATCGGCTTCGGCCTGGCCTGGGCCATCCAGTGGAACGACTCCTTCCTCTTCTTTACAGGAGCTGTGCTCGGCTGGGCTGCGGACCATCTTTTCAAGGCCAAATCACGGGAATATAAAGTCCCCACCGCCTCCGGCATCATTGCAGGCGCAGCCCTCACGGGAATGACCATTCTGATGTTCAGCATTTACCAGGCAGCCCTCTGAACGAAAAGACTATATCCAAAAAAAATCCATCTCTACAAAAGGTCCTGTACAGCTCATCTTTTGGAACCGGAGCATAAATTGGGGCAGTACAATAAGAATATCGACAAACGGATTGCGAATCCGAGGTCAATATTTACTTTTAAAGAGAATAGCTTGTGTAGGCTGACCATTCCGCTTCGGGAAGCAGGAATTTTCTGAGGACGGAATTTTTGCTATGTGACGGAGTAAGGAAAATCTAGAACCGGTATTTACCGTTAGGTCATGATTTTTTCTCGGATAATACTGATAATGAGACAAAAAAAGACCATTACTAATCGTTTTTGCATCTAAAATTTTTTAAATAACTTGAATATTTCTTTATAAGATCAATATATTTCATGTTATTCAAAAAAATATTAGAAATCTGATAGATTTTTCCGGTGCATATCAATGTATCAAGTTATATTTCCAGCCCAAAAATGAAACCCATTATTTCTGTTATCTTCATTTTTTATCGTTGGGAACCGCCCAAGCAGCCACCATACTCTCCACCACGAACACTAACACCGCCAACAACGCAGGTAACAACTACTTTGGTTCTGCGCCCCTTCCTGTCCACTTCTCAATCCACCAGTTTTTTCAACACCATTTCTCCTTTGGAAGCGCCCTGAGAAACACCGCTTACTTCTGCCTTCAGGATATAGGAATCAAGGTTGGTTCTGTACTTCTTCAATTCCAGTCTGTAAATATTATCCTTATTTTCCACGCCAGTTCTGCCCTCATGAACATCGGAAGCCACCTCCCTGTTACCCTCGTATAATCTGACAGAATGGATTTTCAAGGCGCTGGGGCCATTCTTCCACTGGAAAGTAGCAGTATATGTGCCAGAAGCAGTCACCTGATCCGTCACATCAAACTGCAACGGAGAACCTTGCTGGAGTTCCCATGGACTGCCCGAGGAATGCTTTTCTTCCGCACTCAGGGCGTCCAACATTTCCCGGTGGGTATTCATCACACGATTAGCAACGGCCAAAGTATCCCCCGCCGGTTTGGCAGAATATATTTTCCCATTTCCAGCAAAGGCCAGCTCATCCCGAACCATCTTATCCATAAATGTGGCATGGGCGGCATCACGCGTCTTCTTTCCGGTCAGGACATCCATCTGAAATTCAAAAAAATTCTTCCACCGAGGCAAATAAAAATCGGAAACAAGCCCGGCCCACTGACGATTGGAATAATCATTCAGAGACCGGGGAACCTGATCAATCCACGTAGTGATAAGCATCTTCGCAGACTTGTCCATCAAGGCTTTTTCCTGCCGGGAATCACCCCAATCCAAAGCTCTTTTCTGCCAAGTTCCTAATAGGAACTGGCTATCCGTCGCCAAAAGGGCATCCATATCTGAAATCAGAGACAGGAAACGCTTTACCTGCTTCCTGTACACAGCCAAATCTCCGGAATCAAAAGCACTCCTGACCTGTTGAAGCTGGTAAAAAGCAGCGTCCGCAAGAGCCTGACGCACAACATCCACCAAATCATAACGAAACGTCTCCTTTTTCACCAAATTCGGCTGATCATTCGCGGCCTTCAGATAACCGCGCGCCGCCTTTACAATATCGCCCAGGTGATAATATCGCTCCCCGCTGGACCATGTAGATGCCTTTCGAACATTCCAGGACGGGCGGGCGCAAATAATAGACTCCGTACACCCTTCCTGAGAACGAACGGGGTTATAGATGGAGGAAGACAGAACTTCCAACGCCTTCACGACAGCCTTTGGTGCGGAACCGTAACGCTGGCGCGCGTACTTTCCAAGCCACTCCCGGACGGAAATATCCTCCCTAGTCCACAAACGGTCGCTGAACAGGGCGTAATGAAGGGGGTTCGTCTCAAGCCCTTCGGACAAAGTTCCCATGCCCACCAGCCCCTTATCCTTATAGCCGGACAACTCGCTTCCAAGCCGGGACAGAAGGGGAACCCCCCCGTACATTCCCGTATTGCCTCCAAAGTTCGCCAGTTCGCACCAGACCCACGGAATACCATTAAAAGTCCTTAAATTCTTTCCCCCGTTAGACATATCCTTGGTAAGCTGCAATACAAGCGCACGCTCCGGATCCAACCCGGACAACAACTCTCGGGTAGGATTTCCACCCCAGGCCTGAATCACCCAGAAAGCCCCCGGAGAAGCCTTTTGCATGGCTTTCTGCACTGCCTGTGCCGCCTGCGTTACGTCAATATCCCCCTTCCGCCCCCCCTCATGAAACAAATCCCCGCCAAACATCTTTCCGGGAATGCCGTATATCTTGCGGAGAGCCTTGTACCAGTCCGCGGCCAGTTTGGGAAAAGCCTCGCAAGTGGGATCCACCACCCACGGCCTCCTGAAATTAACCCATTCCCCCTGAGGAATAAGCTTCAATCCGTCTATCCGGACATTTTCCTGAAAGTCAGAAGGAACAAATCCCACATACCCCTGAAGTACAGGTGTCATCCCCAACTGTTCCATACGGGAGACAATGCGCCTTCCCATCTGGGCCATTTTATTTATCTGTTGCTGGCTCAGCGGACCACCGTGGCCTTCCAGATTTCCCATATTCCACCACGCGGCAAATGCCGGATTAGGGATAAAACGAAGAGCTTTTTCCCGGGGATACCCCAAGCCTGTCAGAAAATCTTCCCATGTCTTTTCCAAACCCGCCGTTACCAGCGCATGCGTAAACCCATTCAACGCCAGAAAATCAATCTCTCGCTGCCATCTGTTCCAATCCCAAAAAGCCGCCGTATAAGAAAGGGTGCAGTAATTATAGGCAAAAACGATATTCCACGGGCTTTCTACCGTAACCGGACTGGCGGGAACCGGCAAAGGGGAAGGAAGCGTTATCCGATTTCCGTTCCACGAAAAATGGACCCTGGCTATATTCTTTAAATACCATCCATACCCCGCCACCAAGCGGCGCACATCTGACGCCTCCACCCGGATACCTCCGGCAATACCGGAAATAGTGATCTTGTTACCCTGATCCGGATTTAAGTGGAACAAGACAGAACCCTTTGCCGAGGGAGTTACACGCGCCACTACATCTTCAGCCGCCGCCACAGGCGATCTTTCTGCGGCAGATACGCAAACAAGCGAAGAAATGGCAGTTCCAAGAAGCGCCCCGGCGGCAAAAGCATGAGAAAACATAGTAACACTAATACATACAAGAAATACGACATCTTACAAGAAGGAAACAAACTAAGAGAATGAAGG
>ULXY01019397.1_pt1 | contig 16498 bp, 18 predicted proteins | sample 1961741 | NCBI WGS metagenome assembly ULXY01 (sample SAMEA4835851, study PRJEB28245) | human gut metagenome | biome: gut microbiome; material: fecal sample | place: Denmark | collected 2008
TGACACCGCAATAAATGTATCGGTACAATGTAAAAACGCCTCTAAAAAAGCGCCTCTTAAAAAATGTGTTTGCCTGACGGCAAATGATTTAATGACACCTCATCCGTCACCAAAGGTGACACCTTCCCCTCAAGCTCCGCAGGGGAAGGCAAAGGGCGGTGCGTCCTAAAATTCAGCAACGCACTTACGTTGCGCGAGGCAGCCACAGTTTTCTCCGCGCCCTCGAACCGGGCAACAAAAGCCTTTGCCGCATTCACGTTGTGCGAGGCAGCCATGGTTTTGCACGCACCCTCGACACCGGGCTACCGCAATAACCGTATCCGTAGGTGCCCCAATGCGCCACTAAAAAAACACGAACGACCATAGTCGTTCGTGTTTTTTCCATAATTAAAGAAGAGAGGTGTAGATGTGAACAAAAGCTCGCACTGTGTTGATTTTTTCCCGACGGCGTCCTGAACCACCGCCGGGGGCTTATCACATAATTGATGGAGGCTTTTTGTGATTTTAATTTACTACTTCCGCGATAGGATTTCAGCTCCAAAACGGCTCTCTCCTGCTCCAAACGGGCGAAGTTACTCCGCCGGGCGCATTTTTTCCATTGCCGAGACATGCTCCTTTATTGCGTGGAACGACTCGTCGCTTATAATGTGCTCCATTTTGCACGCATCCTCGGCCGCGGTCTCGGCGCTGACGCCGAGCAGCTCGAGATATCGGGTCAGCAGCGTGTGGCGCTCGTATATCTTCGCGGCGACCTCGACGCCGGCCTCTGTGAGGCTCAGATGCCCCAGCTCGTCGGAAACGAGATAGCCGCCGCTTTTGAGCAGCCCGACCGCGCGGCTGACGCTCGGCTTGGAATAGCCCATGTACTCGCCGACGTCTATCGCGCGCACATCCTTATATTTTTGGGACAAAACATATATCGTTTCAAGATACATTTCGCCCGATTCCTGCAAATTCATTTGATCTTCTCCAATGCTTATAATAATACAGTATAAACTATAGCACAACACTTAAATAAATTCAAGGAAATCCTTAATCCCTACAAGACGAGTGGGATATTATGCACAATTTTGACGGTTAGCAAACGCTAACTAATTGTGCAAGTCACCAAACCTTGTGACAGGGGCTTGACAATGGCAAAATAAGTGCTATTATTCATGGCAGTTAGCGAGAGCTAACTTTAGTTTGGCCCCACGGTTAGCAGGCGCTAATCAAAAAGGAGAAAGGATATAGAATGATGCCTTTAACATTAGCGGCAGTCGGCGAGGATAACACCATCCAGCGTATCGCCGGCAAGCCTGAGGTGAAGAAGCACCTCGAAAACCTCGGCTTTGTTGTCGGGGGCGATGTAAAAGTTTTAACTGCCGTTGGCGAGAATGTCATCGTCAAGGTAAAAGAAGCCAGGATCGCAATAAGCGCGGAAATGGCTCAGAAAATATATGTGTGAGGAGCAGAAACATGAAGACTCTGAGAGACGTTAAGATCGGCGAGACCGTGACCGTCAAGAAGCTCCATGGCGAGGGCGCGATAAAGCGCCGCATCATGGACATGGGAATTACCAAAGGCGCCGAGGTCTATGTCCGCAAGGTCGCTCCCCTGGGCGATCCCATTGAGCTCACCGTCCGCGGCTATGAGCTTTCTCTGCGCAAGGCAGATGCAGAAAAGATCGAGGTGGAATAATGGAAAAGAACATCAAAATTGCCCTTGCTGGCAACCCGAACTGTGGTAAGACCACACTGTTCAACGCGCTGACTGGCTCGAACCAGTTCGTCGGCAACTGGCCCGGCGTCACCGTTGAGAAGAAGGAAGGCAAGCTCAAGAAGTTTGACGGCGTAACGGTCGTTGACCTTCCGGGCATCTATTCGCTTTCCCCGTACACCCTTGAGGAGGTCGTCGCGCGTAACTTCCTGCTCGGCGAGCGCCCCGATGCGATACTCAACATCATCGACGGCACCAACCTCGAGCGTAACCTTTATCTGACCACTCAGCTCACCGAGCTTGGCATCCCCGTTGTCGTTGCGGTCAACATGATGGATATCGTGCGCAAGAACGGCGACGTTATAAACATCAAGGAGCTGTCCCGTCAGCTCGGCTGCAAGGTCATGGAGATCTCCGCGCTCAAGGGCGACGGCGTTTCCGAGGCCGCTGCGGCTGCGGTCGATGCCGCGAAAAACGGCAAGACCATCCCCATGCACTCGTTCTCCGGCGTTGTCGAGCACGCCATCGCTCACATCGAGGAGGCAGTCCTGCACGAGCTGCCCGAGGAGCAGCAGCGCTGGTACGCAATCAAGATCTTCGAGCACGATGACAAGGTGCTTGCAAAGCTCGCCATCAAGCCCGAGATCATGCAGCACATCGACGCGGATATCAAGGCCGCCGAGGATGAGCTTGACGACGATGCCGAGAGCATCATCACCAACGAGCGCTACCTCTACATAGCATCCATCATCAAGGCATGCTACAAGAAGAAAAACGCCGGCAAGCTCACCGCTTCCGACAAGATAGATAAGATCGTCACCAACCGTTGGCTGGGCCTGCCGATCTTCGCGGTAGTCATGTTCTTTGTCTACTGGGTCGCAATGGTTGCCGTCGGCGCACCTGCAACCGACTGGGCAAACGACGGCGTGTTCGGCGACGGCTGGCACCTGCTGGGCATCGGCTCTGCCGACTATAACGACACAAACGACGAATACACCGCAGCTATCCAGGCAGTCAGCGCGTTCCTCGGCGAGGATGTTGACGTTGAAGCAGACGACTTCGACGCAGACGCACTGCTTGCCGATATGAAGGCTCTCCAGACCACCGACAAGACCGCAACCGTTGACGTCGAGGATGAAGAGACCCTCGCGATCAACACCATGACTGCTTATTATGACGCACTTCCCGAAGGCGCTGACAAGATGGACGACGTTGTCCAGATGACCTATGTTGATGCAGTTGCCTACCTCGAGGAAAACGGCTTTGACGCTCCCGATCCTGCTGATTTCGGCGTATGGGTACCGGGCATCCCCGTTCTCGTCGGCGACGGCCTTGACGCTGCAAACGCAGCCCCCTGGCTCAGCGGCCTTATCAACGACGGTATCGTAGCCGGTGTCGGCGCGGTCCTCGGCTTCGTTCCCCAGATGCTCGTCCTGTTCCTCATGCTCGCCTTCCTCGAGGCCTGCGGCTACATGGCGCGTATCGCCTTCGTTCTTGACCGTGTGTTCCGCAAGTTCGGCCTCTCCGGCAAGAGCTTCATCCCCATGCTCATCGGCGTCGGCTGCGGCGTTCCGGGTGTCATGGCTTCCCGTACCATCGAAAACGAGCGTGACCGCCGCATGACGATCATGACCACGACCTTCATCCCCTGCGGCGCAAAGGTTCCGTTCATCGCAATGATCGCCGGCGCACTGTTCGGCGGCAGCGCATGGGTATCCACCTCCGCATACTTCATCGGCATGGCAGCAATCATCTGCTCGGGCATCATGCTCAAGAAGACCAAGCGCTTTGCCGGCGACCCGGCTCCCTTCGTTATGGAGCTTCCGGCATACCACATGCCCACCCTCGGTAACGTTCTCCGCTCCATGTGGGAGCGCGGCTGGTCCTTCATCAAGAAGGCAGGCACCATCATCCTGCTCTCTACCATCTTCGTATGGTTCACCACTTACTTCGGCTGGGTTGACGGTACGTTCCAGATGCTCTCCGAGGATCAGATCGACTCCTCCATCCTCGCAAAGATCGGCAACGCGATCGCCTGGATCTTCAGCCCGCTCGGCTGGGGCAACTGGCAGGCAACCGTCGCATCCATCACCGGCCTTGTCGCAAAGGAGAACATCGTCGGCACTCTCGGCATCCTCTACGGCGGCGGCGACGGCACCGTTTACCAGAACATCGCAGCAGCCTTCACCGGCATAACCGCATACTCCTTCCTGGTGTTCAACCTCCTGTGCGCTCCCTGCTTTGCAGCAATCGGCGCTATCAAGCGCGAGATGAACAACCGTGGCTGGACCTGGTTTGCAATCGGCTATCAGTGCGGCTTTGCTTACTGCATCGCCCTGATGATCAATCAGTTCGGCAGCGTTTTCGTCGGCAAGACCAACGTCATCGGCCTGATCTTCGCAGTCGCGATCCTGGCACTTATGATCTACATGCTCTTCCGTCCCTACAAGGAAGCTGAGACCCTCAACACCAAGGAAGCAACCGCGTCCGTAAAATAAGCAACAGCAACATAACTTAACGAATAATTTAAAAGGAGGAATAAGCAATGCTGGAATGGTTAACGGCCAATCTCGGAACGATACTGATAACCGCCGGACTTATCGTCATCGTGGCGCTCATAATCCGGTCGATCGTCAGGGATAAGAAGGCAGGCATATCCTCCTGCGGCGCAAAATGCGGCGGCTGCGGAGCCTGTGCCATGGCTGGAAAATGCCACGGCGGCTCCGGCTGCGGCGGCAGCGCCCTCAGGGATGTAAAAAACCTGAAGCATCAGAACACCTAAAATTCTGACGGGAGGTGCATTCTTTCCCCATTATGCACCTCCCGGTTTTACAAACAGGAGTAAGCAATGACTAACCCCAAGCTTGCGGTTTCCGCCTCGGTGGTTCGATATCTTCTCGCCCTCGATGCGCTCAAGGGCGCCGGCGGAATAAGGACGACCGACGTTGCGCGATATCTCAACATCAAAAAACCGAGCGCGCACACGATGCTCAACAATTTAAAAGACGCCGAGATCCTGACGAAGGATGAGCTTGGCATAGCGCACCTGACAGGCTACGGAGTTGAGCTTACGCAGCAGTGCCGGCGCTATTACAGCGCAGTCGCCGCGACGCTCGCGCGCACCCTGCCGCCTGCGGCAGACATAAAGAATGCAGCGTGCGCCCTTGTGGCGGAGCTTGACGAGCAGGTGCTCGAGGAGCTGTGCGCCCGATGCGGCGCGGAAGGGACACTTAATGTATCTTGAGATCAGTGATCTTCACAAATCCTTCGGCAGCGGAGACAGCCGCTGCGAGGTTCTCCGCGGCATAAGCTGCGGCATTGAAAAAGGACACATATGCGTCTTGCTGGGGCCGTCCGGCTCCGGCAAATCGACGCTTCTGAATATAATCGGCGGCATCGAAACTGCCGACTCGGGCAGCATCGGCATCGGCGGACAGAAGATCGCCGCGATGAGCCAAAGGGAGCTTTCGCTGTATCGCCGCAAGCACCTGGGCTATGTTTTCCAGTCGTATAACCTCATCCCGAACCTGACGGTCAAGGAAAACATCGAGGTCGGCGCGTATCTTGCCGATAAGCCCCTGCCGACGGAGGATATCCTCAAAACGCTCGGCCTGTGGGAGCACCGTGACAAGGTGCCCTCGCAGCTTTCCGGCGGCCAGCAGCAGCGAACGGCCATCGGCAGGGCGATAATCAAAAACCCCGACATCCTGCTGTGCGACGAGCCGACGGGCGCGCTTGACTACAAAACCTCCAAGGAGATACTCGATCTCATTGAGCGCGTGAACAAAAAATACGGAAACACCGTTATCCTTGTCACGCATAACGACGCCATAAAGCGCATGGCCGACCGCGTTATCCGCCTGCGCGACGGCGCTATTCGCTCGGATGAGCTAAACACCGAGAAGCTCAGTGCAATGCAGCTCGACTGGTAAGGGGGCGCGGCCGTGAAAAATCCACTCAGTCGCCGTCTGCTGCGCGAGCTGCGGCAGGATATCGGCAAATACATCGCCCTGTTTCTGTTTTTGATGCTCACAACGGGCTTTATCTCGGGCTTTCTCGTCGCCGACGGCAGCATGGTCAGGGCATATGACGAAAGCTTTGAAAAATACAATATCGAAAGCGGCCACTTCATCCTTGAGGATAAGCTGCCGGACGAGACGAAAGCAAAGCTTGAAGCTGCCGGGGTTTCGGTGTATGAGCTTTTTTACAAGGAAGCAACGCTCGATAACGAAAACACCGTGCGCATTTTCAAAAACCGCAGCGAGGTAAATAAGGCCGACGTGCTCGAGGGCCGCCTGCCGGAGAGTAAGGGCGAGATAGCGGCCGACAGGCTGTATCTTGAAAATAACGGCCTTACGATCGGCGATGAGCTTGCCGGGCTTAAAATAACGGGCGCCGTCGCTCTGTCGGACTATTCGGCGCTGTTTAAAAACAACACCGACATGATGCTCGACGCGAACAAATTCTGCGTCGCCGTCGTGACGCCCGAGACCTTCGACGAAATTGACGAAAACGTTCACCTGTGCTACGCATGGCTCAATAACGACAAAAGTCTCAGCGATGAGCAGTGCCGCGATAAGTCCGACGAGCTTGGCGAAATTCTCGCCGACGACTGCGGCATAAGCGATATCGTCGAGAGAAGCGAAAATCAGGCGATAAGCTTCACCGGCGAGGATATGGGCGGCGATAAGGCAATGATGACGACTCTTCTGTATGTTGTTATCGTCATTCTCGGCTTTGTGTTTGCAATAACAACGCGCTCGACGATCGAGCAGGAGTCCGGCACGGTCGGAACGCTGCTTGCCTCGGGCTATACAAGAGGTGAGCTTATCCGCCATTACATGGCAATGCCGATCATCGTAACGCTCATAGCCGCCGTTATCGGCAATGTGCTCGGCTATACGGTGTTCAAAAATGTGTGCGCCGGCATGTACTACCACAGCTACTCGCTTCCGACCTACGTCACCGTCTGGAACGCCGAGGCGTTTGTGAAAACAACGCTCGTTCCCTGCGTCCTCATCGCGCTGACGGTTTACCTCGTGCTTTGGCGCGTGATGCGCCTGCCGGTGCAGAGTTTTCTGCGCCATGACCTGCGCGTGCGCAAGAAGCAGTTCGTTCCGCGCCTCAAGGCCGGCAGCATAACCGAGCGCTTCCGCAAGCGCGTGATCCTACAGAACCGCAGCGCCTACATAACGCTGTTTATCGGCATCCTGTTTGCAAATATCCTGCTGCTGTTCGGCCTTATCATGCCGCCGGTGCTGGATAACTTCAAGACCGAGGTGCTCGAAACAAAGTTTGCCGACTATCAGTACATCCTCAAGACCCCGACGCTTACGGAAAACGAAAGCGCCGAGCCCTTCTGCCTTGCCTCACTTGAATACGACGATGAGGAGATCAGCGTTTACGGCATAAAGGCAGACTCAAAATATGCCGATTTTTCTTATCTCCCGGCGCACAGGGATAATATCCTCGTATCCGAGGGCTTTTTGGAAAAGTACGGCCTTTCCGTCGGCGATAAGATAACGCTGCACGAAAAATACGGCGATAAGGAGTACACCTTCAACGTGTTCGGCACCGCCGACTACGCCGCCGGGCTTGCCGTTTTCATGGATAAGACGAGCTTTAACGAGAACTTTGACCTCGATATGCGCTTTTTTAACGGCTATTTTTCAAACGAAAGGCTCACCGATCTCGACCCCGAGGCCGTGTCCACAGTTATAACCGAGCACGATCTCACCGTTATTGCCGATCAGCTGAACGATTCGATGGGCTTCATGTTCCCACTCATGTGCGGATTTTCGCTTGCGCTGTATATGCTTTTGGTGTATCTGCTCTCAAAAATGATAATCGAGAAAAATGCGCAGAGCATATCCATGCTCAAGATCCTCGGCTACACGCCGCGCGAGATAAGCTCGCTTTATAACTCGGCAACGGCCATCGCCGTCGGCGTGTCGCTCATCGTGACGATCCCGATCTCGGCGCTCATCATGAAGTGGCTGTTTTACTACTACATGCATGAAATGAGCGGCTGGGTCTCGTTCTATATCGCGCCGTGGATATGGCCGGCAATGCTCGGCCTCGGCGCGGCGGCATATTTCATCGTTCATCTTATACAAACAAAACGCCTTGGAAAGATCCCCTTGGCGCAGGCACTGAAGAATATGGAGTGATATTTATGCAATACGTTATTTTCGGTATTATTCTCATAGCTTTTGCCGTGCTTGTGATTAAAAGCTACGCAAAAAAGCTCGCCGCCGGCTGCTGCGGAGCGGGCGGCGATACGGCCAAAAAGGTGAAGGTAGCGGATAAAAACAAGGCGCACTATCCTTACGCGGCGACCCTCACCGTTGACGGCATGATGTGCGCGGCCTGCGAAACGCGCGTTGAAAACGCCCTCAACGCCATCGACGGCGTGTGGGCAAAGGCAAACTCCGGCGCAGGCCGGGTGGATGTTCTCATGAAAGCCCCCGTCGATGAGGACACCCTGCGCAAGGCAATAAACGATCTTGGTGTTTACACTCTTATGAAAGCGGATTTCCACGATGCAAAGCAAAACTGAAGCATATTCCGGCGCCGATGGCAGCTACAGCGTAACAAGCTACAACGTTTTTCCCGGCATCGAGCTTATTTACAACGATATAAGCCTTTATGAGCACGATTTCCGACCCGAGGAGGATAAGACGCTGCTTGAGATCCACCACTGTCGCTCGGGGCGCATGGAGTGCAGGATCGGTGCGGACTTTTTCTACCTCGCGCCGGGCGACCTGTCAATAAGCCTATCCGACGGGGCGATATCCCATTCAAGCTTCCCGACCGGGAGCTACGAGGGCGTGACGATCCGCATAAACGGTAAGGACGCGCCGCGCTGCCTGTCCTGCTTTCTGGCCGACGTCAACGTTCAGCCGGATGCGCTGCGCGAAAAATTCTGCCCGCAGGGGCAGTGCTTTGTCGCGCGCTCGTCGCAGGCCATTGAGCACATCTTCTCCGAGCTTTACAGTGTGCCCGAGAGCATACGCAAGGGCTATTTCAAGGTCAAGATCCTTGAGCTTCTGTTGTTTTTGAGCGCAATGGAGCTGGACAGCTCCGCCCTTGCCGAGCGCAGGATATCAAACACGCAGGTCGAGCTTGCAAAGCGCATCGGCGCGTATCTTTCCGCGAATATGGACAGGCGCATAACGCTCGAGGAGCTGTCAAACAGCTTCCATATATCGCAGTCGGCGCTGAAGTCCTGCTTCCGCGCGGTTTACGGCGAGTCCGTTTATTCCTACATCCGCGCACAGAAAATGCAGTGCGCCGCGGCCGATCTCCGGCGCTCGGAAATGAGCATCATGGAGATAGCCGGGCGTTACGGCTATGATAACGGCAGCAAGTTTGCCAAGGCGTTCCGCGATACCGTCGGCATGAGCCCGACCGAGTACCGCAACGCCGGGTGAGCTGCAAATAGATAAAAAGATAAAAGGAGACAAAAAATCATGAAGTTCCACATTGAAGACACCGCAAAAATGTTCGGCTACGGCGTGCTGTTCGGCACCGCCGGCATCAAGATCCTCAGAAGCCGCGACGCAAAAACGCTTTACACCCACGTCACCGCCGCCGTTCTTCGCGCAAAGGACTGCGTAATGCAGACCGCTGACGATATCCGCTGCGACTGCGAGGATATCTACGCCGGAGCAAAGAGCATCAACACTCGCCGCGCCGAGGAAGAGGCAGCGGCCGTCATCGAGACAACCGAGGCAGAGTAATGAAATGCAGAATTCTCAGCGAAATTGATGGCAGAATGCGCGTGCGCCTTTCCCTGCCGCGCATGAGCCTAAAGCAGGCCGACATCGTTGAGGAATATCTCGGCGCTGTCGCCGGAGTCAAAAGCGTCAAGGTGTTCGACCGCAACTGCGATGTTGTCGTTGAATACTCCGACCGCACAGCCGTCGTTTCGGCGCTTGCAGGCTTTTCGTTTGAAACCTGCGGCATAACCGAACCAAAGCCCACCGGCCGCGAGCTAAACCGCGAATATCAGGATAAGCTCGCCGGCGTCGTGATGCGCAGGGTACTGAAAAAAGCGCTGCTGCCGGCGCCGTGGCGCGCGGCTATCTGCGTCGTAAAGTGCTCGCAGTATTTTGCGCGCGGCGTAAAATCGCTGTGGCATAAGCGGCTCGACGTTGCCGTTCTGGACGCAACGGCCATAACCGTTTCCGTCCTGCGCGGCGATACCGACACCGCGTCGTCAATAATGTTCATGCTCAAGATAGGCGATATCCTCGAGGAGTGGACGCACAAAAAGTCCGTTGACGATCTTGCGCGCACCATGAGCCTGAATGTTGACAAGGTGTGGGTCAAGTCCGGCGATACCGAGGAGCTTAAAAACATCTCAGATGTCAATGTCGGCGACGATATCATCGTGCGCATGGGCAGCATGATACCGCTTGACGGCAAGCTCGTTTCCGGCTCTGCGGCGGTCAATCAGTCGTCCATGACCGGCGAGAGCATGCCCGTTCGCAAGGAGGTCGGCAGCTATGTCTACGGCGGAACGGTCGTCGAAGAGGGCGAGTGCGTCGTAAGGGTCGAAAAAAGCCTTGGCAGCGGCCGCTATGACAGGATCGTTCACATGATCGAGGACTCGGAAAAGCTCAAGAGCGACACCGAGTCGCAGGCGTATCATCTTGCCGACAGGCTCGTGCCGTACAGCCTCGGCGCAACGGCGCTGACCTGGCTGATAACGCGCAATCCGACCAAGGCGCTTGCCATACTCATGGTCGATTTCTCCTGCGCGCTGAAGCTTTCCATGCCGATAGCGGTGCTTTCCGCCATGCGCGAGAGCGGTGCAAACGGCATCTCCGTCAAGGGCGGCAAGTTCCTTGAGGCCATCGCCAAGGCCGACACCGTCGTTTTCGACAAAACCGGCACGCTCACCCACGCAAGCCCCGAGGTCGCCGATATCATAACCTTCGGCGGACACGAGCAGAACGAGATGCTCTGCCTCGCCGCCTGCCTTGAGGAGCACTATCCGCACTCGATAGCAAACGCCGTCGTAAACGAAGCGATCCGCCGCGGCCTGAACCACGACGAGCGCCACTCCAAGGTCGAATACGTCGTTGCCCACGGCATCCACAGCACCGTTGACGGCCAAAAGGTCGTCCTCGGCAGCCACCACTTCGTTTTCGAGGACGAGGGCTGCACCGTGCCGGATGATGAGCAGGATAAGTTCGCCTCGCTCCCCACGCAGCATTCGCACCTTTACCTTGCGATAAGCGGCGTTTTGGCGGCGGTCATCTGCATCGCCGATCCCCTGCGCAGCGAGGTGCGCGGCGTTATGGATTCCCTGCGTGCGCTGGGGCTTGATAAGCTTGTCATGATGACCGGCGACAGCGAGCGCACCGCAGCTGCCGTTGCAAAATATGCCGGCGTTGACGAATACTACGCCGAGGTGCTGCCCGAGGACAAGGCCGCGTTCATCCGCGCCGAGCACGAAAAGGGGCGCAAGGTCATCATGATCGGCGACGGCGTGAACGATTCGCCGGCGCTCAGCGAGGCCGACGCAGGCATTGCAATGTCCGACGGCGCGGCCATCGCGCGCGAGATCGCCGACGTCACCATCTGCTCGGACGATCTTGAGAGTCTCGTCACCCTCAAGCGCATTTCCGACGGCCTCATGCAGCGCATTCACGCAAACTATCGCTTCATCATTTCCTTCAACACCGGACTCATTGTCCTCGGCGTCGCCGGCGTTCTTCCGCCCTCGACCTCTGCCCTTCTGCACAACATCTCAACATTGGGTATAGGGCTTCGCAGCATGCGCAACCTTTTACCGTGACGTGTCTTTTGTGTTCATGCGGCGTTGAAGCTCTCGGAAATACACAAAGTATTCCCGTCGAGCTTCGCCTTGCCTGAACGCAAAATCCATCGCCACGGATGACGTACTTTTCCGCTCAGGCATCGTTAAACCCCTTGGAAATACAAAAAGTATTCCCGTCGGGGTTTGCCTTGCCTGAACGCAAAATCCACAGTCACGGGTGACGTGCTTCTGTGTTCGTGCGGCGTTAAACCCCTTGGAAATGCACAAAGTATTCCCGTCGGGGTTTGCCTTATCCGAACGCAAGATCCATCGCCACGGGTGACGCGCTTTTCCGCTCAGGCTTCGTTGAAGCTCTCGGAAATACACAAAGTATTCCCGTCGGGGTTTGCCTTGCCTGAACGCAAAATCCATCGCCACGGGTGACGTACTTTTCCGCTCACGCGGCGTTAAAATTGGGGCAGAAAAGAGCAAAATCAAATATGTCTGTTTGGAGCCCTGTTCATTCCTTTTGGAGCGGATAAGGCTCCGTTTTTTATGGCATAATAAATACACAGTAAAACGATAGGATATAGTGTAGAATTTTGACGAGACATCACAAAGGCGGGGCTTTGTGATGTGGAGGATAAAATGAGCGACGAATTGGTAGTTTCGCAGTGCGCGCCGACGCTTGCGGGGCTTAAAACCGCGAATATGTTTTCCGCCGAGTACGAAAGCCGCGAGGAAGTCACGGCCGAGCTGCGGCGGCTAAATGCCGTGCTCGTTCCGAGGGGACTGCGCATCGTGCCCATGCGGTTTATGCAAAGCCGCGTGCTTTTATATCTCTATCGCCCCGAGGCGCTGCGGCGCGATCTTGCCGACAGCGCGGCGCAGGATATCCTGCGCGAGTGCGGCTACGGCAAATGCAGCCGCGCCGAAAGCTGCCTGAGCTGCCTCATAGGCCGGCTCAGAAACAACGCCGATTTTCCCCACGAGGTCGGCCTGTTCCTCGGCTATCCGCCCGAGGATGTGCGCGGCTTCATCGAAAACCAGGCCTCCGGCTTCAAGCTCATCGGCTGCTGGAAGGTCTACGGCGACGTGGACGCGGCAAAGGAAAAGTTCAAAAGCTTCGAGAGCTGCACTCTCCGCAGCCGCGGCAAGGCTCTCGATGAGATCATACAGTGAAAGGACGAATTTAAACATGAAAAAAGCAGTTGTATACTGGAGCGGCACCGGCAACACCGAGGCCATGGCAAAGGCAGTCGCCGAAGCGGCCGGCGCGGAGCTTTTCACCGCGTCCGAGTTCTCTGCGGCAAAGGCCGACGAGTTTGACGCAATAGCCTTCGGCTGCCCGGCAATGGGCGCAGAGGCGCTTGAGGAATCGGAATTCGAGCCTATGTTCGATGGCGTAAAGAGCCACCTTGCCGGCAAAAAGGTCGTGCTTTTCGGCTCCTACGGCTGGGGCGACGGCGACTGGATGCAGATCTGGGAGGACGACTGCCGCGCCGCCGGCATTAACCTCGTCCATGAAAGCGTTATCTGCAACGGCGAGCCGGATGCTCAGGCGCTTGCAAAGTGCAAGGCACTCGGCGCCGCGCTGTAAACACCTATAGATGCAAAAAACTCTAAGGAGAAATCCTTAGAGTTTTTTAATTTTTTGTTAACAAATGCTTCACTCCATGCTGCGCTGAGAGTGGTATAATATAATCGTACACTTGTATGGTTACATGGAGGGACAAAAATGAAGAAGTTCTCTTTTGCTCAGCCGCTGACGCCGGATATGTGCGGCAAGCAGCCGAAAATGCAGCCGCCTGCTGCGTTTATGCTGTTCCAGAATGCCGCCAGCCTGCACGCCGAAGCCATCGGCAACGGCACCGCGGCGCTCGCCGAGCGCGATTGCTACTGGGTGGCGACGCACTCAAAGATCGATTTTTACAGTGATGCGAATTTAATGGACATGCTGACCGTTTCGACTTGGGTAAATCCTGCAAAGCCCAATGCCGTGCGCGGCTACCGAGGCTATGATATTTTTGTCGGCGATAAGCAGATCGCCGAGGGGCTTACCGAGTGGGTCGTATTAAACCGCGAAACGGGCTTCGTCCGTTTTTCCGAGTTCGGCTTCCCCGAGGGCTTTGGGTTTCAGGACTATCAGGCCTGCGGCGGCAAGCTCTGCCGCTTCCGCGATGAGTTTACCGATGACGACGAGGTCTATACCTTCACCGTGCGCACATCAAGTATTGATATAGGCCGCCATATGAATAACGTCGCCTATGTCCGTGCGTTCCTCGACTGCTTCACCGCCGACGAGGTCGCGTCCATGCCTGTCAAGACCATGGAGGCGCGCTACATAACCGCCTGCATGGAGGGCGAGGAGCTTAAAATTTTCAAAAAGCGCACCGATACGGGCTTTGTTCTCGGCGCTCGCCGCGCCGACGGCAAGTGCGCCGCGTTTTTGGGAATAACCCTTAAATAAGTATCAAAAAATCCGCTCCCAAGAGCGGATTTTTTTAGCTTACGGCGGCAGTGCTCGGCTCGTCTGCGCGCTGATAGCACAGATAGTGGCCGAGGAGGCACAGCGGCACGGCTGCGAGCACGTCGAGGATCGAGTGCTGCTTCATGAACACCGTGGATGCGCAGATGAGCAGCGCCATGACGCATACGGTGAACTTCATCCACGGCTTTTGCAGCTTCCGGCAGTCGAGCAGGCCGAACATCGCCGCAACCGAGCCGAGAACGTGTATCGACGGGCAGACGTTCGTGTTTGTGTCAAAGGTATAGAACCAGCCGATGAACCGCGTCAGCGCATTGTTGCGCGGAAACACCTCCGGCCGCAAATTCTGGCATGTCGGGAACAGCAGGTAAATGACCATCGTTATCGTGTAGGTGCAGATGATAAAGCGCATCATCCGCTTAAACGCCGGAACGTCGAAGAAGAAGGTATACACCAATGTGCCTATCAGGTACACAAACCAAAACAGATATGGTATAAGGAACCATTCGCAGAATGGTATGGCGTCGTCAAACGCGCAGTGCATGACGTAGTACGAGCCGACATTGTAAAACCGCTCGACGAACGAGAACATTATGCCGAACAGCGGCCAGAACAGCAGCAGCTTGACATGCCGAAACTCATCGGTATTCAATTTGCTCAATCTAAAATTCCTATAATCCATCTTTTCAGTAGCGAATTGACGCTGCTCCTATACATTTATATTGGTACCCGGTTCGGGACTGCGGAGGAAACCGTGAATGCTACGCGCTACATTAGTGATCTGCTGAGTTTTTGCTCCGCACTCAATTGCCTTCCCCTTGCGGAGCTTGAGGGGAAGGTGTCACCTTTGGTGACGGATGAGGTGTTATTTTAATCATTTGCCGTTAGGCAAACACAAATTAATAAATCAGTGTGTTATGCTTTCGTCGGCACCCACCGGTCGGGACACCGCAAAAACCGTATTGGCACAATGCGAATGCGCAATTAAGAATCTGCGCCGTAGGCGCACACAATAATTATTCATTATTCATCATTCACTATTAATTCTCTGATTTATTAATTCTAATAAATCAGAGCTATCGCCTGCGGACAGTTTTCAAAGCTTATATCGTTGTGCGCGCCGCCGTTTTCGCCGTCGAAGGTCCAGCTCTCCGGCTCGTCGAAGATAAAGCGCGCCTTTTTCGTGTGCTTGAGGATGATGTACTCGCTGCTCAGATCGTGGCTGAGCACCTTTGCCGCAAGGCTTGCCATGGCCGCCGCGTTCGGCAGCTTTTTTACGAGCACAAGCTCGTGCAGTCCGTCGCCGAGCTTTATCTCGTCGCGCGGCAGGTCGATCAGACCGGCGACGGAGTAGGAGTTTGACATGCTGCCGTACAAAAACTCGCCCTCGATGCAGCCGCCGTCGTACTCGACGGTCACATGGCGGCTTTTGAGAGTTGAAAGGCTCTTGACCGCGCCCAGCAGATACGCCGCCTCGCCCAGCTGCTTTTTTGCCTCCTGCGGCGTTGCGTAGCTGACCTCGGTGAACGCGCCGAAGGCCGCGACATAGTTGAAATATCCGCCGTCGCGCCGGCCCTCGTCAAATTCGTGGGGTGTGCCGTCAATAAAATGCTGCGCGCCGGCCAGAATGTCATTCTTCGGCAGGCCGATGGTGCGCGCAACGTCGTTTGCCGTGCCGATCGGGATATAGCCCACCTTCGGGCGCTCTGCAAGCGGCATAAGCCCGGCGATAGCCTCGGCAAGCGTGCCGTCGCCGCCGAGAACGATCAGATACGGAAACGCGCCGGCATACTGCGTGGCAAGCTCGGTCGCGTGGCCGCGGCACTCGGTGAAAAACAGGCTCACGGCGTACCCTGTGTCCGACAGCAGCCGCAGCGCATCCGGCAGCGACCTTTTGAAGCCGCCCTTGCCTGCGGCCGGATTTATTATCATCATTAGCGGAGTTTTCATCAAAAAAGCCGTCCTTTACGGTGGTTAAGCTGACGAGAGTCGAACCCATATCGGTTTTGACGGGCAGATTTTAGCCCATGCTGCGTTAAAGTACTCGACAATACGACAGTATTCTCTTCGTGCTTTGTCTTGCCTGAGCAAAAATCTGCTCCGGCAAAACTGCAAAGCATCTGTCGGCTGTGCTTTTCGAGATATTTTCGGCTTTCTTTGATGCAGGTGGGCTGGCGCCCATCAAGACAAAAAAGGCGAAAATAGCCGGAAGGGCGCACTGACAGACGATATGTGTTCGGCTCTCGTCAGTTTTATCAATTTTATCACAAAATCTTCCCGGTTTCAACGTCTTATATTTGTTGAAATAATACGCAATGTATGTTATTGTATTGTTAGTATAGATGGGAGAGATTAAATGAATTATGTATTTCTTGGGGCGTTTGCCGCATTTTCCGCCGTGCACCTGTACGCAAGCTGGAAGTGCGACAAGATCCTGCGCGCCGTAACGAAGGTTTTTCTGCTGCCAACGCTGCTCGGATGGTATCTTACAACGGTTCAGATGCCACTTGATATCGTCATTGCCGCAGTGGCAACGAGCTGGC
>ULXY01028470.1_pt1 | contig 16478 bp, 16 predicted proteins | sample 1961741 | NCBI WGS metagenome assembly ULXY01 (sample SAMEA4835851, study PRJEB28245) | human gut metagenome | biome: gut microbiome; material: fecal sample | place: Denmark | collected 2008
CCCGCCACATTGCAAAGAACATCGTGGCTGCCGGCATCGCTGATAAGTGTCAGGTACAGCTCGCCTATGCAATCGGCGTACCGCAGCCCGTGAGCATCCGTGTCGATACCTACGGCACCGGCAAGTACGCCGAGAATAAGATCTGCGACGCCATCGAGGCTGTCTACGATCTGACCCCCAGAGGCATTATCAACTGGCTTGACCTGCGCAAGCCCGTCTACAAGAACACTTCCGCCTACGGCCACTTCGGCAACGTCATCGGCGAGGAGCGCACTTGGGAGAAGACGGACACTGCAGAGAAGCTGCTCGACGCCATCAAGTAAGCGCAACAGACCCAGCAAGGCGCTGCTTGGTGAGAACCCCTGAGTATCACAACCATACGGCGCCTGAGGGCCTGAAACCTGCATCGAAATCGCCACGACGGCGGTACGGTGAGGCGGAGGGCCATCGGCTGGGTATGTGTCACCCCTAAAAAGGGATTTCACAGCCTGCCGCAGCGAGGCGCGAGGCATCCGAACAAGGTCACAAAAATGCGTAGCGACACCGTAAAACCTTGCTTTAGGTAGGCCGTATGGTACAATAAAGTAAAGATATGCAGGAGGCAATCACATGGCAATTATGACAGGTCGGTACAGCAACAAGGAACTCCGAAACGATGGGTATTATCCCGTCGGCATCAGCGTCGGCAAGCCCAGATTTTCAACTGGGTACGAGATCCGCGAGCAGTGCTACGCGCTGGCTCCGCGGTACGATATGCTGAAGCTGGGCTATGAGGAGTACAAGGCTGAGTATTTCAAGAAGCTGGATAAGATCGGCGTCGATAAGATTATCGGCATCGTCCAGCGGCTTGACGCCAAGGCTCAGGAGGAAGACAAGAAGCTGGTTCTGCTTTGCTTCGAGGACATCCGCAAGCCTGAGAACTGGTGCCACCGCACGTTGTTTGCGGAGTGGTGGCTGGCCCACACCGGCGAGGTCATCGAGGAGATGCCTGAGGCTGACGCTGTGAAGCAGCCCAAGGCGGCACAGCCGCCCGAAGAGAAAGTTGAGCAACTGAGCCTGCTGTAACAGGCGGGCCGGTGATGTGCGGTGGCGGAATAGGTAGACGCGGCAAGGGTATGCGGCGCAGAAGGGCACAACAGAACGCAGACCTATTGGGGTTAAGTAGCTACCTCGGACGGGAAGAAAGCACGTTGTACGCCGCCTGCGCTATGCGGGGTGACAAATCCCCGCCCGCACATCAATACCCGGAACTGGTGAAAGAGCATCACGCCCTCTATCCTTGAGGGAGTTCCTACCTCGCAAGTAGGGTTCCGGTCCATATACGGGCGAATGTTCCACGGCTGGCGATGCGGTCTCCAAAACCGCGTGTGGTGGGTTCGATTCCCAACCGTCCGTGCCATAAGTCCCGACCATCGGGGCAACATCCGGGAATAGTGAAAGGCATCACGCTCGGCATCCTGTCGAGAGTTTCCGCCCCGCAAGCGGATTCCCGGTCCATATCCGGGCTTGGTGAAAGTGCATCATTCCTGCCTCCCCGGCAGGAGTTCCAGCCTCGCAAGCTGGGGCCCGGTCCAGAATACGAGAAAGGCAGTCGGAGAACCGGCTGCCTTTTCTCTTGCATCGAGGAGTGACTCCATGAGGAAGATCGGACTGATCGTGGCGGTCGAGGAAGCGGCCATGCGCCAGAAATACGGCGAAGGCTACGATTTGAACGACGGCTACGGCACAGTGCTTTATCAAACCGCCAAAAGCCAAGTCTACGCCCTGTATAGCGGCGCAGGTGAGATTTTCGCGGCCGCCGCAACACAATACCTTATCGACCGCTACGAAGTCGCTGCGGTTCTTAATTACGGCGTAGTGGGAGGCTGCAGAGAAGACCTGATGGCCGACGAGCCTTGCCTCGTTGACTGCGTGGTGCATTGGCAGTACGACCTATCCGACGTGGACGGTGTGCCTGTTGGCCGGTACGCGGAGTACCCAGACAGACGGCTCCCGACCAACGAGCGTCTCATGGAGACAGCCAGCCGAGTGTTTCCGAACCTGCGTCATGTGTGCTGCGCCTCTGGCGATAAGTTCATGGGCAAGGCCGAGGAAAAGCTCTGGCTCAATAAAGAGTTCGGCGCGGATGTGTGCGACATGGAAGCGGCGGCAATCCTGCTGACCTGCGACCGCAACGACGTTCCATGCCTGATGGTAAAGACGGTAGCCGACAGCGTTAGGGGTGGCGCTTCGGAATACTGGAGTGAAAAAGGCAGGACAGCGATGACCTGCATGGACATCGTCGATAAGCTGATCGACGAGATGTAAGTGAAGACCACGTCTGAGAGGTGACGGCCGCAAGGCCGCCGCCTCTTTTTCGTGTTCTCGAAACCGATAGGAGGTCAGTACAATGGCGTTTTTTATGGACCCCGGAGCGATGTTCCTCGGGTGCCTGAACGGCGTTGAGCAGAAGTTTTTGATTGAGCTCATTAAGACCGCTCGGCGTTCTGGGTACACGCGGTTCGTAGAGCCATGCGCCGGTACATTCGCTATGGCAAATCTGGCAATCCAGTCGGGGTTCAAGCCTGAGCAGATCGAAACCAGCGACGTGAACATGATGACCTCGGTGATGGGCTACGCCATCACAGGCCAGTCTCTCGAACCGCTGCAGATCCACGCACAGGGCTTCTCCGATGAAGAGCTGTTAGACCCGGCCGTGGCCCTGTACGCGCAAATCTATCTGCGGACATCGAAGAGCGCAGGGAACGAGTATTTCCACAACATCCTGCGCGACCTGCACGACAGGCGTGAAGAGCACATCGAGAGCATCCGCCGACAGCTTGAGGCCACGAAGAGCCTGCTCGGCGGCATGAGCTACCGCCCACTGGATATGTGGGATCATCTCCGCGAGGTGAAGGACGACCCGCATACGATTATCGTGGCAAACCCGCCGACGTACTTCGCCGGCTATGAGAAGTTCTACGACACGCAGGGCAAGATGACTTGGAAAGAGCCGCCATACGGTATGTTCGACCCCGAGACTGGGCACCAGCAGCTCTACGACATGATGATGGATGCCCCGGCTCTGCTCCTGTGCTATCAGGAGAAACGGGCAGGTGAGGCCGTCGGCCACACCATCTTTGCCCGCTCTGGGACACGCGCCGACCTGAACTCGTACATCACGACGAACAGGGAAGAGGAAGCCGTGGCCCTCGCCAAAGGGAAGAAAATCAAGCGCCCTCAGGAGGGCAAGCTGGAGCCTCTGAAATGCAGTATGCTCCCGCTCGACTATGAGATCACGGAGGACAGCGACATCCGAATTATCCAGATCGCCGGCGCCAACGCGCAGTATTACCGGATGCTCTGGACGCACAACTTCGTCGGCTCGCAGGCGACCTACAACCGCGCCGTCCTGATTGACGGCTATGTGGCTGCGGTCTTCGGCATCTCGAAGATGGCCGCGGACTCCATCTTTGTGTGGTACGTCATGAAGGCACCACACAAGCTGTACCGCCTCGGCCGCCTCTGCTATATGCTGGCCCAGAACCAGAGTTTCGTGGACACGCTGCTCGACGACATCGACCAGGAGAAGGTCACGAAGATGCGGACGGCCATGCTCACGAAGTACGCCGAGAACAAAGAGGTTCGCGGCATCATGAAGCTGGTGAACCGGCAGGAAGACGCGAAGAACGGGTACAAGCTGACCTATGAGGCCGCCCTTGTGGACGGCCGTGACGAGAAGGCTACGTTAGCCGAATGGCTGAGGAGGGAGAAACAATGGCAGCAGAAGAGAGCACAGCAATGAGCTACGAGAAGATTTACGACATGGGCACTGGCCTGATTATCGCCAAAGTCCAGCTCGATAAGGTGCGGGAGCAGGACATCAACGCCCGCATCATGAAGAAGGAAATGCAGGATCAGCTCACCGCGAACATCAAGAACCGCGGCCAGCTTGAGAGCCTGCCCCTGTTGGTGGAGAAAGACGGCATTCTGGAGATTATCTCCGGTCATCACCGCATCAAGAGCGCCCGCGCCGCCGGCATGAAGGAGATTATCGCCATCATCGACGTGAGCGGCCTGTCCCGCTCCAAGATCGCGTCGAAGCAGTTGGCCCACAACGCCATCAGCGGCTTCGATGACCCGTCCATCCTGCGCGAGATCTGCAAGATGCTTGACGATGTGGACGATATGCTGGAGAGCTACATCGGCAAGGACATCATGGAGGAGCCTCTGGAGCAGTACGATAAGCTACTGTCCCCGGCGGTGCATTTCGACTTCAAGAACATCACGTTTTCGTTCCTGCCCCATCAGGTGAAGGATATGGACGCGCTGGTGAAGAACCTTGAGTCCTCGGCCCCTGAGATTATCGGTGTCGCGCCCTATGAGCAGTGCAAGCAGTTCATCGAGGCGCTGGCCCGCTACCAGAAGTTCTCCGACATCCGCAACGTCGGCGCCGCCATCCACTCCATGATCGAGAGCGTCACGGAGAAGATGGACGAGGTCGGTTTCAAGGACGACGAGGAGTGGACGTATCTGACGAAGATTTTCGGCAGCAACGCTATCCCTGCGGAGTCTGCAGCTACCATTACGAAGGCCATCAAGAAGGCCGAGAAGGACGGTGCCATCACGAGCAAGAACCGTTGGCAGTTGATTGAAATGCTTGCCACCGAATATCTGGCAGGAAAGTGAGTGATGTGATATGCCGGCCCTCAGCAAGTACAATCCCGAATACCACGACGATTGGGCTTGGTCGCTGGCAATCAAGGGAGCCACGAACGACGAGATTGCCGAGGCTTTCGGCATCTCGACGCGCACCTTTATTCGCTGGAAGCAGGAGCATGAGAGTCTGAACGACGCAGTCGAGCGAGGAAAGAACATCGCCGACTCTAAGGTCGAGAAGGCGCTTTATCAAAGGGCTTTGGGCTACCAGATTACCGACACCGAGAAAACAATCGACATGGATAAGGACGGCAACCCGAAGCCCGTCCGCATCAAGAACACGACGAAGAACATAGTGCCAGACACTATGGCAATTATGTATTGGCTGAACAACCGCAAGCGTACCCAGTGGGCGCAGCGGCAGGAAGTCGCCCTCTCCGCCGGCGATGATTCCGAAGATGTTCTGATCTATCTCCCCGCAAACGGCAGGGACGATGGCGACCAGCAAGAGTCCTGAGAGAAAAGTCCGTGTGCTGAAGCCGCAGTTCGGCCCGCAAGAGAAGTTTCTTGCGACCCCTGCGGACATCTGCATCTACGGCGGAGCGGCCGGCGGCGGCAAGACCTACGGCCTGCTGCTGTCGGCGTTGAGATACAAGAATGTCAAGGGCTTTGGCTGCACGATCTTCAGGAAGAACTACAAGCAGATTTTCGCCCAAGGCGGTCTGTGGGATGAAGCCCAGAAGATGTACCACGGTATCAACGGGGCACAGCGCAAAATCTCAGACGGCACATGGTCGTTTCGAGATAAGGACGGCAACGAGGTTTCCAAGGTGTCATTCGCGCACATCGAGCGTTCGGAAGAGCTGGACAACTGGCAGGGCGCTCAGATCTGCGAGATCGGCTTCGACGAGCTGACGCATTTCAGCGAGGAGATTTTCTTCTATATGCTGTCCCGTAACCGTTCGACCTGCGGTGTCAGGCCGTTCGTTCGAGCAACCTGCAACCCTGACGCTGATAGCTGGGTTGCAAAGTTCATTTCGTGGTGGATCGACCAAGACACCGGCTACCCCATCCCTGAGCGTTCTGGCCTCATTCGCTACATGATTCGGCGTGACGAGGTCGTTTACTGGGCGGACACCAGAGAGGAACTCTGGGAACGCTTCAATCTGACCACACCGGAAGAGAAGAACGAGCCGAAGTCGGTGACGTTCATCATGTCTTCCGTGTACGACAACCAAGAGCTGCTGCGAATCGACCCCGGCTACCTGTCCAACCTGAAGGCACTGTCGGTCATCCAGCGTGAGCGGCTTCTCAAAGGCAACTGGAAGATCAGGGCCGCCGCCGGCCTGTTCTTCAAGAGAACGCAGCTCGGCGAGATCCTGACCATCATGCCGCAGGACGTCATCCAGTGGGTTCGCTGCTGGGACTTGGCGGCAACCGAAAAGACCGAGAACGGCGACCCCGCCTACACCGCTGGCGTCCTGATGGGCAAGCGGAAGAATGGCAGATACGTCATCGCGGACGTCATCAACAAGCAGATGAACGCCTCCGATGTGCGAAAGACGATAAAACTGACTGCTCAGGCAGACCGTGCGGCGTATAAGCGCGTCCGCATCCGCCTGCCAAAAGACCCCGGCCAAGCCGGTAAAGAGCAGGCAGAGTCCTACATCAAGTTCCTGTCTGGCTTCGACGTTACGGCCGTCGCTGAAAGCGGCAGTAAAGAGGCCAGAGCCGAGCCTATGGCTGCCCAATGGCAAGCCGGCAACTTCGACATCATGTATGGCGAATGGAACGAGGCGTACCTGACGCAGCTTGAGAACTTTCCCGACGGGAAGTTCAAGGATATGGTCGATGCAAGTGCCAACGCATTTGCGGAGATTGAAACGAAGACGGCGTTCAACGTCGGCAACCTGATTTGAGAAAGAGGTGAGAGGGTATGGACGACAGACGCAAAGACCAAGCCGAGCGCATCGTGAAGAGGTACGCCCACCTGATCGAGATGCAGACCGGCAAGGCCGTTCGCCCCTACCGAGCCGACGGCTACGTGAACATGATGAACAAGTACGGCACGAGCAAGGACACCACGGAAGGGTATCGGTTCCGTGCCGAGCCTGTGGTTCCCGATGAACTGCTCACCATGTACTACGAGGGCAACGGCCTGTTTGCGAAAATCATCGACACGCCCGCAGAGGAGGCCATCAAGCACGGCTTCACGCTGGAGAGCACCAAAGACCAGAAAATCGAGGACTTCTATACGGAGGCCCTCGACGAGCTGGACTGGGAAGAAACGGCCATGACCGCCATCCGCTGGGCGCGGCTCTTCGGAGGTTCCATCGCCGTGATGATGATTAACGACGGCCGCGGCATCGACGAGCCTCTGGACTGGCGCAACATCCGGTCGATTGACGATATTCGCGTCTATGACCGCTCGGTGATCCAGCCCGACTACCAGAGTATGTTCTCCTACGACCCGCGTGACCCGTTCCGCACCAGAGGCTCCCGCCTCGGTATGCCTGAGTTCTACCATGTGACGAGCCGCACCGGCACGTTCACCGTCCACGACAGCAGGTGTCTGGTCTTCCAGAACGGCATCCTGCCCGAGAACACGACCAACTCGATTTACCAGCTCTGGGGCATCCCGGAGTATGTGCGCATCAATAGAGCCATCCGCGACGCGGAAGTGGCCCACGGCAGCGCAACGAAGCTGCTCGACCGCTCCGTTCAGGCGGTCTACAAGATGAAGGATCTGGCCGCAGAGCTTGCCACCGAAGAGGGTGAGGACAGAGTCCTGCGCCGTCTGCAGACGATTGACATGGCCCGCGGCCTGCTGAACAGCATTACCATTGACAGCGAAGGCGAGGACTACGACTTCAGGCAGTTCCAGTTCAGCGGCGTCTCCGACGTCATCGACTCGACCTGCAACTTCCTGTCGGCGCTGACCTCGATTCCGCAGACTATCCTTTTTGGCCGTTCACCGGCAGGCATGAACGCTACCGGCGACGCTGATCTGGAGAACTGGTACAACTATCTGGAGCGCATCCAGAAGCGCATGGTGAAGAAGAACCTGCGCTACCTGCTGTCGGTCATCTTCCAAGCTGGCGTTCGCACTGGCGAAGTGGATGAAGTGCCGAAGATCAAGGTGGAGTTCAATCCCCTGTGGTCGCTCAGCGACACGGAGCAGGCAGACCTCGACCAGAAGCGGGCACAGACGCAGTTCACCAGAGCGCAGACCGCCCAGCTCTACATCGACAAGCAGGTTATCGACCCGAGCGAGGTTCGTGCCAAGCTGGCCGACAGCGAGGAGTTCGACGTCGAGAATATGCTCGACGAATACGACGACGAGGATCTGTTCCCCGACGAGCCTGCAGAGGGCGATCCGGTTTCCGGTGATGTTGGGCAGAACATTTTCGAGCAGGGCCAGTTTGCTGACTACGCAAAGGGCGTTGACCTGAAGAAAGCAATCGAAGACCCGAGCCTCCTGAACCGTGAGATGCTCGATAAGCTGTCGGCCAAGTATGCCGAGGGAACCAGTACCGAGGAACATAAGAAAGACCCCGGCGGAGACGGTGAAGCTCCCACCGCCGCACCTGCTGCGACCAAACTGCCGCAGGACATGAGCGACGAGGAACGTCAACAGTCAGCCGCCAATGCCCCGCAAAATCGCGCTAAAGCCTCGGTACAGGATGTCAAGGGTGATGGGAATACATCTACCCCAGAAGATACAAAAGCCTGTGTAGGCGTTCTGGTGGTCTCTCAGGGCAAGGTTCTGAGTGGAACCAGAAAGACGGAGTTCGGCCACGGCCTGATTTGTGGCCCCGGCGGTCACATCAAGGAAGGTGAGTCTCCGAAGCAGGCGGCGTTCCGCGAAGCTGAAGAAGAGTTCGGCATCAGCCCGAAAGAGCTGATCCCGCTCGGGAGAGGTCCTGTGGAGCCTGACACCGGCATTCAGCCGTACATCTTCCTGTGTACTGAGTACGAAGGCGAGCCGAATTGCGTGGATGGCGAAATGGCCGACCCGCAGTTCAGAACGCTGGAGGAAATCGAGCTGCTGACCCCGTCGCTGTTCCAGCCGTTTGCGGATGATGTGAAGCTCCTGAAGTCGGCCATTCGAGGTGAATGCGACCCTTTTGAAGAGGATGGCGGACCGGGGAGTGGCAATTTTGGACACAATGGACGTAAAGGAGAGATCGGCGGCTCGGAGGAACGCGAAGGAAACACCTCCCCATATAACGGCGAAACCAGCCATGGACTTGAAAGAGGCGTTTACTCTGCAAAGAAATCAGAGTGGAGTAAGAATGCTGGACGCGAGCTGAGCGACCGTGAAGTGCAGGAAATGGTCGATGCGACATCGGACTACACAAGGAACTATAAGGATGTCGTGGCGGCTTCTGCTGGGTACTCGGGTGTATATGCGACGCGCGGTTCACTGATGGACAGTGAAGAAAAGGCTACCGCCGAAAAGAGCGCAGCGGCCATTGAAAAAGCGATTTCACTCTCAGACAAGTACGCAGGTACGACCAAGCGCGCGATGACAATGGACAAGGATGCCTTTGATAAGTTCATCGCAGAGTCGTCAGGGGACAGCACGTTCGGACTCGGTCATCTGTCAAGCTGGTCTACTGGGGATGATGCTCTGAAGAGAGTGTTCAGATCCAGAGACGGTGATGACCCTGATTCGTACAACGTTGTGCTTGAATGCAAGTCGAAGAGTGGTGTTTCCATCAAGGATGTGGCCGACGTCGACATGGATGAAGTCCTGTATTCCAAGAAGGCAAGATTCAAGGTTCTTGATACCGACCCTGATTATTCCGTTGGGAAATACAAAGCCGTGAAACTTACGCTTGAGGAAGTCGGAAATAGAGGGGATTCCTCCGATCTCGACGGTGGCCCCGGATCTGGAAATTTTGGACATGAGGGCAGACCGGGTGAAATCGGAGGATCTGCACCATACCTGACGTCTACTGCCTCGAAGTTGTTTCAGAGGTAGATGGGAAATAGGCAGAGCGGACAATGACCGCCCTGCTTTTCTTATGCCCGCAACCCATCGCCAAACCCGCGTAAATGACCGTAAAGGGGGCTTTGTCTTTGACCAACAACCAATACCAAGAGGCGGTTAAAAAGGCTGTACGCCCCAAGTTCCGGGGAAATAGACCCCTTCCCGCAAAGACCATCCCGCAATACCCACAATCCGCAGAGCGTGAGTACCGGCGCATCGCCGGCGCCTATATGCGGCTGCTGAACGAGGAACTGAAGAAGAAACTGCCCGCCATGATGAACGAGTACAAGCGGGAACGGCGTGGAGACTCCCGACTGGATGACAGCCGCGACCTCGATGCCCGCATCCGTCAGATGCTTCAGGAAGTGTCTGCAGCTCTGGAAAAGCGCATCGCGCAGTTCGGCCTCGACAGCAAAATCCAGCGGATCGCCAAGATGACGCAGAACACCTCAGTGCGAGAGTGGAAACGCGCCGTCAGGGACACGCTGGGCATCGACATCCTGGACGACTACTACTCGGGCGAGTTGTACGAGCAGGCCATCCAGAGGTGGATCGCCGAGAACGTGGCCTACATCAAGAGCCTGCCGACCGAGACGCTCGGCAATATGCGGCAAATCATTCTGGATGGCTACTTGAACGGGCGACCGATCCGTGACATCCAGAAGGACATCCAGAGCGAGTACGGCACGTCCAAGCGCCACGCCCAGCTTTTGGCCCGTGACCAGCTTGCGACGTTGAACGCACAGATCACGAAGATGCAGCAGACCGACGCCGGCTGCAAGAAGTATCGGTGGTCTACGTCCCACGATTCCCGCGTCCGCCCGTGCCATGCGGCGCTGAACGGGAAGACCTTCGATTGGAACGACCCGCCTGAGATGTGGTACGACACCAAGGCTGGCCGAGTCTACACCGGCCGAAAATGCCACCCCGGCGAGGATTACTGTTGCCGCTGTGTGGCAATCCCCGTGTTCGACTACGACGGGGTGAATATCCCCATGAAATAATCAGGCGAGGAGGAGAGGACATGGAAACGAAAGAGAAGATCAAGGTCTTCATCGACTTCCAGAACGGCAAGACCGTTTGCATCTGCAAGCGTAGCCGCAAACGCTGCGGCAAGGACTGTTCGCCTGAGGTAGTCGAGAGGGACAAGTTCGCTGAATGGGAACGCACCTTCCATCGTGACCGCGTCGGAAAGAGCGAATAGGTGGTGAGTGCGATGACCAGATATAGACCCACCCGAAGCCGTGACGCTCCCGCAGGGGCACACCCGGCGCCAAATTCAGAAGAAAGGAAGGAAAAGCTGTGAAGAACGCTTGTGCAATCAGCAGTCTTGCGCGTCAGCTTGGCAAGGTGAGCGAAAAGCTCGACTCTCTTGCTATGGGAGTGCAGGATGTGGAGCAGAATGCCCCCGACCTGACCGACGTGTATCAGGGTTTGCTTCTCGACGAGATCGAGCACGTCCAGATTTTGACGCTGGAACTCACCAAGGCCGTTGTGGCTGCGGCAGAGGAAACCAACGCCGACGAGGGCGGAAGCGTCTTCGCTGCCGGCGACCTGACCGCTGAAAAGGCCGGGGACGGTGACGGAGACAACGGGCAGAGTGAGGAGAAGAAGTGATGCTCACGCTGCAGAACACTCCGAAAGGAGGTGGGCCCAATGAGTGAGGCCCCGAAATTATCTCAGGTGATCCGTCTGGACAGCCTCCCGCTGAACCAGACGTATTTCACTCCCGAAGGCTACCTGATGGACAGGCCGATCCTGACCAGCACGGGTATCTTCGAGTACACCAACCCTGACGGGAGCGTCAGGAGGGAGCTTCGGCTCCCTGAGGAAGTCTTCGCTGCTGAGAGTCTTGCCTCGTATCAGGGCAAGCCCATCATCATCACGCATGATGCGGGTCTGGTGGATAAGGACAACGTCCAGAAGCATCAGATCGGCACCATCCTGACGGAAGGGTATCGAAGCGGGGATGACGTCCGTGCGGAGATCGTTATTCACAACACCGACGAGATGCGGTATTGCGGTCTGAAGGAGCTGTCCCTTGGCTACAATCTGACGCTCGATGAAACGCCGGGTGAGTGGAACGGCCAGCACTACGACGCCATCCAGCGGGACATCCGCATCAACCACTTGGCCTTGGTCCGGGAAGCCAGAGCCGGTGAACAGGCGCGGTTAAATATTGATGGCCGTGATCCTGCAAGAACTCTCAAAGGAGGAAAAGTCATGAAGAAGAAAAATGCTCCCAAGAATGCTCGTCGCGCTGATGGCGTTCTGTCCCCGGAAGAGCTCGCCAAGGCCATCGAGGAGTACAAGGCCCGCCGTGCTCAGCGCCTCGCCGCCAAGACCGACGAGGACCCCACCGAGGGTACTGATCCCGTAGTCAGCGCCAAGCCCACCAACGCCCCCGCTGCCGCGCAGGATGACGACGATACCGTTGTCGCTCCCGCCGGTCAGGAGCCTCAGACTGTCGAGGATAAGGTGGCGGCTGTCAAGGACAACCGTGACCGCCGCGATGCTGACGGCGACCCTGAGGATCTGGAGTCCGCGAAGGGCGTCATTGCCAATCAGGACGAGGACATGGACATCCTGTTCGACATCATCGACACTCTGCTCGCGCAGAAGGAGTTCGACGAGGCTGGCTGCACCGATCCTCAGACCGACGAAGGTGATGACACCACCGACGAGAACAACGACGAGGGCGACGACGACACCGACAATCAGGACAGCGACGATGACCCCATCCCCACCGCGACGCCCGCCGACCACACCCAGGGCGAAGTCCTGAACGCCGACGGCATCGACGCCATCATCCGCCAGCGCGTGAAGATCGGCATGATCGGTAAGGCCCTGAACCTCGACGGTGTTGAGGATATGAGCATCTCCGCCGCCAAGAAGGCCATCATCAAGGCTGTGCGTCCCGAGATGCGTCTGGACGGCAAGAGCGATGCGTTCGTGAACGCTGCGTTCGAGTACGCCGTCGCCGATGTCGAGTCCCGCTCCAAGAAGGACGTCGGCTACCAGAAGAAGCAGATGTTCAACCGCGACTCTCGCACCCCTGTCAGCAACGGCGTCGGTTCTGCTGATTCCGCCCGTCAGAAGATGATCGAGCGTCGCCAGAATAGAGCAAAGGAGGAAAAGTAACATGAGTGCTCAGACCAAGTACGGCTATTCCACCCCTATTGGCGCGGCTGGCGGTATCGTTGATGTCGCGCCGCACCAGATCGACACTTTCCTCAATGAAGAGGAGAACGGCGTCCTGAAGTTCGGCGCGGGCGTCGTTCAGGGCAGCAAGCCCGGTGTCAATATCGCCCTGCCCAAGAAGGCCGCTACCGCCGCCAAGTTCGAGGGCATCACCACCAACAACCGCACCACCGAGTACGATCTGGAGGGCAAGCTCGCCGTTCGTAAGGGTGCTGCCGTTGGCGTCATGCGCTACGGCAAGATTTACGGCCGCGTGGCTGAGGGCGTCGAGCCTGCCTACGGTGACAGCGTTTACCTGATTACCGAGGGCGAAGAGGCTGGCTGCTTCACCAACGAGGCTGGCACCCCTGCTTCTGGCGAAGGCCATCAGGGCGACCCCGCCACCATCGCCGTCAAGGCCCGCTTTGTCGGCGGCGTCGATACCAACGCCCAGATTGCCCCGATTGAGCTGTTCAATCAGGCTCAGGCGTAAGAAAAGGAGGAACGTGAATTATGGCTACCAAAAAGCACATGAACTATGATAGCGACGAGGCCATGACCCTGCGGGGCTCCAAGATCCCCAAGGCTATCATGGCTTCCGAGGGCACTCGCTTCGATAGTGCCGAGGATGCTTCCGTCTTTTTCGCCCGTGAACTCGACCACGTCAAGGCTCAGTCCTACGACGTCGAGTACCCCGAACTGACGGCCCTGCACCTGTTCCCGCAGAGCTCCGAGGCCGACCCCGGCGCGGAGACCATCACCTACTACACCTACGACAAGACCGGTCTGGCGAAGATTATCGACAACTACTCCACCGACCTGCCCCGTGCGGACGTGACCGGCAAGCCCAGCTTCGCCAAAATCAAGTCCATTGGCGACAGCTACGGCTACTCCGCTCAGGAGATGCGGGCTTCTCGTCTGGCTGGCAAGTCTCTGGACGCCCGCAAGGGCGAGTCCGCTCGTTACCAGATCGACGCCCTGACCAACAAGATCGCATGGTGTGGCGACGAGGAAAGCGGCCTGATGGGCGTTCTGTCCGACGGCCAGAACATTCCTCTCTACACCATCGGCGCCAACGCCAGCGGCAAGACCAAGTGGGCGGAGAAGTCCGCCGACGAGATCCTCGCCGACGTGAACGGCATGGCGAAGCAGGTTGCGAAGATCACCAAGAACGTCGAGCGCCCCGATACCCTGTGCGTCCCCGCTGACGTGTTCATGGACATCTCCACCCGCCGCATCCCCGACACCAGCACCACGGTTCTGGCGTTCATTCAGGAGCACGCTCCGTACATCAAGAACGTCGTGTCTACCGCTGAGCTGGATGCCGACTCTCCCGAGACCAACCCCTACGCGGTTGGCGGCAATCCTCAGGGCGTGGCGTTCCTGTTCAAGAACGACCCCCGCAAGCTGACTCTGGAGAACCCGATGCCGTTCTACCAGTACCCCCTGCAGGTCGAGAAGCTGGAAACCATCATTCTCTGCGAGGCCCGCACCGCTGGCGTCATCGTCTACTACCCGCTGTCCGCTCTGATTGCGGTCGGCGTGTCCTAAGAGGGGAAATTTTTTATGGGGAGGTTGCCAAGTGGCAATCTCCCCATAACATTCGCGTCAATCGAGAATAACGTCAGGCCGTCGAGGAGCCAACCTGCGGCGGCCCACGAATAACAGGAGGTTCATCATGAAGATCAGAAATAAGGGCTCCAAGATTATCAACATCGGCACGACGATCCTCATGCCCGATGCGTCTATGGACATCAACGAGGCCACTCTCAAGCTGCCCGCCATTCAGGCGTTCATCGCCAAGGGGCTGCTGGAGACCGACGAGAGCGACGCCGCCTTCCAGAAGGCTGTCGAAGAGGCTGCTGCGAGAAAGCTGGAAGAGGATGCCAAGGTGAAGGCCGAGGCAGAAGCCAAGGCAAAGGCCGAAGCTGACGCGAAGGCCAAGGCTGAGGCGGAAGCTGCCGCCAAGAAGGCCGCAGAGGATAAGGCCAAGGCTGACGCCGCCAAGAAGGCCGCTGCCGCAAAGGCTGCCGACGAGAACAAGTAAGGAGTGAGCGCCATGAAGGCCATCCAGTACATCCGACTGATCGGGAAAGAGTTCATCTCCCTGACCGACGCGGAGCTTCACCTTTGGGTGGAGATGGTTCGCCCTATGGTGAGCCGTAAGCAGTTCGGGAAGCTGTATGAACAGGCGATTGCCTATCTCGTCTGCCACAAGCTGAAGATGGCCGGGTATGGCGAGAATCCGCTCGGAGATATGGGCGCTATCGGCATCGGTTTCGCTGTTGGAAGCGTGTCCGAGGGCGGGAGCAGCATCAGCTTCGGGGCGAATCAGAGTTCCAACCTCGCAACGGATGCCGAACTCGGTTTGACCGCTTACGGCGTTCAATTTCTCCAACTCCGACGGATGGTTATTGTCCCAATCCATTGCAGCGGTGAGCTTGACAGCTCTGGCGGTAAAGGGAAGAACAATCCGTGTATCGTGCCTGTCGCCTCTGACGCCGTCCTCGGCGGCATCAAGGTACGCCCCGGCTCTGGCTTGAAGCTGGAACCGGACGGGACGCTCTCTGTTGACAGGGAGGAACCGTAATGGCGTTGAGCATTTCAGACCTGACGCCTGAGGGCAGAAGGTATTTCGAGCAACTGCAGAAGCTCTCCCGGCTTGAAGTGCAGGTCGGGTTCCAAGAGGGCCAGACCTACGAAGACGGCACATCCCTTGCGGACGTGGCCGCGTACAACGAACTCGGCACCTCTGACAGCCCAGCCAGACCGTTCATGCGACAGAGCTTCGAGAACCACGAGCCCGAACTGAAAGCGGCCTGTGAGCAGGTCAACAAGACGCTGGCCGAGGGCGGCACGACCGAAAAGGCCCTAAAGGATTTGGGCGTCTTCTGCAAGGGCCTTGTGCAGCAGGAGATCGTCGATGGCGGTTTCGTGGCGAATAAGCCATCCACCATCAAGAAGAAAAAGTCCGAGCAGCCGTTGATAGACACCGGCCACATGAGGCAGTCGGTTGACTTCGTCATCAAGGAACGAGGTGATTGACCGTGAACATTACGCTGTTCAACAAGAAATACTGGGTACGCCGGTTCAAAGAGCCGCAGAACATTCGCGGTTACATCACCGCAGACCACGAGGACTTTGTTGCCAGTCTGCATATCCACCCGATGGGTTCGGATGCGATGCTTGCGCTGCCTGAGGGCGAACGCAAGATGAAGCATCTGGAAGGCCACGGAACCGATGTGCTGATACCGGCCAGCGAAGCTACCGGCATCAAGGGCGACCTGTTGTACTACATGGGCGACTGGTACGAGTGTACCGCCGCCCAGCCGTGGGATCATACGGTGCTGTCGCACTTGAACTATCAGTTCTGCCTCGTGCCGACAGACGGCGCACGGGCTGCGGACATCGAAGACCCGCCGCAGGATGACCCAGCAACAGCGGGGAAGACCCAGCAGGAGATCCCGCCCATTACGAATTTCCCCATTGCGTCCGCAGACACCGTCGGCGTGGTACGCATCAAGGACGATTCCGGGCTGGTGATTGACGAGGAGGGCTTCTTGTCGCTCGCAAAGCCGACCGACGGAGGTGACACGCCATGAGAGTAGGGCAGGCCAAGGAGCTGTTCCGCGCTCTGACCCAGCAGTATTTCGGCGGCGCCAAC
>ULXY01009517.1_pt1 | contig 16436 bp, 15 predicted proteins | sample 1961741 | NCBI WGS metagenome assembly ULXY01 (sample SAMEA4835851, study PRJEB28245) | human gut metagenome | biome: gut microbiome; material: fecal sample | place: Denmark | collected 2008
CTTTTATTGTAGCTTGACACAGTTTAGTTTACACTCTCCTTATTTCCCATCCAAGATTTTCTACTTGATGTGCGAAATTACTAAAATTATCACCCCACTCTTTGCAGACGGCAAACTTGATACCATCGGCTGAAGTCAGGATGTCTTTTGAATCAGTATAATAACGGTTGTTGTGATCAAAACCGACACTTGCCTTTTCTTCTATCCAACTCATTGGGCGAATAACCCCATAACTCCCCTGCAAGTTCTTTGGGAAAACCCGCTCCAACTGATCATAGTTCAAATCGGCATGTTCCATCACATATTGTGTAACAGCAAGCAGAACCAGTTCGCGTTTACTATACGGACCATCACCATTCAGTTTATACAAGGTTCGTTTGCCTGGTTGTTTATTACCAGAACGTGATGAACTATCGGCAGAAAACGTAACATCACTACCTGTTTCATCCTTGATAACCAAACCTAATCTCATCTCATCAGATATCTGACGAAGCATTTCGATTTTCGTATCATTCGACATGTTGATGTAAATATACCAACCATCTACCAATTCCTGACATCTGAAATCTACATCAGTTCTACGATTACGCCCCACCAATGGGAAACCTTTGAACAATCTACCACGGAAAGCGGCTGCTTTATGCAGGCCTATCACTTTTAATGTAGCTATCATAGTCTCCTTGGCATTCTTACGCTGAACCACCGTACCATCCGGAAACTTTACAGTAAAGCCAATACTTTCGGAACGCTGGCTAAAGGGCTTACTTGCCGATAGAGCAGCAGGTTGCTCACCGACAAAAGCTGGAGTTTCTATAACCTCAGATGTATCAGCAGTATCTTTTAGGGACACCTTCACAGCGATATCACCTTTAGGTTCATAATCAATAGTTACTCTGATAGGACTACGCACTTCCGAGAGAACTTGAGCCACAGAATCTCTGATGACAGTTGCCAGTTCATCTCGCAAAAAAGTCTTCTCCTTTACCTTCCAGAGTTCTTCGTCAGCATCGTCGCTAAACATTTCCCTATACTGATCTCTAAGCTGATAAAAATCTGCTATTTTACTCATATCTCATTTTTCTTTTATTGTTTTATATTATATTCTTCATATATTTTTTTATCATACTGCTGAGATAATCATCTTGGTTTATTCAATTAGCAATCCTATTAATGCAATTATCAATGATGTTGAAATAGGTAATATTTCTCTCCAATTCTTATACCATAAAAGATTTGCCGTAACCATTAAAATAGATAGAAAAAGCAATATTTTAATTTTAAGCCCAATGCCATTAATTGATATTGCTGCTATTTGGATATCTGTAAAGAATAGCAGAAATGTCAAGACTATAGCGAATATTATAAGCACACACCATCTCATCTGCTCCTTACGCCATTCAAAGGAATTGAAAAATTCTTCGGACTCAGCATAATCAATTAATTTATCCAAAAAAGACAAGTATAAGCATCTTCCTTTTTTCCATATTCTATTATTTTCTTCATGAAAAGGTTCATAGAGAATGCCATTTTGAGGAATAAGTGAGTAACTCTGAAATTCACTCCATAACTCATTATTTCCATATTTGGAGTTGACATAGCTCAATATTTTATTATCTATATGCATAACAGTACCTATTAGCATCTTTCTCTTTAGATGATAATTGGGGTTTTCTATATCTTCATATTCCCATATTTTTAGAGGAAGACGTTCTACATCTTTCTTAAGATTACGTAGAAATTTGATATTCCTTGGAATAAAAATATTATAGTTTTTTTTCAACTTCATAATCTATGATTAATGCTAATTATAATTAATATTTGATAATAATTTTTCAACCGTTGTATCAGTAAATGCTTGCCAAATATCAAGATGTACAGGCTGATAGTCATCAAACATTTGCTTAACAAACTGAATTTCAAAGACAAGACGGAAATCATTGTCATCACATTCTGGATGTACTTCCCTTTTTGTTCCAACACGTGCAATATTTATCAAGTATAGGTCTCTGACTCCCTTCCGCTTCATATATGGCATGAAATAATAGAGTTTATTAAGCGCCACTGTTGAAGGAAATTTTTTCCCTGTATAATATACTTTTGCAGAGCGGTCAAGATATTGCTCTATATTATCAGCTTTGACCAAACTTATAAGAAGATGTTTTGTATAATCAATAAGCACATTACCATCATTGTTTCCCATATCGGCATTATCAACGATACATTTAGGATATTCTGCTTTAACCTCTCTAAAGTCAACACAATGAACAGCAAAGACCTTCATTAAAGACTGAATTACATGCCACATCATAACTGGTGGAACAGCATTTCCTATTGCTTTATATTGACGTATCTGAGAAACAGAATCTAATTTGAAAGTATCCGGAAAAGACTGTATGCGAGCAGCTTCTCGAGTAGAGAAACGTCTATATCTGTCACCAACCATAAAAACAGGGTCTGTACTATTCAGACTAACTTTTGCCAAATGGGCACTTACTGTATTACATGGCTCGGTAAGGGACATTGCTCGTCCCTTGTTCATTTTTTCCCGAACAGCCATCATCCCCGCAACTGCTTTTTCACTAAAGAACAAACCTTCATCCCGATTAGCTTCTTCTATTATCACATCACCAAGCACTTTTCGTTCTGAAGTTTTTCCCTTTATCGGAAACTTAAATTTTACCATATCGGCAGTATCTCTAAAGCCAACTATTATAACACGCTCGCGCTTCTGAGGAACACCATATTCTGAAGCATTCAGCAATTTATGAACCACTCTATATCCTGCATTTTCAAATTCATTAACAATCATTGGGAATGCTTTTCCTTTATTTGCAGACAATAACCCCTTGACATTCTCAGCAATGAAGAAACGCGGTTGACGTTCTTTAAGAATTTTAACCATCTCAAAGAACAGCATACCTCTTTCGTCCTTATATCCGAGACGAGGCGGATTTTGCGCAGAAATAGAAAATGACTGACAAGGGAATCCACCTATCAACATATCAAAATCAGGCATTTTGTCAATTTCTATCTGACGGACATCCTTGACAATGCATTTGTGAACAAAATTATCATTGTATATTTTCGTGCAATATTCGTCATTATCAACAGAAAACACGATATCAAACGGATTCTCTCCATAATCTTTTCCAAGATATGAAAATCCGCCAACAACTCCTAAATCCATACCACCACATCCGCAAAATAATGATGCAACCTTTATTCTTTCCATGTCAGTAATTCTGTTGGTTTAAACAATTCTGTTGAAAAAGATATTTCCATGCCATTACGGGGTTCAGCCTCTATTTGGTCTGCCTTATACAAAGATACCGGATTCCTAAGAATGTAAAGTATCTTATCTTGTTCACTAAGCATTAAGCGATAAATGCAATAATGCTCCTTTATAGTTCCTGCAACACGCCATTCATTTGGAGACATATGGAAGCCAAACATTTGTATTTTTTTCTTACTTATCGTAGTTTTAACTTCAATGTATCTATGGGCTTCCGTACCATCAGCCTCATAACTATCTATATCAAATCCAGGATGATAAGACGGACTATCAACAATTTGAACGAGTCGTACAAAGTCCTCATAGCCATTAATCTTTAGGCGCATCTTCTCATGTCCGCAAATCATTGCTTCGCCTAAGTTTCCTATATCTTTCATTGTCCTATCATCGGAAGCAACAACCTCTTTAATACGATCATCAAAGACAACGTCTACAATATTCTTCTGACAGAACATTGCTTTAACATCTGTCTTAAATAATTCAGGTCTCATCGAATTATTAACATATTCAAACCATTCTTGTTCAATTTTTGTTAGTTCAACTGTTTCGATGTCTTTCTTACCATATAACGAATCATATCCCTTAAACCACGTTTTGTCATCTCGAAAATTTTGGATTGCTACCATCTCATTACCCTTAAGATAGTAATATCCATTTGTTTTTATCAACAAATTGGCTATTTCCATATAATCCAAAATATCCTTTGCGTAACGTGTGACATCACCCTTTGTACGTGGAGTACCAGTTAATGAACGTATCTTCTTGTCCTTTGGATTATAATACTTCAATTTGTTCTTTCTATTGTTGAGGATTGTTTGTGCAATTTCATTAGCAGAAACTGTTCCGCTTGTAACCCGAATATCATTGAAGATACAATACGTAGCCTCTTCTGCGGAAATAGACATTTCTTTAGAACTATCTTGTTCGCTAAGTATCGAATTACCTGCCAGCAGGACCTGAATCAATATACGTGCAGGCTTGAATTTTATGTTATTGTATATAATGTCTTTGACATCAACTGCCTTCATGTGTCCACCTGGGAATTGGAATAAATACAAGAAAAGACGCAAGAACTGTGTTAAGTCTTGATTTTCATGCAAGAAAACTGCCATTTGCGTCGTTTCAGTAATGTCAGTTTCTTTGTTCTCTTTATAGAATCCAAAGAGGGCAGGTATTTCTGTTCGCCAGTTGTCAAGAGTCTTTCTTGTCATGCCAATGTTTCCAGGAAACATCTTTATCGCATTAAAATACCTCTTGTTGTATTCGGAACATGAACAACGAGGAATACGACAACACTCATTAGCCATATACAACAATACATTTTCTATGTTACTTTTAAAACGAGGTCTAACGAAATGAATCCTAAACCAAAACTTATCAGGTATCTGATAGTAATTTATTTTATTTGACATAATTGTTTCTTTAAATGTTCTGCAATAGCTTGTGCCATAATTGGCGGAACGGCATTACCTACTTGCCTATATTGACTTGTCTTACTGCACAAAAATATAAAATCATCAGGAAATGATTGAATTCTTGCACTTTCGCGAACTGTCGGGACTCTATTCCATTTATAATGGAAATGATGCCTATGCCCAGTATCTATGGTAATACTTGGCTTTTGGCTGTTCAAACGAGTCCATGCTATATGAACCTTTCTGGTTTCTTGCAATTCTTTGGGTAAATCCTTATAGTTTCCACCATCAGGAACCAGTGCTATAATACGTTTGGTCTGTTCGTTATGTTGTGTAATATCATGATTCCAAACTTCATTGCTGTTTGCTCGCATCAACCGCTGATAATCACAACTAGGTGCAATAGGATAGGAAGACTTGTCTGCAATAGACTCTTCCGACAAATCACCAAGTGCTTCCTCTGTTGTAACTTTATGTTCTACAGTTGGAATGTTAAAGTCGAAAACTCCATTGTATAAGCCAACAAATACTGCACGGCGTCTATTTTGCGGAACACCATAATCTGAAGCAAGAAGTACCTTCGTTTCAACATTATAGCCCAATTCTTGGAAATCTTCAAGTATCGATTGCTTAACTACTCCCCCACCAATAGACAATATGTTCGGTACATTTTCCATAACAAACGCACGAGGTTTAAAATATGCTACCATACGTACAAAGCCTTTGTACAATTTGTTTCTTTCATCATCAACGATACGCTTACCAGCAATCGAAAATCCTTGACATGGTGGACCGCCGATTATTACATCAACTTTTTTTCCATCAAGGAACGAGCTAACCTCAACGCCTTTCAAAGACGACATATCTGCGCATAGAACATTGCTATTATGGTGATTGAATTTGTATGTTTCAAGTGCATCTTTCCATATATCAATGCCAAGCAGTACGTCATAGCCTGCTTTTTCAAAGCCAAGTGACAAGCCGCCACATCCGCAAAACAAATCCAATACTGTATATTTTTCCTCTGCCATTTTGTTTTTAATTTGAAGTTAAATCCTCATTTTGCAAAAATTCATTCACACCAACCTCTAAAAGTTGTGTCATTTTAATTCTAATGAGGTATCTCAAGCCGGGCTGACAAATATTTACGTACCATTTTAAAATGGCTATTTTGTCTTTTCCCCACTGCTCAATAAGCTATTTGTTAGCACGTCCATTTCTACAAGTAGTACTTTTAGCCTATTTAATTCCTTATTTGCCATATGTGCTTCTTGAGTTCTATACAAAAGTACAAAATATATTTCAGAAACAGCCATAAAGCACTTATTATTTATACTTATTTAGCAAATAAAAGAGCATTCACATTTCTCGTTTATATTTTCAAAAAGTTTGTTATCAATGAATATTTTTACCATTGCTGCGATGAAAACCGTTTACATTACTTTAGAACAGGAAACGATTTTTTATATACAGACATACGTAACAGGAGGCAAAAACTATACAAATGAACAATTGACCAAAATCTAAGAAAAGGGAAAGGTATCCATCAGCCAGGCATTTTATACTCATGTCTAAGCTTCCAGATAGTTCATCATATCCTCCAATGTATCGAAGTTCTTGACATTACCCCTCTTTACATCCATAATAGCCTCCACCAAATCGCCCTCATACACTTGTGGTCTAGTATGCTTCTTATCATCCATAAAACGAACCAAACGTACATAGCCAGAGCGACAAACCTTCGACTTTTCCTTCTTGGAACAATCAAAAGCGTTCTTAAAATCTATAGTAATCTGCTCCATAATTATTGGACATTAAATTAAACATCTATTTTAATACAATCCGCTGCATTTATTCAGAATAAGGCGTTCTCATATGCTCATGCTTCCATTGCTCAATAGTATTTTCATCTATCAAGCCCTTATCCCACAATTCATTTGCGGCATCTATCGCTTTTTGCGCAAAATATCGGCTATCTGTTGGCATAACATAATCCTTTTCATCTAGCATAGCATCACCCCTTCCTCTTCTACATTATTATAAAAAGGACTGCCCTTTTTGCTCTGCCAATCCTTCATCGAATACACTATCGGGTGAATCATCTGATTGATTTGCCAACCCAACTCCCATAGAGGATAGGTGTAATTATCATGATCCTGCTCATCTATTTTATCCTTGTTCAGAAGCACAAGGATGTCCCAGTCGGAATCTGCTTTAGCATCCCTTCTAGCCCTTGACCCGAAAAGGATAACCTTGGCATCTTTCGGCATAATCGACTCCGCTTTCTTCTGAATCGACTTGAGTACCTCATCTTCAAGATGTTCCCTTGTTACTGTCGTCATAACACTATCATTTTAATTACACCGCAAAAATACGAAAAAGAATTGAAACTAACAAATATTCTGAGAGATATTTGCATTTATTCTTTTCTCTTCACCCAAACCTTATGGCTGCCGCGGCCTAGTGAATCTATCGGTGAAGTATCATCTTTGATAAAATCCATCAATTATGTAAAAAGAATCTACTTTTTGTGATTTTTCTTTTCAAAAAGTTTGTTTTATCAAAGAATCTTTGTATCTTTGCAGCAACAGAACTCGTTTGCATCCCATTAGAACTGCAAGCGAGTCATTTTTTATATATAAGACATATGAATCAGAGACCAAGAACCATACAAGAACAATTGACCAGACTCAAAGAAAAGGGAATGGAATTCAATGATGACCAAATTGCTATTTCATATCTAGCAAGGATTAGCTATTTTCGCCTAAAATACTATTGGGTGGATATGTTGGATATTAATACTAGACATTTCGTCAATGGTACAAGTTTTAATACAATCATAGACCGATATGAGTTTGACAAAAAGTTGCGCAATATTCTTTTTGGAGCAATTGAAATCCTGGAAGTGGGATTACGTACAAAATTCATAACAACTCTTTCGTTGGCAACAAATACAGGATTATGGTATTTGGATAATTCCCTTTTTGAAAACCAGCAGTTTCACACAAACCTGGTGCTGGATATGAAATATGAGTTTGCTCGAAACTCAGATCCTTTTGTTCGACAGTATATTTTAGACCATCCCGATTGGGACAAAAATACATTGTCCGGAGCTAATCCTGACGCGTGGATGATTTTTGAAACTGCTACATTTGGAACTCTATCTAAGATGTACAAAAACCTATTGAATCAATCTCCATTAAAATCAAGAATAGCAAATGAATTTGGTTTATATTCTGCCCGAGAACTTTCAAGTTGGTTAGAAGCTATTTCTGTCTTACGAAACATCATTGCCCACCATTCAAGAATATGGTATAAGATATTTTCTAAGAAACCGACAAATATAAGCCATCATAGGAATGAATGGATGCATTCAAACTTAACAGAGCACCAGCGTAAACGTGCGTTTGGCGTAATATCCTGTCTTTTATATCTGTGTAATGCTATATGTCCAAACAACACTATCAAAAAGGATATAAAGGAACTTTTTGCTTCATACCCAAACATTCCTATTTTTATGATTGGCTTCACAAGAGCATGGGAAGAAAATCCTATTTGGAAATAAATATCTCAAATAAAAAAGAGCTGTCATCTGTGGTAACTATCATAAATGACAGTTCTTATATTATAAGCTTTTGCCCTTTACCTTTACGCTATGTGCTGGTGAACGTTGGTTTTGGGCATGCATGTATTATACAAGAGCAGAAATACGACTCTAATTTACATAAGAAAAAATAAATCTTTTTTCTCTAAACTAATGTCACTATTGCCACACTCCTGATTTTTATTCTTTTCTCTTTACCCAAACCTTATGGCTGCCACGACCTAACGAATCTATCGGCGAAGTCTTGTCATTTGTCAGCTCCTTCAGTTCCATAGAGGCGGAAGTACGGCTCAGGTTGTTGATGGAGGCATAATCGCCTAGGGTGAGGACTCCGTTCTTCTCTATCACCTCCAGGGCTCGGGCGATGCGCTCTTCCTTGGAATAGAGCTGCTTACGGATAACCTTTACACCACCCATATCACGCTCCAGGTCACGGTCGGTTTCACGCTTCACCTCCTTGATAAACTCAGGAGACGCCTTGAAGTTGATGTCTTTCACTCCCACCTTGCGGTACGTCATCTTATCATCTGGATTCAGAATTTCCCTAGGCTTCTCATCCTCGAAAGCGAGGGAGAGGGAGAAGGTGCCGAAACCTTCCAGATTCACATTGTAACCCATGGAGAGCATATCTGTCAGCATATCAACCACATCGGTCAATACAGCCTCCGTGGTACTTTCCGAAATACCGCGATGGTAGTTCTGCATCATCTTGACGAACTCTTTTCGGGATAGTGTACGGTTGGTCACCATCTTGGGATAAACTCTGCGCTTGCCATCATAGCGCATATCCCCCATTTCCTGCAATTTGTACTTAGCCATATCAGTTTCCTTTCCTATTTTAGTTTATTAGTATTTCTTATTGCAACAGCCTTTACATCCTATAGTATTTATTGTTATACTTAAGAAGAAAAGACCACAAACCTAGGAAGAAAAGTATTTAATCCTAGGAGAAATCTCCGTTCATAGACATTGAACCGACATTCAAAGTCTATGAACCGCCGTTCAAAGACACTGAACGGACATTCAATGTTTATGAACGAAGATTTCTACCTTGCAAAGATACAACATTATCAGATATAAAACAAGACTTTTCCTGAATATCTTTACTTTTCCGGCCATAATTCTTCGTTTTTTGAGCTTATTTATTTGCGTATCCCAAATAATTGTGTTAACTTTGTAGTCAGATTGCAAGCAAAAGGCTAAAGGATTGCAAGACTAAGACAGAACTTTCACATATGGGGAAGTTAAGGGAAGTTAGAGAAGTTAGAGGGAAGTTAAGGGACAAATGTCCTGCATTTTACGCAAAAAGACTATTGTCTCTTAACTTCCCGAACGACCGCTGGGAGTGATAACTTCTTTAACTTCAATTAATTCCCTCACTTGCGAAACTTGAATTAAGATTAGACATTCTTATGAGTATGAAGATATTAGCAACCAGCGACTGGCATCTGGGCAACCTGTTTCACGGCAACGACCGCCTGCCGGAACACAAGCATTTCCTGGAATGGCTCCTGGAGCAGATAGCTGGACAAAAGCCCAATGCTCTCCTCATTGCAGGAGACATCTTTGATAACGGAAATCCATCGGCAGCGGCACAGACCGTTTATTACGAGTTTCTTGCCGATGCTACCCAACTGTGCCCGAACATGCAGGTCATCATTACCGCCGGCAACCACGATTCAGCCAGCCGACTGGAGGCTCCCCGTCCGCTGCTCACCCGATACCACGTGGAAATAAGAGGAAACGTAAGGAAAATCTGGAAGCAGGGAGAAAGCGGGGACGATGCTAAAACCGGCGGACATTGGCTCTATTTCTTCGATGACCTCATCATCCCCGTAACCAACGAGGCAGGAGAAGAAGTCATCATCCTCGCCGTACCTTTCCTTAGAAGCGATGTGGTGCAGAACGCCAGCTACTCGCAGGGAGTCAACGACTTTCTGAGAGAACTGACGGCTGAGGCTCGAAAGAAATATCCGGGCAGGAAGTGCATCATGATGGCACACATGTACGCCAAGGGTTCGGATATCGCCAAGAAGGATGCGAGCGAGAAAATCATCATCGGCGGACAGGAGGAAGTGGACCTGGAAGGATGGAACGACCATCCCGACTATATGACTTGCGGACACATCCACAAACGGCAACATATCTGGAACACCGACTGGGCAAGATATACGGGAAGTATCCTCCCGATGTCGTTTGCCGAGAAAGACTACACCCACGGCATCGATCTCATCACCATCGGATGTGACAAGGGAGAAAAGGAGGAAATGGAAGCGAAGGAGGAAGAAGAAGAGGGAATGAAGGAAGAAGAAGAGAAAGAAAAGGAAAACTGCAAAGGCAAGAGCAAGGAATGGAAAGTAGATTTTCTGGAATACAAGCCTCAGCACGCCCTCCGCATCCTGCCCGAAGATGAGGAAGAGCTGACCTTCAAGAAATGGCAGAAACTCATCAATTCTGAACTCTCGGAGAGAACAGACGGCGAACTGAGCGACCACTTCGACTACGTGATGCTGAAGGTGAAACAGGAGAAACTGAACAGCGATGACATCAAGGAACTGGAGAAACTCGTCAACGAAAAGGATGCCGTGCTCTGCAAAATCCAGCGCATCATCCCGCAACTGGACCTCTCCACCATCCAGGGTTCCCAGCACATCACCAGCATAGAAGACATCATCAACCGTCCTCCGCTCGACACGCTGAAGGAAGCCTTCGCCATCAGACACAACGCTCCGATGAACGAAAGACAGGAGAAAATGTTATCCGATTTATTAACGACATCATCATTATGAAATTCCTACAACTCGAAATACTCAACCTCGCTTCGCTTGACAAACAGGGAGGCGAGGTCATCAACTTTGAAGAAGGTGCCTTAGGCGAAAGTACCATCTTCAGCATCGTAGGTCCGACGGGAAGTGGCAAGTCTACCCTACTCGACGCCATCTGTCTGGCTCTCTACAACCGCGCCCCTCGCTACCCCAGGAAGAAAGGCGACAAGAACCAGAACATCGAGATTTTCGGAGCTGCCGATGCCAGCGAAAGTAACCGTCTGGCTCCTACCGACAGTAGAAACATCCTGACACGTGGCAAGAAGGAAGGCTACAGCAAACTCACCTTCCTTGCCAACAACGGCAGCATCTACCGCGCAGAATGGCACGTCAGATTCCAGAGAGTGCGCTACGAGAACGCCAAGACTGCGCTTTATAAAATCACAAGAAACGGAGAAGAGATAACGGAGGAAACTGCCGACTGGAACGAGCTGCCGAACATCATCGGACTCGACTACGACCAGTTTCTCCGTACCGTACTCATCGCCCAAGGCTCGTTTGCCAACTTCCTGACGGCGAAGGAAAACGAGCGGTACGAACTCCTGGAAAAGCTCATCGGATGCGAGGAAACTTATACGAACATCGCTACTGAAATCAAGAAGGCGAAAGACCAGGCAACGGATGCCTACAACCAGATGGCTGCATCGGTGGAAGCCGTAAAACAGAACCTGCTGAACGATGAAGAACTCGCCCAACTGCAAGAGGAAATCGACCACCTGGAAAAGGCTGAGAAGGAACTCGACAGCCAGTTGCAAGCCATCTCGAAAGACCTGCAATGGTTTGAGGAAAACGATAAGCAAATCAAGCAAATCGCTATCTGCCAGACTGATATGGAGCAAGCAGCAGATGCCATTAAAGAGATGCAAGCCCAGATTCTCCGTCTGCAGTTGCACGATGAAGTACAGCCAGCTGTCAACCAGCTGCAGGAAGTAGAACGACAGACGCAAAGCATCCACGAACAGGAAGAAAACATCCTGAAAGCGGAAGGAAACATCAAAAGCCAAGAGTCTGCCATCAGCGAAAGCGAGAAAACTCTCGCCAGTCTGAAGGCAGCAGTCGGCAAGGCACAGGAACAGCTGGAAAAGGCGCTGCCGGTCATCGCTGAAGCAAGGACGCTGAAAACCAAAATGGAAGCGGCAATGCCGAATCTGAAAGAAAAGAAAGAGGCATTGGAGTTGGCGCAGAAAGAGAACCTAACTGCCCAGAAAGACTTGGAGGAAAACGCCCGAAACATCAAAAAATGGGAAGCTGAAACGGAGAAAGCAAACCTTGCCCTCAAAACGACACAGGAAGAGATTGCCAAGCAGAAACAGGTTCTGCACGAAGCGACGCAAGCCGCAGAACAGGCTTGGGAGACGGAAAGAAATAAGACTGCCGGACAGAATATAGAGGAACTGCAGAACAGCAAGACTGTAGCCGACAGGAAACTGCAGGATGTCCAGCAAGCCATCAAGGTTGTGGCTCATCTCGATACTGCCACAACAGAAAAGCAGAAGAATGAGGAGCGGATTCAGCTCTTGGGCAAGAGAAATGCGGAGATAGATGAAGCCCTGGGCAAGTTGACCATCGAGGCGCTAACCAAAGAGACCCTGACGCTGAGAAATGCCTATACCCTCATGGTGAGTGAGAAATGGGAGATTCATCGTGCCAACCTGACCGAAGGCAAACCTTGTCCGCTCTGCGGCAGCACGACCCATCCTTATCATACCGACAACAGACAGTTTGAGGAAGCCACCACGGAACTCTCGCAACTTCTGAAAGTCAAGGAGAATCTGCTGAAACTGCAGCAGAAAGAGGAGAAGGAACTTTCCGGCGAGAGAAAACAGAACGATGGCGAAGTACAGACGCTCCAGAAACAACAGGAAAAACTGTCGGGAGAAATCGCAACTTACGAAGAGGAATGGAAGGCACTCATCGCCCAGTATCCAAAGATTCCAAAGGCTGAGGCAGAACTGAAATCGCTCTTGCCTATCTATGAAAACAAGGCGAAAGATGCGAGCAGCAAACTGAGCCTGTTTAACAAGATTCAGAAAGAGATAGAACGGCTGACCCAACTCAAGGACAAGGCTGTGAAGGATGAAGCTGCGTATGAAAGCAAGGCTTCTACTATACAGAACAAAGTCCAGGAAAATACTTCAACCTGCGCCACAAAACTAGCTGAGCAAAAAGCACTTACCACCAACCTCATCTCACAGCAGAAGAGTAAGGAGGAGGCTTACGGGAAGGCCCTTCAGACATGGAACAGCGCCAAGAAGGAAATGGAGGAATGGCAGGAGAAATATAAGCAGATTCTGAATGGCGAAGAACCAGATGCGGCTGAACAAAGACTGACTGCAGCAAAGGATGAGGCAACGAAAGCAGCAGATAAGCAGAACGAGAATATCAACAAACTGAAGGCTGAACTCGCCAACAGTAAAGGTTCGCATCAAACCATGCTGTCTCAGAACAAGACGATGAAAGAGAATCTGCTGGCGAAGGAAAAGAAACTCGACCTTTGGATTGAGGAATATAACAAACAGCTTGAAGAAAAGAGCATCGAAGGAAAAGACTCCGAAGAGACTGATTCTAAAGAAAAAGGCATCGAGGAAAGAGGCATCAGACCACGCTTCATCGACAGAAATACCATCGGAGAGATGCTTCACTCTGCCGAAGACTGGAATGCTATCCGACGGGAAAAGGACGAAAAGGAGAAAGCCGTGGCTTCAACAACTGCTCTTTACCAGAGTGCAGAAAAGGCGCATCAGCAGCATTTGGAACATCAGCCTGCCCAAACCCGTGATGCTCTCCTAGCCATTCAGCAGGAGTATCAGGAAAAAAGCCAGCGCAACGAACTGATTGCTGCCAACGCCAGGATGCAGAACCATCAGGAAGCCGTGAAGCAGTTGGGTGACAAGGCTGAGGCTCTGAATCTCGTAACACAGGAAAAGGACGACTGGACAGCCATTACGGATGCCATCGGAGCAGACGGAAAGACGCTGCGCAAGATAGCCCAATGCTATACGCTCAGTTTCCTGATAGCGCACGCCAACCAGGAAATCAGAAAGTTCAACAGCCGTTACGAACTGCAGCAGGTAAAGCATTCGCTGGGCATCAGAGTCATCGACCACGACCGTGCCGACGATATCCGAGACACCACCTCCCTATCAGGTGGCGAAACCTTCATCGTGAGTCTCGGTCTAGCCTTGGGACTGTCTGCATTATCCTCCCGCAACATCTCCTTCGAGAACCTGTTCATCGACGAAGGCTTCGGAACTCTCGACCCTGATACCCTAGCCACCGTCATCGACTCCCTCGCCATGCTGCAAAGTTCGCAAGGCAAGAAGGTGGGCGTCATCAGTCATACCGACACGATGAGCGAGCGCATCACCACCCAGATAAGGATTATCAAGAATGGCAACTCCGGCAGCAGCCATATCGAGATCTATCCATAATTACACCTTATTATATATAGGACACACATCCTTATCCATCATACATACCATACGTTTGGCAGCCTTATACCAAATGTATGGTATGTTCTTTACTCCTGTATGGTAGTCTTTTTACACCCCATGTGGTATTGCCCAAGTGGGGAAATCGCAGTACCTTTGCACCCAGAAAAGCGAACAGGGCATCACAATCGATGTGGCTTACCGCTATTTCGCCACACCGAAACGCAAGTTTATCGTTGCTCGGCATACCACATATCCTGGTGGCTATCAACAAGATGGACCTGGTTGATTTCAGTAAAGATGTATACGACAAGATTGTTGCCGACTACAAGAAGATGTAGGAGGCATTGGATATCAAGAACGTGGTGTTTATCCCAATCAGCACCAAGGATGGCGACAACGTGGTGAACAAAAGCGATAAGACTCCTTGGTATGATGTAATTCGTCCTATCAGCAGCCAGTTCCCTGACTACCGCGGTTATGCGGGCAGAGTGAGCGGCGGCATCATCCGTCCGGCGATAAGATAAGAGTATTGCCATCAGGCACGGAGAGCACCGTGAAGAGCATCGACTTCGTAGAGGAACACCTGGAGGAGGCGTATGCCCCTATGAGCGTTACCCTGACGCTGAACGATGATATCAACATTTCACGTGGCGACACCCTCGTGAAGGCAGATGAGAAGCAGCCTGGCATCGAACAGGATATCACGCTGGATGTATGCTGGTTCAATGAGCGCCCAGCTGCCGTAAGAAACAAATACGTAATCCGTCAGGCAACCTTCGAAACCCAGGGCTTGATTCGCAGCATCAACTATCGCCGCAACATCAACACCTTGGAGAAGGAAGAGGGTGTATCGGAATTGAAGATGAACGATATTGCCGAAATCACCATCCACACCGCCAACCCATTGGTATTCGATAAATATACGGAGAATAAGGTAACAGGCAGTCTCATCTTCATTGACCCGGATACGAACGAGACCGTGGGATCGGGACTTATTAAGTGAAGAATAAGGGCGGATTGCAAATCCGCAAAATAAAGAGGTTAAGACGTTTTTTAACGACGGATTTCTCTTAGAGAATCTCGGCTGCATTCGGCAATTATCAAGCGAGCTTGAATTGCTCTCATTTGCACGAGATTTGCAAATCCGTCGGAACGCCTAGCGGGGTAAACGAAAGAATCCGACGGATAAAGCGGATTGCAAATTCTGGCTTCCGTCAGGCGTTCCGCCGGATTTGAAATCCGGCGTCAAAAAAGGTTCGACCTATTTACCGGGGGATTTGCAATCCCCCACATTATAAAATACGAGTATGGATTATAGAATAGCAAAGGATAAGATAGCAGGACAGGTGATGTTTCTCTTGACCATCGCCTCCATATTCCTGGTAATCATCATGGCGGTGGGACTGTTTATCAAGTCGGAACCGATATTGAGCCAATAGATACTCATCCGTTCGATGGACGAAGTGGCAAAGACGATTCCGCAGGAGATACTCGATTCATCCTACAGTCTGGGTGCCACGAGGATAGAAACCATCGGCGATTGTGCCGGAGTGATGTTTACGGCAGGATTCTCCGATCATATTCCTCATGGACTGAACCAGCAGGCAGCTACCCTCCCATTGAGCGTGTTCTTCCAGTTGAGCGCCCCGCAGGAGGATGTTCAGAACAGAGCCTACGCTGCAGCCGTGGTACTCACCATCATCGTATTGGTGTTGAGTTTCGGCGGCAGATACATGATGGCTCATTTCTCTAAAAACAAGGTATAAACAGAAATCTAAACAAGGCTCTTCTGGAGTTGGTTTAAGGCTTAGATAAACGTTACGTAAGACTTAAACCAACTCCAAAAGAGACTTAAACCAACTCCAA
>ULXY01015631.1_pt1 | contig 16433 bp, 9 predicted proteins | sample 1961741 | NCBI WGS metagenome assembly ULXY01 (sample SAMEA4835851, study PRJEB28245) | human gut metagenome | biome: gut microbiome; material: fecal sample | place: Denmark | collected 2008
TGGTTCGCCTTGAACTACAAGCGCAAGAAGGAAATCACAACAGGTGTTGACGAGGTAACAGGCATCGCAAAGAAGAAGATGCAGGTATTGCCTCTCATCTCTGCCCGCATCAAGAATACAGCATTGCTCTGCATGCTGATGCTGATGATTGGTTACTCAAGCTATGCGCTCATCGTAATCCGTTCATCTGCCAACCCTCCTATGGACCAGAACTCTCCTGAGGATATCTTTACCTTGGGTAGTTACTTGAGCCGTGACCAGTATGGCGACCGTCCTTTGTTCTATGGTCAGGCTTATACCTCTCAGGTAGCTCTTGAGGTAGATGGCAACATGTGCAAGCCTGTCATGAAGGAAGGTGCACCGGTTTACCAGCGCAAGGAGAAGGCTTCAGCCGATGAGAAGGACTCCTACTTTGTAGTAAGTCATAAGAACAAGTACGTCTATGCACAGAATATGATCTTCCCTCGTATGTACAGTTCGGCTCATGCCTCAGCATACGAAGACTGGATGGGTGGCGTAGAAGGTTCCCAGGTACCTTACGACCGTTGCGGTGAAAGCATCATGGTGAAGGTTCCTTCACAGATTGACAACATCCGCTTCTTCCTCTCCTATCAGTGCAACTTCATGTACTGGCGCTACTTCATGTGGAACTTTGCCGGACGTCAGAACGACATTCAGGGCAATGGCGAGCCAGAACATGGTAACTGGATTTCCGGTTTCTCATTCATTGATGATGCACTCTATGGCGACCAGAGCAAATTGCCAGACGACCTGAAGGCGAACAAGGGACACAACGTGTTCTACTGCATGCCACTGATTCTCGGTCTCATCGGTCTCTTCTGGCAGGCTTGGTATACCCGCAAACGCAAGGTAATGAAGAACGGCGTGGAGACTGAGGAGACTCTTCCTATCGGTATCCAGCAGTTCTGGGTGGTATTCTTCCTGTTCTTCATGACAGGTCTTGCCATCGTCATCTACTTGAACCAGACTCCTATGCAGCCACGTGAGCGTGACTATGCTTATGCCGGTTCATTCTATGCATACGCTATCTGGTGTGGTCTTGGCGTCCTCGCCATCATCGACCTTCTGAAACAGAAGATGAAACTCAGCGGAACAGCCGTTTCTGCTATCGTAGCAGTCATCACACTTCTCGTCCCAATCCAGATGGCTTCACAGACTTGGGATGACCACGACCGTTCAGGCCGTTACACCTGCCGTGACTTTGGTCAGAACTATCTGATGTCACTCCAGGAGAAGAGCAACCCTATCATCTTCACCAATGGTGATAACGATACCTTCCCACTCTGGTACAATCAGGAAGTAGAAGGCGTAGGAACAGATGCCCGCGTTTGTAACCTGAGTTACCTGCAGACTGACTGGTATATCGACCAGATGATGCGTCCTGCATACAACTCACCTTCTGTGCCAATCACCTGGCCACGTCTCGACTTCTGTTCAGGTACCAACGAATATGTATCGGTAGAGCCGGAAACAAAGAAGCAGATTCTTGAATTCTACAAACAGGATCCAGAGAATGCCAAGAAGCAGTTCGGCGATGAGCCTTTCGAGCTGAAGAACATTCTGAAGAACTGGGTACGCAGCAAGAACCCTGATATGCACTTCATCCCAACCGATACCCTCTATGTCACTATCGACAAGGAGGCAGTAAAGAAGAGCGGCATGATGATGGCTACAGATTCTATCCCTGACAAGATGGTTATTTCTCTGACAGGTAAGACTGCACTCTATAAGGGTGATCTGATGATGCTCGAGATGTTGGCACAGTGCAACTGGACACGTCCGCTCTACGTAGCACTCACCGTGGGTGAAGAAAATTACATGAACCTTGGCGACAACTTCGTACAGGAGGGTCTTGTAAACCGCATCACTCCATTCACAACAAATGCTCCTGGTGCAAAACGCTTCGATACAGAGAAGACCTATCATAACATCATGACCCGATTCAAGTTCGGTAACCTCAAGCAGAAGGGTCTCTATATCGACGAGACAACCATGCGCATGTGTTATACTCACCGTCGCCTGCTTGCTCAGACAGCTCTCCAGCTCATTGCTGAAGGCAAGAAGCAGAAGGCTATCAACATCTTGAAGAAGGCTGATGTAGAGATTCCGGCATACAACGTAACACTCGATTACATGAGTGGTGGTCTGGATATGGCTCGCGGCTGGTTGATGACCGGTCAGAAAGCCAAGGGTAAGGAATATGTAGAAGCAGTTTGGAAGAACGCTTCACAGTATCTCAACTATTACCTCTCATTATCTAACGACCGATTCCTCATGAGTCAGAACGACTGCATCCGTCAGCTTATGATTATGCAGAGCATCTGCGATGTAGCAGGAATGGTAAGTCCTCAGTTGGAACAGAAGTATCAGAAGCAGCTCAACAACCTCTATACCCTGTACCACGGCAGAGGCGGCAAAATGCCAGAAGGCAATCAGTAAATAACAGAAAGTTTGATGTAGCGATGGCTACATCAAACTTTTCATTATTCATAACAATCAATTTTTCCCATGTTCATAGAGCAACCAGCCAAATGGCTTAGATGGTTATATCCAAAGGCAATCTGGAGAATGGATAAGAATGACCACTCGGTATATCTCACATTTGATGACGGTCCCATTCCAGAATCCACTCCATTCATTCTGGAAACCCTGAGAAAATACAATATCAAGGCTACCTTCTTTATGGTGGGCGAGAATGTATTGCGCAACCACGACCTCTACAACCAGATTGTGGCAGAGGGGCATCAGGTGGGTAACCATACATTCAACCACATCGGTGCTTTCAAGCATCGTGTCATCTCATACGTTCTCAATACCAACAAAGCGAATGAGTTGATCCATGCCCATCTTTTCCGCCCACCCCATGGATGGATGAGAGCCAGTGAATACTGGTGGCTGCATCGTACCTATAAAGTAATTATGTGGGACCTGGTTACCCGCGACTATTCTAAATGGATGACGGCAGAAGACGTGGTAAACAACGTGAAGAAGTATGCCCGCAACGGCAGCATCATCACCTTCCACGACTCATTGAAGAGCATCGACAAACTGAAGACAGCTCTTCCACAATCCATCGAATGGCTCATGGAACAGGGTTATGAATTTAAGATTTTTGAATAAACAGACATGAAAAGAATCAATAGTTATCAAGCTGTAGCTTCATTTGTAAGAGGTTTCTTCGAGGCTTATGCCCGAGGCATCATGGATGCAGCCATCGGAGGAGATGACTTCCAGAAGAAGAACGACCCGAAAGAGGTGAAGCAGATGATGCTGGAACACTATGGAGAAGTGAACCAGTATTTCTTCGACATCATGTTCTCTACCCTCGTACGACTCAACTACAAGAGCGCAGAAGAGGCTAATGAGCGCATGAAAAAGAACTTTGAAAGCATGAAGCAAGCGGATCCAACCTTCGAGCCAACCATGCTCGACTATCTGCGCATCGCCTGCAAATCCAACCAGCTTTACAAGGCGATGGAAGCTGAATACAAGCGCAACTTCACCTGGCTTCTTCAAGGTAAGTTTACAAGCATAGAGGAGCACGTACGCGATTATACGCATGGAATTCTCATCAGTCTTGCCGACGAACCGATGGCTATCCATCTGCTGGTGCGCATCATCGTGAAGGCATACGCAGCCGGACTGAAATGTGGCAGCAAGGAGGGCAGCCAGCATCAGCTCCACATGCCTACCCTGCACGGTATGCTGCTGAACAATGTGAACATCCTCCTCAATGAGGCTCCGCTGAAGGGCGATCCTGAAGATCCTGTCGCACTCTTCAAGGAAGCGTGCAAGAACGAAGAAGAAAACATCAACGTTCTTTTCAACACATTAAACGATGCGATGAAAGAACTGGCAGAAGAATAAAAGAAAAGCATCATTGATGAAAACATAGAAATTTTCACGACTCTTGCATATGTCGAAAATTAAGAGTAATTTAGCACTCAAAATAAAATGTACTGAGTCCACTTGAAAAAGTCCTGAATCATATTTTTGTCTTTGTAACTTATTGACAATCAATGGCACGTTTCGTAAAAATGACTTTTTCAAGTGGACTCAATATATGATATCTTTGAATCTTTTGATTTTCAAATAAAAATCCCTGCCAGCTTTCACAAGCTGGCAGGGATAATTATAAGTAAAAGAATGTAATTCGCTATTCTGATTTCACTTAGAAAATCATCTTATAGTCCTTACTGCTACCATCTGTCAATTCTATGTGTATGATTTGGATGCCTGTGGCTATGCTCGCCTTTAAACACCTTGAACCATTTCCCTGTACCCTGCTGATGATTCTGCCATTCAGGTCTATGACCTTAACACTCTTGAGCAGACCGCAGGCAGATTGCACGAGGACAGAAGAACCTTCCTGAACAATACTGATTCGCTGATCAGTATCGACAGATGTCACATCTGTACTTCCATAACGGCTTCTGATAACAAATCTGCCTAACGAGGTCTCGGCATCCGCAATAATGAGAGGAGAATCGAGTGAATAATCGGCACCCGAAAGCATATCATGGAGAACATATCCGCTCATATCAACACCCTGAATAGGTTTTACCTCGATACGAATGCTATCCTTTTGCGACAGATAGATTCCTAAAGATGTAGCACCAGTCATCGGAAGGATATCGTAAGCCTGACTCTGCTGAATACCAAATACCTTCAAAGGTGACTTCACTTCACTGTCCAGAAGAGTTGGAACCCATACAGAGTTCTTGAAAGAAGAACCGTCAGAAACATCATAAGCAGTTTCTGAATTCTCCATCACCAGCATAGCTGCTGATTTGCTTCGCGTCTTCAGGCTTTCCACACACACTTTCAGACCCTTGGCTTCAGCAGGTTTACTTTCCTCAGTAGCCTTCTTGCTTCCACCAATCATTTCTGGGGTGAGCAGCAGGGTGATTTGCGTACTCGCCGCATCTTTTGTGGTAACATAGAATGCCTGCATTGGGGCGATGGTGGTGGCGTTGCCCGTAGAAGCGACCTTGCTTACAGTTTGCTCTTCCATATCTCCTAATTCATTCTCAACTTCCACATTCACACTGCTCACGTTCTCATTCACCTCCAGGAACTTCTTGATATTCAGGCGGCTCATGAATGGGTTGCCCAGCACGAAGGTCTGCGTAGGAATATCCGATTTCAGCGTAATCTGATACTCGCTCTGCCCCACGAACACCGTGCGGTTCTCCGTCACTTCCTTGCCTTCCGACAGATACTTATATTCCATCGTCAAGTCGCCTTCCTTCGGAGAATCCGGTTCGTAGATGAAGCGGTTTATCTTATCTGCATCTTTCGTCACGGTTTCACTAGCCACTTTCTCCTGATCGTAATCCACGAAGTAACTATATTCTTTATGCGCCTTAGGCAGGCGGATACTGAACTTATTGGTAGCCGGCAGATTGCCGTTGTCTATCCACATAGAGAAGCCTTCACCCATGTCGTAAGGCTTAGCCACGGCATTGAAGTTGTGCGACCAGGTGGCCTCGTTCACGTCGAGCTTTTCACCCTTCAAAACTGGATTTCCCTTGCTGTCTAGCGAATAAATCTTACCCGGATACGCAGCCGCCCAGAGGCGCTGGTAGATGCTCGGGTTGAAGCGCTGTTCCTTCCAGTTTTCTTCGTTCAGTTCCTCGAAGTATTTCGCCTTCGTGGTGTCGGCAGGCATAAACATATCGCCCGTGTACATCTGCTTGAGCGGTGCACTCAGCAGATAGTAATGGTTCGGCTTCTGCTCCAGTTCTACCCATGCCTTGCGATAGTTGAGTGATGGCACGTTATCCACCGCCGAACGGGGTTCGAAGAAGATGTCCTTGCAGCAGTAGTCGGCTGGCTTCACTGGCGTGCCCAGCATTGGGAAGTTATCGGCATCCGACGAGATGATGGCGTTGGTGCAGCAGTAAGGCGAACCGTCGCTCCAGTTGTCCCATTTGTTCCATTCATTGGTAGATGCACTCGGAAGCCATCGGGTCTGTAATGGATGAACCTGATATACTACTGAAGAGAGTGGCGTCCAGCTGCCGTCGAAGAAGGTGAGCTGATATTCGCCCGGCTTCTTGGTGATATAAGAACATTTTATATTGTTCTTGGTGTCTGATGTAGAATGCAGAGACACAATGCCATTCTCTCCCGCATTCTTATCACCGAAGTAAAGATGATAATCTACTCCGGTCAATCCGGTAGCAGTTACGACAATCTTATCTCCTACGCATACATTGTTGACAACGATATCGTCTACACCATCTACGCACGACTGGTCGTCCTTACAGTCAGGAATACCATCATTATCAACATCACCACGCGTCACGAGTCCGTAGAATTTCTGCACATCCAATGCGCCTACAATTTTGCCTAAAGTAAATCGCACCTCGTCATACGCTTTCTTTGGCTGAAGGAAGAGGATATTCTTATCGCCATAACCCGCTACATTAGCGGAAATCACCTTCCAGTCGGTAAATTTATCTCCCGTAGAATTACCGTCTTTGAAGGTTTCTACCGTTAGCCAGTCTCCTACGTTTACGGCTGCCAGGAAAGTCTTGTTGTCAATGACAATTCCCAACTGATGATGATAGTCGAGTGTTCTACCCATCTTTACGGCGAATGTTTGACCAACTCCCAGACTTACCGTATTGGCAACCGCCATATAGGTATTCAAGTCATCATCCACCAGATAACCTAAGTTATCATCTACAGTAGCCACACTCACCGCTCCGCCAAATTTGGTTTCATTAGCATTGATGGTCGTATGTGAATGATTATGCGACATCACCATACTGCTACATGCAAGTGGCGAAGAACAGTCATCGGCAGCCTCCTCGATAAAGGCATAGTAGATACGGAGTTTAGAACCGCCCAGATTGAGTACACCCGAATTCCAGAGTTGGAACTCATCCATCTGAATCTGTTTGCCTTTGCTGTCGTAGGCTGGAACTTCGATAGAATATCTTATCTTTTGCAGCTTGTCTGAACCTCCGATATCTGCACCAATCGCATTGTTCTCATCTATCAGATGGCGATATACTTCCTTGCCTTGGTTATAGCAGCGTATCTGCAGGAATTGCAGGGCATGCAAATTGATTACTGTAGCATCAGCCTCTACCACAAAACCAATGCGCTTAGGTTGAGCTCTCTGGTCGGCATCCGCCTCTGATTCACCTTCGTGTCGGTCGGTAGCATCGTATATCAGTTGACCATCCTTACGGTGAATTCCGATGATGCAGAGGTTATCGGCAAGACTCAAGCCACCTATATATTCGGCATATTTATCATATTCCCCCTTGATAATATTGTCTCTATCCTTGAGTTCAGAGATAGAAAGCAATGAGCCGGATGATTCGTGAATCTTAGGCGATACCTCGTAGAAATCTTCATCCAGTTTGTTGGCAAGTGGTTTGCCGCAAGTTGTATTTCCATCATTAAAACCACCTACGGTAATGGTGGTTTCATCATAACATCCGTCCTGAGCCGTGGCCCTGAAGGTATATTTACCGGGTTCCAGATTGGTAACTTGACCATCAGAGGTAACCTTTACAGATGTGGTGGCCTTGATGTCGTTGCCTTCCAAATCCCAGGCACCCGTCAGCTCCCATGTTACGCTTACTTTCGGATTAGAACGGAGAGTAAACGAAGTCTGCGATTGGCAGACATTGCTGCTGATGGTAGGATTGATGGGGCACCGGTGGGATACATCTGGAGCCATTCTTACGAATCCATAGTGGATGCCGATGGTGCCTGCGTTAACTCCGAGAACCGTAAGGAATCTGATTTCGCATCCTGAAAACGGCACCTTTGCCTTGATGCTCACCGTTCCGTCGCCAATCTGCACCAGCGAGAGGTGGAGCACCTGGGCAGAAATCGTTTCTTCCTGCACCTTGTTTCCCTTGTGGTCGAAGAGCAGCACGTTGACCCATGTTCCTGCATTGAGGCTCAGCAGGGCATCCATCTTGTATTTGAAGCCAGCCTCCATGCCAGCCTCGAATGCTTCGCCTTGCGGGTTCTTGTTGTTCTGCATCATAAACTTGGCTCCACCCTGGTAACCTATGTCAAGAAGAGGGACGATGGTGGCGAAATTGTCCGGATCATCATCTGTCATCTTCTTTATATCGTTGTCCAGGAAAGGCAGGGGGATGCCGAGGATAACAGGGCGCCAGCCTTTCATCTCTTTGAGCGCCACCTGCTTGTCGTCTTTGAAATATTCGTTGTATTTTTTGATGCCTCCATCGGTGATGGTAAACTCCGTAGATTTGCCCACGAAGGCATATTTGATTTTCAGAATATTCGCCACTTCTGCCTGAATGCCGCCCGAGCAGTCGAGAGTGATTTCATCGAAGAGCCAGTCGCTTTCTGCAGTCAGCATGGCGCAGATGTTGTCGGAACCCGGTATCTGGAGCAGCTTCAGCGTTACTCCCGAACCATCCTGTCCTTCTCTCACCGCCTTTACGCCCTTCAGTTTGCCGTCGCGATAGAATCCGATGGAGAATGCCTTGACTACATCGAGGCTCAGCACGCTGCTACCCGAGCCAGCCACGATGGTAAAGCCTGCCACCGTTCCCTTGGAATAGTAATTATCCATATCTTTTACACTTACTATCGGGTCTACGGTTACCCCTGCCCGTACCACGGAGTTCACCTGTGCATAGTTGTCGAGTGAATCGTCGGTAAGGGCGCCCATATCCTTTGCCCAGCTGCCTACGCCTACCACACCAATCAATTTGTTAATGGTGCACGATTCGCCTGTAAGGGCACGGCGGTTGCGCAGCTCACGGAATGTCATGTTGCCATATTTGGGATCATTGTTGAACTCCACAAAATGTTTCTGCTGCGTGTCGGTTGGCAGATCATCCCAGTTGTTGGTCCAGATAGGTTTCTTGCAGTTCATGAACGAGTCTCTAACGGCAGCACTCTCGAAATAGGGACTGGTGTTGTCATCCTTGGGTTGTGCCGCCTGGATAGAGGCTGGCACAACCATCAGGAATGTTAACACAAATAATATGAATGATTTGAATATAAAATGCTGTTTCATTGTCTGTTTGATTTTAAAACATAGCATAACGTCTTGATAATTCTCTTGATCTTATTCGAGCAGACGTTTTTTGTCGTCTGTAAGTGTCGTTTGATCAGCGTATGTGAAGACATATTTATGGTTTCGTCTCAGATAGAAGAGGTTGCTGACTCCATCCACCACGATGACGCCCGTGGCTGCTTCAGAAGACATCATATCCTTCGCCTTCACCTTAGAGTTGAGGGCGTAAGGACTGTTAAAACTGTCATCGAAGCCAATTCTCACGGCAAGATGGGTCTTGCCTGGCAGCACAAATGCCTTGAGCACCACTTCCTTGCCTACACCTGGGAAGGGGGCATAGGCGATGGCTGTATAGGTGCCTCCCTCTGTTGGATATTTATTGATAGGTACACTACCCTGCTTAAAACCGTCGTAGCTGGTAAGAGGCATCTGGGTAAGCACGTTGTCGGCAAGTAGGCAATACCATTGCGTCTCCACTCTATTGCTGTAATGGGCGGCAGAAGTGATATGAACCTCCACTTCTGCCATGCCTCTATAGAGTGTTCCTACAAGCGGCGTAGGGGTGTTGTTTTCCAGATTTTCCTTCTGGTAATCAGCAGAAGAGATGATTGGATTTTGGGTGGCATCTCCCTGCTGGTAGAGGGTGCCATAGAAAAGCTGCGGCACCGTGATGAGCTGACGGCTCAAGCACTTTACATTATACAGTTTTGATATGATACCTATATATCTTTTTTTTAGATAGCCAAGCCAGTTGTTGGGGGTGTCGGTTTTGCCATCATCGACCAGGTAACTCGCAAACGTGGCCATGAACTCCTGAAATGTAGTGCCCCTCTTGATATTGAGCATATCATTGGTAATCACTTGGTTTGCCTGATACTGCGGATAGGGCGATTTCTCCTGGCTATCGTAAGCGAGGGCAATGATGCGATATTCGTAGCCCCTGCTGATGCCGAAGGTGCCCTTTACCACATAGTGCCTGTGGGGGTTTCCCGAAAGATAATCGTCTTTCTTGCCGTATTCTAACGTGGGCTTTCCGTTAATCACCCTGTCGTTGGTAGGGTCGTACTCGAAGCCCTGGATATCGTTGACTGCGGCATCATAGGTTGCAGAATTTTCTCCATTGTTCTGAACTCTTCGGCGAAAAGCTATCAGCCTTACGGCATTGACATTGTCGGTCTCGGTATATCCGTCGTCCTCGCCTATTGTGCCCGACGAGGAAGAGGATCCTGCACCAGGAGGGGCTACACGGGTGTTTCCGCCCCCCTGCCCTGCATTGCCATCGCTGCTGCTTAATCCGCCCAGGGTGATGGTGAAGGGAACTGTCGTAATCTCGTCGTCCTTTTCAGAAGGCTGATTCATGCCAGCATCTCCATTGCTGCCATCTGGATAAGGTGGCAGATCGGCATCGCTGCTGCATCCTGCGGCTAGTGCGAGGAGGAAGCAAACCCCTACCACCATGCCTGTCCTGATGGCGTTCATCCTGATGGTGTTCATCTTGATGGAGCTTATCTTATAGATGCTAAATCTTGATTTCTGCATATTCTATTTTCGTTTTTATGCTGTTTTGTAACGTTTATTCTGTTTCAAATACATGTTTTTTTTCGAAGGCTGGTTCTATCTCAATCTTCACGTCGGTCATCACCGGCTCGTAATACTCCTTCAGGTCGTATGGCTGGTTCACGGTCTTGCTCTTGGCTCCCAGGCAATACAGGTGGTTTGCCTCGATAGGGAACTTGAACTTGTCGCCAGTGGCTGCTGACAACCTGATGTTGTCGTACCTGTGGTGCGTGCCATCCGTGTAATGCAGATAGAAGGTGGTCTCGTTCTCGGCCGAGTTCTTGCTTTTCTGCATTTTTCCCTCTGGTGTAGGCATCATGAAGTTGCTTATCATGTAGCTGTTTGCCTTCCATCCTTTCTGGGAGTCTTCAGCTCGCTTGAATATGTTCTCTGTAGCATCTACGGTCCATCCGTTTGAGGGGGTGAGGTCGATGGTGCCCAACGTCTGATAAGTCAACGGTTCAGCATCTGCTGGTGCCTGCTTCTGCTTTATCAGCGTTTCGGTGCTGATGCCGGTGGCTACAACGGATAAAGAGGTGGGCTTGAAGGTAACGGTGCTCACGTCTCCTGCTGCATTCGACTCCACCTGTGCCGGGATGTTTTCTACGTAAATCATCAGACCAGCCACGTTACGGCTGGCGGTCAGCGTGCGGTGGAAGTATTTCGTCTCTTCCGTTATGTGCACGGGGGCTTCCTCATGGGTATTCTCGTCTTGCAGAATGCCGCTAAACAGCTCTGTGGTATTGAGGATACCGAGTTTGGCGCTGTTTTTTGCCTGATCGGTGAGGGCGATTCTTGCGTCCTCCAGTTTCGTTTCGTTTTTAGTGAATTTGGGTTCTGTAAGTACTTGCTTCGTTGCGTATTTATCATCTCTGCCTATGGCTAGAAACTGGTAGTAGCCGTTCTGCAGATAGGGTTCGAAGGTGTATAGATGCTGCTCGGGCATGTTCTGGTGCTCGGCAGAATAGTAGGGTGTTGTATTGTTGAATGCGTCAACGGTATAGTAACCTTTCTGGGCTGCTTCCGTTTCAATAGGGGTGCAATAGGTATATGCTTCTTCGGGGGTGCCCTTCTTGGCTTCGGGACATCTGAAGACGTAGATTCTCATATCATTCACCTGCTGTGCTCCATCCCATGTATCAAGTTCTCGTGAGCCGGTAACAACACCTGCGCTTACACCCACTCTCATGTTCAGCTTCACGGCATGCGAGCCGTCGGCGAGGGTATCAGGCGCATCATTGCTTGCGCTGCAGCTCATTAGGAGACTGGCTGCGAGGATTATATTTATAGATTTTCTCATCATATTCGTCTATTCGATTTCAATGTTCGCCTATTCGATTTGAATGGGAATTGAGTATAAAATGAATAATAAATTAAATATTGTGATGTTGGGATAATAAGGGATGCGAGTGCCTATAGCGGGCACTGTGCATCCCTTGGATATATTTTTCTTAATACTGCCTATATTATGAGCACGTAGTAAGATTAATCACCCAACTCCATCTTGTGGATAAACTCCCAGTTGTCGTTCACCTTCAAGATGAGGTTCTGAGATTTGGTCAAGTCTTCTGGCTCGTCTTTACCTGGATCTGGTGTTGGTTTGTCTGGATCTGGATCTGGAGTTGGATTACTTGGATCTGGATCAGTTGTGCCATTTGAAGTCTTCACACCCAAGTTGTACATGTGGTTACGAACCACGTTGAAGATTGAAGCGCTTTCGTCTGCAACATTTCCATTTTCCGTATTCGAATTTACTTCTGGGATAGAAACGGTCCAAGTCTTGATGATATCGCCAGCATTATCCAAGAGCTGAAGCTCCATGGTGCTCTTGCCGCTAGTTAACTTAAATGGAATGACGAAGTTGCTTCCGAATACAGAACCCTTCACAACCTGAGTCTTTACATCACCAGGGCGCTGCCAGCTGTCATCTTGAGCATTCAGCACACCATCACCGTTTTCATCAAGAGAAGGGAACCATTTCTTCAAATCGATAGAGTAGAGCACATAACCATCATCGTTGTTATTGAACTTTGCATCTGTAACAAGTGCTTCACCTGTTGATGTAGAACCATTAACATAATACTTGATAGTTTTGCCAGTTGTTGTGAATGAGCTGTTGAAGTTGTTGAAAGTCAACTTATCATTCTTACCTCTTACTACGAGACGAAGGGTTGCGGCAGTTTTGTCACCAACTTTGGCTGGGATGTTACTGAAATAACCGAAGCTACCAGCTACCTGACGATGCAAGGTTACTGCTACGCCATTCTTCTCACCAGAAGTAAAGTTGGTAATATTCTTATCAACTCCGATTTTAAGATCTGCATCACCAGCGAATACTTCCTCTGCATCTTTTTTGCCTGCCTTCAAGGTTGCAGTAAGGTCAGTGTAAGAACCAGTAAGGGCAGTTTCACTTGTTACATCCAAAGAATAGTTGTAGTCACTGTTATTGCTGTAACCTACAGCCATAACCTTGTAGTTACCTTTCTCCAGTCTATCTGCTCCCTTGAAAGTAAGAGTAAGCTGGCGGCCATGATTGTCATACTTATCACTCTTTGTCCAATCCTTCTTTACTTTTTTGACAATAGTCTTTGTTGCATCATCCGTGTAAATTACGACGCAAACATTCTGGATAGTCTGCAAAGCCTGTGAAGAATACAATGGGCGGCCTGCACGTGTTGTCAAGCCATCACCACTACTTGCTACATGCAATACAATCTGCTGTACTGCCTCGTTCTGACCCTCTGTGCTAACCACAGCGTCGTCACTGCTACATGCGCTGAACAGCAAGCTGCTTGCTGCAAGCGCAAAAAACAAACCTTTTTTCATAAAAAATAAATTTAAAAATTGAGTTATATTAATTATCAATCCAATATCATGCCGTGAATTTCCTCCCAGTTGTCGTTCACCTTCATATAGATGGTGAAGCGATCGCGGTCGGAATCGTACACATATTTCAGCACCGTAATCTTGTTGCGCTCCATGCTTACCTTCACGTCATCAGGCTTCAACACAGAAGAACTGCTGCCTGCGCCTTCGCCACTATTCTTATAGAAATTGACATCCACCACTGACTCTTCCTTCTGGAAAGAAGGAGCCAGGAAAATAGAGGTCTTGGTCTTGGCGCCAGCTTCAATTTCCGATTCATGAAAGACGCTGGTCTCTTCAGAATATAGGAAACTTGGATTTACGATTCCATAGAGCTGACTTACTTCAGTATCCATCAGGTGATACCCGGCAGGAAGATTCTCTGTCCATATAACCAGTTTACCCTTGGTGCGCTCCATCTCGCTGGTATAGCAATAATGGTTTTCATCATAGACGAGGGTATCGCAAACCTGATAAACATCATCGCCCTGACTGTGCTCCGGATGCAGCAACAGCTCGTTTTTATCCAGATTGAGTTCGCCTCGCTTCTTCATACCTCCCCATACCGTAAAGACGTATTTTCCGAAAGGCATGTCGGGGTCGAAGCTTACAGGATAAGTTAATCCATCACCCTCTACTACGAAACCTTTTTCTTCTACGATAACCTGCTGAGTGCCGTCGTCGTTGAGTCGGCTCAGACGATAGGAAAGAGACGGAACAAACAATCTAAAAGCCTGATTTTCATCCCGTTTCTCATCAGGAACAGTCTGATCAACATTGAAATAATTCTTGTCTTTCACCTCGATGTTGATACTCAGAGGAGGACATTGGTCCAGATTTTCACGGACGCACGAGGTGAATGACATAGCCAGTGCCATGCCATATATGATAACTTTTAATCTTGTCATACGCTGTGCTTTATTCTGATAGTGCCTTTGGGCTATTCTTAGTCTCTTCTGCCTTCTGGCGGTTCAATATCTCTTCAGCCACATCCACCTTGCCTTCGTTCTCGAGTAGGATGGCAAGATTATTGGCTGCAATCTTCGACATAGGGTAATATTTCAAAGTCGTCTCATATACCTGCTTCTGCTTTTCTGCGCTCTCTGCAATCTGTGCCACATGCAGGAACTCATCTTCGCTGAAGGCATCTGGGCGGAGCTCGTACATCTGCAGCATTTCTTCATCGGTGGTGAAGTTCTTGATGATGTAGGTGTAGGTGTATTCCACGCTACGGCTCTTCTGCAGATACTTCTTCTTGATGCTGTTCCAGATAGGCAGGCGGCGGATATAGCGCTCCTGCACATCATCGTTGAAGTTGGCATATCGGGTCAGGATGTTCTTCACCATCGTGCTGTCGGCATCGCCGGCGGCCACCATCGCATCCAATACTGGCTGCCAACCTTCAGGGCGTGAACCGATGCGGGCTATCTTCTTCACCTTGTCGCCATTCTCTATGTGCGCAAGCAGCCACTTCAGGGCTGAGTTGGCACGGTTGCGGGAAAGTGGGGTGTTAAACTTCAGCGGGCCGTCGGCTGACGCCAGACCATAGATGCCCAAAGAAGTGAGGGTAGCGAGGCTGTCGCTGAGCACTGGAGCTATATCGCTCAACATGTGGTCGAGCTCAGCTTGGTTGTTGCTCATCTTGAGATTGATATCATATTTATTGATAACAAACTCAAGTCGTGCCACGCCCTTTCCTTCTCTTATCTTCGGCTTGATCTCGAAGGTATGCATCATCCAGTTGAGGTGCAGTTGCTTCTTGATTTCCGGACGGAACACGTCGGCTATCTTGGTATAGCTGATGGCACGGCATTCGCCGCATCCGTCGGCAGAAGCCACTGCCACGAGGCTTCCCTTATGGAAGTTGGCAGGCAGGGTGATGGTGTCATTATATAACACGGATAAATCTACTTTCGTATTCGTAACTCTCTGTGCAATAGAATCGTATGGGTCAGCAATACTATCGAGTACCCATTTACGTTCCATCTTCCTTCTGTAGATAGGCGCATCCAGCACTATAGGCTTGTATTTAGCCACTATGCTGTCGCTGTCTGTCAATACGGGTATTACGAAGAGACGGCTTCTCTTCGAGAAATAATGCTTCGGGATATGAACCTGAAGGTTGAGTGCAGCCTGATTGCTGCTATCCGGCAGGAGCATAAAGGAGTCGGGAGTACATGTAATCTTTTTATCACTTACTATGTTCTGTTTGCTGCATGAAGACATAGTCGTCAGAAGAGCCAAGCCTAAACCAGCAATAGCCAGATATACTATTTTGAGTTTCATTCTATCATCCATAATGTTCTTTGTGATTAAATGATGCACTTTTTTTAAAAGATATAGACTAATGATAGTGCAGCCTTGGTAGGACCGATATAGTTCTCGTTCTTCTTTTCCTGGCACTTGATGCAGGGCAAGTTAGGGCTTTGCTTGTACCAAAGGTGGGCGTATCCCACACCGATGGCTGCCTCCAGGTTCCAGTGAGGGGATAGAATCCAGTCGTAACCGTATGTTACGCCTCCGCCAGCCAAGTAGCCATCGTAGAGCTTGCTGCCAAAACCTCCGAAGAATTGAGCACCATGCAGGTGGATACCTACAAAATGTCCTTCGTACTTTTCGCACAGCCAGTATTTCATTTCTGGCTGCACCAAGAGAAGGTGCATCTTCTTGTCTTCCCTGAATGTCCAGGGGTTGTATGCTACATCTGCTTCCAGGGTTACCTGGTTGCTGATTGCCTTTTCCACGCCCATATTGAGTGTGGTTGTCGCCCAGTAGAGTCCGTTCGTCTTCAGGGCGAAATCTTGTGAGTAACCTACTGTTTTAATTCCCAAAATAACAAACAGCAAAACTGCTATCCTTTTCATTTCTCACTTACTATATTAACTATTTATCCGGTTACCCGGAATCTTACTATTGTATTGTTGTTAAGCAATATAAAACATTGTTATTAAGCAATATAAAACAT
>ULXY01023153.1_pt1 | contig 16381 bp, 18 predicted proteins | sample 1961741 | NCBI WGS metagenome assembly ULXY01 (sample SAMEA4835851, study PRJEB28245) | human gut metagenome | biome: gut microbiome; material: fecal sample | place: Denmark | collected 2008
GCAGTTCATTGATGTGATGGGAGTCGGCCGTTCCCTTATTCAATTAACAGTAGATAGATTGAAACCAATCTGTCCTGTCGAGAACATGTGGGTAGTGACAAACGAGAAATATATTCGCATTGTCAAGGAACAAATCCCTGACATGCCAGTAGATAACATATTATCAGAGCCGGAAGCTCGCAATACCGCTCCATGTATTGCTTATGCCTGCTGGAAAATCCAGAAGAAGCATCCTGATGCCAACATCGTAGTGACACCATCCGATGCCCTCGTCATTAATACCTAGGAGTATCAGCGAGTACTCAGCAAGGCATTGAGCTATACTTCCGATAAGAACGCCATCGTTACCATCGGTATTAAGCCAAGCCGCCCGGAAACAGGCTATGGCTATATCGCCGCAGCAGAGCCAACATCAGTAGATGAAATCTACAAGGTAGAGGCTTTCAAGGAAAAGCCAGACCTGAAGACAGCAGAGCAATACCTTGCTGCTGGCAATTACTATTGGAACGCCGGAATCTTCGTATGGAACATCGATACCATCAGCAAGGCAATCCGAACCTTCCAGCCTCAGCTTGCCAGTATCATGGACGAGATGGCACCTTCTTTCTATACCGAACAGGAGAAAGAGGTAGTCGGCAAACTCTTTCCAACCTGCGAGAAGATAAGCATTGACTATGCCGTAATGGAGAAGTCGAAGGAAATCTATACCTTGCCAGCCGAGTTTGGCTGGAGCGACTTAGGCAGCTGGGGCAGTCTCCGTACCCTGCTTCCACAAGACGAGAATGGCAATGCCAGGGTTGGCAAGGACATCCGATTGTATGAATGCAAGAACTGCGTGGTTCATGCAGCCGATGAAAGCAAGGTGGTAGTTCAAGGCTTGGATGGCTATATTGTAGCCGAAAAGAATGGACAACTGCTTGTTGGCTCATTGAAAGAGGAGCAGAGAATTAAAGAATTTTGCAAATAGTAAAAAGAATATGCCTGGAGTACATTATTATAAATATCGAAGTTTGTCTAATCTAAGATATTTCCTAGACATACTTATATACAAGAGGTTATATATGGCTTCTTATCGTGAATTAAATGATCCGGTAGAAGGAGCTTTTGTTATTACAGAAGATCGAAGGAGAAATGATAATTTATGGCTTGAAGTGTTAAGAAGCGACAAAAATGATTTAAGGATATGTTCTTTATCTCGTAGCTTTAATAATATTTTGATGTGGGCTCATTATGCTGATTCTAACAATGGTTGTTGTATTTAATGCGAAGTCGTGTCTGATCCAGATAAGGTAGAAGAGGTTTCTGTTGCTTATGTACCATATGTCGAACCTGTGGCACATTTAGATTCACTACTTGCTGCAAAGCAAATTTTATCCATTCTATCGATGAAACAATAGAAGTTGTACTAATGAATAAAGGCTGTTTATCTTATTAATGGATTTAGGGGGGAATCTTTGTTTAATGTTGAGGAAACTTGTCTGAATAGAGCGACAAGAAGAGTAGAGCTGAATTTCACAAGAAATTCATGGTGAGGAAATCGGGAACTATTTTCAAGCCAAATTGCTCGCACTAGAACTTGGCAATAAAGAAGATAACTAAGGTAAAAGAATAGGCAATTAACGATAGTTGTTAAATTTTGAATAAATATATGGCAAAATCAATAAAAAAGAATCTTATATACAATACCATTTTAAATGTATTGAATGTGATGTTTCCTCTAATAACAGCACCTTATGTGGCACGTGTGTTACTACCGGAAAATATGGGCTTATATAATTTTGCAAACACTTATGCCGGATATTTTGCATTGGTGGCAGCTTTGGGTATACCTACCTATGGTGTCAGAGCTGTTGCAAAATGTAGAGACGATAAGAAAGCTTTGCAAGATTTGTTCTCTGAGATATTTACGATAAATGTCATATCATCATTCTTTACTTCTATAATATTTATAGCTTCGATATTCATTGTAGGTCAGTTGCAGGAGAATTGGTTGTTTTTCTTAATTGCAGGAATTGTTGTCTATACTAAGCCTTTTAGTATAGAATGGATTTATCAGGGATTAGAGAACTTTGGGTTTATAACCATTCGCTCATTTATCGTAAAACTGCTATGTGTAGTATCCTTGTTTCTTTTTGTCCATGATGTAGATGATGTCTTGATTTATCTCTTGATAAGCGTTTCTGCAACGATATTAAATCAGGTTTGGAATTTCATTGTGCTTGCCAAATCTGGAGTAAGGATGAGTTTGAAGTTTAAAGGACTTAGAAAACACATGCGCCCAATTTTACTCTTATTTGCCTCTGCAATAGCTATATCCATCTATGCTATTTTAGATACATTGATGTTGGGCTTTATGACGAAATATTCGGAAGTGGCTTACTATAACAATGCAACTCATATCTCAAAGGCAGTGTTGGCGATTGTTACCAGCTTGTCTATTGTGGCAATGCCAAGACTTTCATATTGCATGGAGAGACAAGAATGGGATAAAATCAATTTGTTGATAAAAAAATCCATGGGTATTGTTTCATTCCTTGCAATTCCTATAGCTTTTGGAATGGCATTGGTGGCTCCTGTTTTTATTCCTCTCTTTTTGGGAGAGGCGTTTGAGGGTGCAGTAGTCCCATTGCAGATTATGGCTTTCGTCATAGTGGCAATCGGTTTTAATAATTTGACTGGTGTTCAGGTGCTCATAGGGCTTGGATATGACAAGTTATTCTTGTATTCTGTTTTAAGTGGTGCAATATTTAATTTTGTGCTGAATAGTATACTGATTCCAAAAATGGGAGCATCTGGTGCAGCCTTTGCCTCAGTGATGGCAGAGACTTTGATTCTTTTTATAACGGTCTATTTCGTATATAAGAAGACCAAGGTAAAGATGAGCGGAGGAAATGATATATTGAAATCCTTGGTTGGTAGCTTGTTGTTGTTCCCAGTAGCTTATTTGTTGGGAAAGTGTCTCCAAGGATGGTGGTATGTCCTTTCATTCACAATATTGGGGTGTTGTGTTTATTTTGTCTCTCAATTTGTGCTAAAAAGTTATTCAATGGAACTGTTAATAAATATATTATGGAGTAAAATAAAAAAGGTAAATATATGAAAGTAGTACTTTTAGCAGGAGGCTTTGGCACTCGCATTAGCGAGGAGAGCCAGTTCAAGCCTAAGCCAATGATAGAGATTGGCGGTATGCCTATCCTTTGGCATATCATGAAAGAATATTTATATTATGGGCACAATGAGTTTATCATTTGTGCAGGTTACAAACAGGAATATATCAAGGAATGGTTCTCCAATTACTTCCTCCATAATAGTGATGTTAGTTTCGATTGGCGGAATGGAGGTAATGAGGTAACCATTCATCACAGCGAGTTAGAGCCTTGGAAGGTTACCGTGGTAGATACAGGTTATAATACCATGACAGGTGGTCGTATCAAGAGAGTCCAGCAGTATGTGGGTAATGAACCATTCTTCATGACCTATGGTGATGGCGTTTGTGATGTAGATATAGACAAACTCTTAGAGTTCCATCAGTCACATGGAAAGATAGCTACCCTTACAGCTGTTAAGATGAAGCAAGAGAAGGGTGTGCTCAACATCGGTGGTGATAATGCTGTTAAGTCATTCCGAGAGAAGAATATTACCGATGGAGCACCTATCAATGCTGGTTATATGGTTTTGCAGCCAGAAATCTTTGATTACCTTACAGGTGATGATTGTGTTTTCGAAAAAGCCCCATTGGAACAACTGGTAAAAGAAGGCCAGCTGATGTCATACGTCCATGAAGGATTCTGGCAGTGTATGGATAACATCCGTGAGAAGAATATGTTGGAGAAGTTATTGGAAACCAATACTGCTCCATGGAAGAAATGGGAAAGAGAAGTCCCTAAATCATCAATTTTATAAATCAATTAAAAATAAATAATATGGCATTTAATAACGTCTATCAAGGAAAGAAAGTATTGATTACAGGAAATACAGGTTTTAAAGGTTCATGGCTTTCTACATGGCTCACTATGTTGGGTGCTGAGGTTTATGGCTATTCTATCGATGTACCTTCAGAACCAGGAATGTTCAATGTATGTAAATTGAATGATAAGATTCACCATAAGTTTGGAGATATCCGTGAGAAAGAGGCAATGAACGCTTATGTGCAGGAAGTGAAGCCTGACTTCATCTTCCATTTGGCAGCGCAGGCATTGGTGTTGACGTCATACAAAGATCCATTTGATACAATGACAACAAATGTGATTGGCACAACATCTGTACTCGAAGCAATCAGAAATATTGATTGGAATTGTACCTGTGTATTGATTACCTCAGACAAGGCATATAATAATGTAGAATGGATCTGGGGCTATCGCGAGACTGATGAGGTCGGTGGCAAGGATGTTTACTCTGGTTCAAAAGGTGCAGCAGAATTAGCTATCCGTTGCTATTGGTTTTCTTTCATCCAGAACATGCCAAATATCAAGATGGGTGTGGCTCGCGCTGGTAATGTCATCGGTGGTGGTGATTGGGCTAAAGACCGTATCATAGTAGATTGTGTTAAGGCGTTCTCTAAGGGAGAAACTGTAGAAATCCGTTGTCCTAAGGCTACCCGTCCTTGGCAGCATGTATTGGAACCTCTGAGTGGTTACCTTACTTTGGGACAATATCTCTATGAGAATAAGTCAGAGAATGGAGAGGCTTATAATTTTGGCCCTCGTGCAGAACAGACAAAGACTGTGTTCGAGTTGACGCAGGATTTGGCAGAAGAGTGGGGATTGGATAAGGAGAAAGCATCTAAGCTGACAGGTAATGTTCCTTTCAAGGAGGCTACCCTTTTGAAACTGAACTGTGATAAGGCTCTTGCTTATCTCAATTGGCATTCAACTTTACATTATGAGCAGTGTGTACATATCATTGCAGAGTGGTACAAAGCATTCTATGAGGGCAAAAACGTAGATATGTTCGATTTGACCAAGAAGCAGATTGAATATTATACTAAGGAAGCTGAAAGTCAGAACTTAAATTGGACAAAATAATATGATAGAAGGAGTAGAATTACATCCGATGAAGCACATTGCTGTTCCTAAGGGTGATATATTTCATGCCATTCATAGTACAGATGAAGGATATGTTGGTTTTGGAGAAGCTTACTTCTCTGAAATCAAACATGGCATGGTGAAAGGCTGGAAGCGACATAATCGTATGGTGCTGAACATCGTTGTACCTGTTGGTGCTGTAAAGTTTGTTGTTTACGATGACCGTGAAGGCAGTAAGACTAAAGGACAGTTTGAAGAAATTATCCTTTCACCAAAGGATAATTACCAGCGTTTAACGGTTCAGCCAGGTCTCTGGATGGCTTTTGCAGGAGCAGGTGAGGGCACATCTATGCTGATGGATATTATACCGGAAGTTCATGATGATTCAGAGGCATCAAGGGTTGATTTGTCAGAGATTCCTTATAATTTCAACGTATGAGAATACTGATTACTGGAGCTACAGGGTTCGTTGGCAAGACTTTGATACCTTATCTCATTAGTAAGGGTATGAAAGATTTAGTTCTTTTAGTCCGAAATCTAGATAAGGCAAAGACTTTGTTTGGCAACGAATCTGTAGAAATGATAACTACCCAGTCTTCTGATTGGATGGAGCAAGTAAAGAATGCTAACCCAGATGTTACTTTGCATCTGGCAGCGTTCTTCACTGGTCGTCATGATTATGAGAATGCAAATAAATTGGTGGAAGCCAATATTTCGTTTACCACGTTTTTGTTGGAGGCATTGAGTAATACTCAGTGTCAGCACTTCATCAACATAGGTACATTCTCAGAATTCAGATATGGAGATGGGGAATATCATCCTAACAACTTGTATTCTGCAACAAAAACTGCAGAACGTCCAATCATCCGATATTATCAATCCATTTCTAAATGGAATTGGATTAATGTTGTTGTCTATTCTCCTTATGGTAGATATAATGCTTATAAGAAGGTAATAGATTATATGATTGATTCTTTTTCCGCCAGCGAGCCAGTTGACTTTACAATGGGTGAACAGATTCTTGATTTCATTCATGTTGATGATATGGCTGATTTCTTCTATACATTAATACAGAAACTTCCTGAATTGAAAGATTCTTATTACCAGTTCCATTTAGGTACAGGTAAAGGTCATTCTATAAGGGAAGTTGCAGAGACCATGGAAAAATGTTGGGGCAAGAAGATGAATGCTAATTGGGGTGGTAGAGCATATTCTGAACAAGATATTATGCATGCCGTTGCTCCAATAGAACAGAATCTGAAACTTCTAAATTGGCAATCAAAGGTAGACTTGGATGAAGGAATATTAATCTTTAAAAATGAAATTGAGAATAATGGCTAGAATAGTAATCTTAGGAGCAGGAATTGCAGGCTTAGGGGCTGCTTATACTTGTAAAAAGAAGGGAATCAAAGCTTTAATTCTAGAAAAGGATAATACTTTTGGTGGATTATGTGGTAATTTTGAAATAGATGGTTTCCTCTTTGATCGTTTTGTCCATTTTTCCTTTGCCAAGGAGGCTGAAGTTTTAAGCATCTTCAATTCTTCAGCAGGTGATATAATCACTCATATTCCTAATCCTTACAATATATATAACAGAAAATGGATAAAACATCCCGCACAGAATAATCTCTATCCTTTGGAAAGGGGGGAGAAAAAGAAAATTATTGATGATTTCTTAGCTCGTCCAAAGAATGTGGATATGTCGAAGATTGAGAATTATGAGCAATGGCTCAGAGTCCAGTTTGGCGATTATTTTGCAGAGCATTTCCCTATGGTTTATACCAAGAAATACTGGATGTGCGAGGCGAAAGACCTAGAGACAAAATGGGTAGGACTGCGTGTATATCAACCATCAGTAGAAGAAGTAATTGAAGGCTCAAAAAAAGCAGATACTCCTGTGACTTATTATGCAAAGGAGATGCGTTATCCTATGGTTGGTGGTTACAAGCATTTCTTTAGCACATTGGCTGATGATACAGATATTCGATACAATCAAAAGGTTGTAGCTATTGATACCGAAAAGAAAGAAATCAGGACTGCTGATGGTAATGTTTATAAATATGACAAACTGTATTCTTCAATCCCACTGCCAGAATATGCACATCTCTTGAGTATCGTTCCAAATAGCGTTTTGGCTGCCATTGGCAAATTGAAGTGTACCTCAGGTTATCATGTCTCAATAGCTTTGAAAACAAAGAATATTCCCCCATACCTCTGGTGGTACATTTACGATGAAGACATCTTGGCAGCCAGAGTATATTCCCCTTCCTTAAAGTCTCCTAAAAATGCCCCCGAAGGATGTTCTTCTTTGCAAATGGAAGTATATTGTGAGGAAGGTAAATATACGAAGAAGCAGTTGATGGATGGAACTGTCGGTAAGCTTGTAGAAATGGGCTTGATAAATCAAGATGATATTCTCTTTACTCATATTGGTTTTGAGAAATACGCTAATGTAATATTTGACCATAATATTTACAAGAACAGAGACATAGTAAGAAATTACTTGAAGTCTGTTGGGATAGAGCCAATGGGTAGATTTGGAGAATGGGGTTATCTTTGGAGCAACCAAAGTTTATTAAGTGGAATGATGTCAACAACAAATTTATAAAATCTATGATGTTATGAATATAATAGAAAAATTGAAACGTAAGACAATAAGCGACTTTTTGTATGAATCAGTTCATAAAGTAGATTCATGTTTGGCTAAAAAAAGAAAATTTATCGATAAATTTACTTTTGTCAACAAAAGTAATGGAGCTGAGAACCTTTTATTAGTAATTGCAGGTTTCCAACCATATTATTGGGATGCTGTTTTTGAGCGAGTAAAAGACAATCAGGCTAATTTTAGTGAAGATATAGATGTTTGTATTTGTATTCCTGAAGGCATAACAAATGCAAAAGAACAATTGAGGTCTATTTGTGAGAAGAATAATTGGTCATATCTATATTTAAAAAGAGATATGTTATCCCAAGTTCAAAATGTAGCAATAAGATTGCATGCTAAAGCCAAATGGATTTTTAAAATTGATGAGGATATCCTTTTATCTCATAATTATTTTAAAAAGTTAAAAGATAGATATATGGAAGTAAATAGTAATGCTGACTATCCTGTCGGTATGATGTGTCCTTTGATAAATATAAATGCTTGTTGCTTTATAAAATTTCTTGAATCTTTAAATAAAAGACATGAATTTGAAACTAGATTTGGCAAAATTCGTGTGGACTTAAGAAATCCTCACGATATAATTCACCGTTCATCTGATGCTGCAAAATTTTTATGGGAATGTTCTGTTCCTTTTGATGAAGTTGCCAAGACGATTGAACATCAAAATAAGGGCAAGTTTTTTATGAGTCCAGTGCGTTTTAGTATCGGTGCGATATTGTTTACAAGAAAATATTGGGAAACTATAGGTGGATTTAATGTTGGTGTTTATGGCGCAATGGGAGTTGAAGAAGCACAAGTTTGTGGCAATAACGTTAATTTCTATGAACCAACATATGTTGCAGAAGATATATTTGTCGGTCATTTAGGCTATTATAGTCAAAAAGAAATCTGCAAACAGTTTTTTCTTGATAATCAGACTTTTATAAGATTAAAAGAATAGAAATATGAATAATAATGTAAAAGTATTTGCGGTAGTAGAAGAACACAAAAAGAGGAATATATTAATACGCAATATGGAGATAGATGAGCATCATTTTTCTAGATGATGCTCATCCTAAGATATATTGTCTTATCTCAATAAAGTTTTTTTTATTATGAGTGATAATCATTACGACTATCTTATAGTAGGCTCCGGTCTCTTCGGAGCCACATTCGCACATCTTGCTCAAAAGCAGGGCAAGAAGTGCTTGGTAATAGACAAGCGATCTCACTTAGGTGGCAACGTCTATTGCGAGAACATTGAAGGGATAAATGTGCACAAGTATGGCGCGCATATATTCCATACAAATAATAAGGAGGTGTGGGACTTTGTTAACTCTATAGTGGAGTTCAACAGATATACCAACTCCCCGGTGGCTAACTACAAGGGCAAGCTCTATAATCTTCCCTTCAACATGAACACCTTCCATCAGATGTGGGGTGTGAAGACTCCAGAGGAGGCGAAGGCGAAGATTGAGGAACAAAAGGCAGAGGCTGTGGCTGCACTCAATGGACGTGAACCGCAGAACCTGGAAGAGCAAGCACTGACATTGGTAGGAAAGGACATCTTCTATACCCTCATCAAGGAATATACCGAGAAGCAATGGGGTCGTAAGTGTACTGAGCTGCCTGCATTCATCATCAAGCGACTGCCGCTGCGTTTTGTCTTCGACAACAACTACTTCAATGACCGCTATCAAGGTATTCCCATTGGCGGTTACAACAAATTGATTGATGGCTTGTTGGAGGGAGTAGGATGTAAAACAGATGTTGATTTCTTTAACTCGGAATACAAGGATTGGCGCAAATATGCCAACAAGTTGGTGTATACCGGAGCCATCGACGAGTTCTATGATTTCAAATTCGGAAAGCTCGACTGGCGCACAGTCTCCTTCAAGACCCGCGTAGATGACACCCCAAACTATCAAGGCAATGCCGTTGTCAACTACACATCTCATAAAGAGCCATACACTCGTGTCATCGAGCACAAGCATTTTGAGATGTTCGGTCAGGAGGTATATGACTGTCCGAAGACTGTGGTAAGCGAGGAATATTCCACAGAGTACAAGCCTGGCATGGAGCCATATTATCCTGTAAACGATGATCGCAACAATGCTTTGGCAGAACAATACCGGGAACTTGCTTCAAAAGAGACAGATGTGATTTTCGGCGGCCGCTTGGCGGAGTATAAGTATTATGACATGGCGCCGATAATTGAAAATGTAATGAGAAATAAGTTTAGTTAACACTTTTATAAAAAGTAAAATTCGTATGATTATTATAGATTATTCTATTCCTCTTCCAGGGGAAACAAAATATAATGCTACCATAGCTCGAAAAGATGTGGTAAGGACATTCGTTTCTTGTGGAGGTACGTTTATGAACTGGCATCCAATCACAACGCTCTCAATACCCAAAATTAAAGGTATTATAAATCGAGTCGGTGATGTATTCCAGGCTATCATAGGACTTCGAAAAATCAAGCGTGAAGAAAAAGTCTATTTCCAATATCCACATTTAGGCAATTCTTTAAGGCTGATAATCATGCTATTCAAGGTTAAGAGGGTTAATGTTACGCTTCTCATACATGATCTTGAATTTTTGCGTCATCCGGATGTGAAGAATATGGCACAAAGTCAAATAGCACTATTCAACTCAGTTGATAAACTGATAGTACATACGTCTAAAATGAAGACTAAACTTATTGAACTTGGTGTAAAAACTCCAATGGAAATCCTCCAGTTATTTGATTACTATTCTGTGGATTCCTTCCGTAATATCAGACAGCAATTGGTGGACAAGAAAATAATAGCTTTTGCAGGAAATCTTAATAAAAGTGCTTTTCTTAAATTTCTTGATGAATCTTCTATTTCTCCAACTGTAAGTTTCCGACTTTATGGCAATGAGCCTCATATAAAATTCTTCAATAACCAAATATATTATCAAGGTAAGTTTTCTCCGGAACATACTTCCTGTTTGCATGCTGGATGGGGTTTGGTTTGGGATGGCGACAGCATAGATACATGTACAGGGAGTCTTGGCAATTATCTTAAATATATTGCACCGCACAAAATATCGCTTTATCTGGCAGCAGGTATACCAGTTATTGTTTGGAATAAAAGCGCCCAAGCCGATTTTGTTAGACACAATAAGATTGGCATTGCTGTAAATAGTATAGAAGAATCCTATGACATTATTAACAATATTAAAGATGAAGAATATCAGGAAATTTTAGCCAATGTAAGAGGAGTTGGCGAAACTCTTCGAAGAGGGGGATATTTAAAACGGATCATACATTATCAATAGTTTGCAATAACTGTAGGTGTACATTTCTGAGAATTTCAGTGTAACTGTTCGGCGAACCCCGTCATTGTCGTATAGAATAATTATCGAACCTTTGTCGCTGATAATTTCACTTTAAATTATTAGCGACAATGAACAACAGAAAGCAAAACAAACAACCTCTTTTTGCAGAGGTAAATCTTACGGGAGATGAGTTCGAAAAGTCTCCCAATACTCACATGCAGCGCACGAGATTCCTGAAGTTGGTATATCCCAACAATGTGGCACTAATACTCCCCGGAGACATCAGTGCCAGCCAGCAGGAACAATACATCCGCATAAAAGTGTAAACCATGGCAAAGATATGTCAATTGCATGCTGACCTTCACTACTTCCTGTGTATGGAGCCAGTGGACATGCGGAAACAGTTCCGTGGACTTCAAGGACTCATCAGTGAGTATTATAATTTCAAGAAAAATTCGTACCTTTGTAAGGTAATCAAGAGATAAAATATGGTATCTGAAACATACAAAAACAGTCAGGATCAGGCGTCGAAGAGAGGCTTTCCAACATGCATGAGCAGATGGCAGGAGTGACTTCCCGTCTGGATCAGACTGAGCGTGCCCTGGATTTGGAGAGTGCAACCCGTGAGAATATCATTAAAGGCAGAAGTGGAACGCAGAATACGTGAAGCAGAACAGCGTATCCGTAAAGAGATTGAGGCGGAATATGCCTATGATCGTGCGGTGATGGACAAAGAGAGGCAGGCTATTGATCAGCAGCGTGAGGAGATGCTGAAGGCCTTTGAGCTGATGCAGCAGAAACTCGTCACAGAGACTGAGCAGAAGATCAGAAAGGCGAAGGATGAGGCAGAAAGCCATTTCCTTGGAAAGATGGCTGCACAGACTGAAGGCTTCCTCAGACTGTTCTCTGAAATGACGCGCCGTAACAATGCGGATATTCAGGGCTATCTTGCCAAATTTAAGGCTGCTTCCGAAGAAGCCCAGGCTGCCATAGGCAATGAGATAAAGACAAAACTTGAGAGGATATTCAAGAATGAGCAGTCGAAAAATCGTCAGATTGCCGAGCTTGTCAGGATGATATTCACGCAGAAGCGGGAGCGGTTCCTGGTTTCGGAAGAAGACCGCACCGGTGTTCACAATCATCTGCTGGCATCTCTTAAGTTTAATGAAGAGGAGGAGGCGAATTATAAGAAGGCTCTTGAGACTGTCAAGAAGTACCGTCTCCAGAAAGAGGCGTGTCGTCTGGCCCGCAAGGAACAACCCGTACACGAGGAACTCATATGGAAAAGTTACGCATCCAACAAGTTGTTGTCACAGATAGAGGTGCGCAAGTATATGGATCATATGCCCTTCAACCGCCAGATTGGCCAGATGAAGAGAGACGGTCTGGTGCTGGCCCGGACTACTATCAATGACTGGCATGTGGCTGTATGCGACACGCTTGTTCCATTGTACAGATTACAAGAGCATTATGTGATGCGTGGGCTTCACTTGGCAGCAGACGGAAGTCCGATGCCGGTGGTGGACAATGAGAAACATAAGACTGTCAAGAAGTACATCATAGCATACCGCAATATAGACACAGGCATACCGATTTTTTTGACCGCAGTCGAAAAGGCAATGGTCGTGGAAAGGAGGTGATACAGGCTCAACTGGCCAATTGGAGCGGGCTTGCCTTGATGTGTGATGCCTATCCCGGATATGACTGGATAAAGAAGACAGGACGTGTACTGTGCAGGTGCTCGGCCCATACTAGGCGTGAGCATGAGCGAGCTTTGAAAGAAGCCCCGAAGGCTTCCATGCCAGGCATGCTTCTTTTTCAAGAAATCTACGGAGTAGAGGAAATCATCAGACATGAGAATGCGTCAGGCAGCAGGATAACGGAGCTGCGCAATGAATTGGCGCGTCCTCTGTGGGAGACGCTCCATTTGTGGTGTATGAATGAAATACTGAATCATGACAAGCATTCCCGGATGTACAAGGCGCTGAACTATGTAATCCGACATTATGAAGAGCTGACGGCATATCTTGACATACCAGAAATGCCTTTGGATAATAATGCGACCGAACGGGAAATCCGGGCAATGGTGATGGGCAAGAAGGCTTATCTCTTCTGTCAGACGGATGAAGCCTGTGAGCGTGCATCTATGATGTACTCATTCTTTGGTGCCTGCAAGGTAAAGGGTAAGAACCCGGAGCGATGGCTTGCTTATGTGCTTGATCACATTGGTAGCACCAAAGATGAAGATTTATACAAACTGCTTCCTGAGTTTTGGGAAGACATTAACTGAATCAACATTAAGTCATAAATAAAGGTGAAGTCCTTGCTGATGTCAATGCATCAGCAGGGCTAAACGTCATACACTCGACGAAAAGTAGTGCGCAATGGGGCGCGCTGCAAAAGTACAAAGTTTTTTTGAATCTGCAATGACGGACTTCACCGAACAGTTACAGTATTCCAACATGCAAAAATATCTTTTACAATACAAGAAGCTGCTTAACGTTCAAAAGGATACGTTTGAAAGTACTCATAAGACTGTAGAAAAATTGAAATATGCTGAGAGTTGTGGCGTTTCTGTGAACGATATTTTTTATTTGCTAGGCATTTTATATAATGATGTAGAGCATACATGGAGTAATGGCATAGATAAACCTGCAATATATAAATTGGAAAATTTAGTAGTAAGAAAATTTATTTCTGATATATTTGATTTTAAAGGGGATTCAATAAAAATTGATTCGAACAAATTATTGTGACTCATTAGTGTCCAATGAAAATTGAATACGTTAATTAATTAATCAAATAGTCCCTTAATGAGGGGATAAACGAGTTCTTTGGTAACTACTCATGCCCATAGGAGAGCTGAGTAGTGTCATAATAAAAGATTAGCTTGGTATAAAATAATATTTGATATTTTAAAAGAATGAAAGTACTTCATATTCAATCTTCTATGCCTCCTGCAGGAAATGCAGCATATAGATTAAGTATGGCAATGAGAAAGCATGGAATAGATTCTAAAGTGTTAAATTTACGTCCTTCTTCTGTACGCGATTTTGCATATATGGATTTAAAGCATAAGGGTGGTTTGTTCGGAAAAGGGGTAGATCATTTTTATAGAGCTCTACAAAAAAAATATATGGTTGAAGGAGCTTATTTTTATTCCTCAATTCCTTTTTGTGGAATAGATATAGCGCAAAATCAATTAGTAAAAGAAGCTGATGTTATCTATATACATTGGGTAGCTGGCGAGTTTTCAAATGATAATCTTGAGAAACTGGCCAAGACAGGCAAGCCAATATTCTTTTTTATGCATGATATGTGGCCATTTACTGGTGGTTGCCATCATAGTTTGGGGTGTGAAAAGTATTCTGTTAATTGCAAAAATTGTAAGATGTTTAATTGGAATAATCCATTTCCTTCATATCAATTACAAAAGAAAGAATATGTTTATTCTAAATATAGTAATATTCATTTTATTTCTCCAAGTAAATGGATGGCAGGATGTGCTAAAATGTCCTTTACCATGAGAAATAAGACAATATATAATATTCCTAATGTAATAGACGAAGATGTATTTAAACCAATAGAAAAGAAGGTTGCAAGAATGATTTTAAACTTGCCCATAGATGCAACTATAATTACATTCGGTTGTATTGCAGGGCAGGGAAACCCTTTTAAAGGATGGAGCTATTTGGAATCTGCCATAAATAAGACAAATATAGATAATGCATTAATTGTTGTTTATGGAAGTGGATATAATCAAGAGACTGTAGATAAAGTGAAATATCCAATTAAGTTTTTAGGTAGAGTATATGATGACATTATGTTGTCACTCATATCGAATGTTGGCGATGTTTTTGTTACTCCTTCTCTTTGTGAAAACTATTCTTTGACTATTTTAGAAAGTATTTTATGCGGCACCCCTGTTGTTGGTTTTGATACAACAGGAGTTCCTGAATTGGTAAAAACTGGTGAAACAGGATATTTAGCTAAGTTTAAAAATTCAGATGATTTAGCCAAGGGTATAGAGCAGATGATAGATGCTAAACTAAAGAAAGGAGAATGGGAGAATTATTCTTCAAACAAAATAATTGATCAACATCTTTCTTTAATTCATAAATATCTAGATTAATATGATTTTTAAGGAAAAAATAAAAAAGATATTTCATGATAAAGGTTATCCTTTATATGATTTTATGCGTAGAAACGGATTTATTGAGCAAACTAATCTCAATTTAAATCTATGTGATTTGTCTCAGAAACGAGTTCTAATTTGTTATGTTCCAATACCAAATTATGATTTCTCTGAGATTATTCATGCTCAGTCTGCACATATAAACCAGATAATTTATAATTTTACGAAGCGTGGGTTTTGCGTGAATGTATGTTATGCAAATGATATACAATCATATCGTAGAATTTGTCATTATCATTATGATATCGTCTTTGGCTTTGGTTCTGCCTACAAACAAGCATGTATGGATAATCCCGCTGCACTAAAAATTTCGTTCATTATGGAAAATCATCCTGATGTTGTTTCTCAAAAGTATAGCGATAGAATCCGCTATTTTAAAAGCCGTCATCCCCATATTGATATATCGTCAAGCATAGTGCGCTCAGGCTTTTTTGATGCAGATCAATTTAAACTTTCAGATATCGGAATCTTAATGAGCTCCCGTTATAACTCTTTGAATTTTAGTGAGCTGCGAAATAAGATATTACTAATAAATTGTAATTCCATTTTTAATAAAAAATATGAGTTTGTTCCAGAAGAAGTTATAAAAAGTATTTCTTCCAGTAGAAGAAACTTTCTATGGTTTGGCTCTGTGGGGTTAATACACAAAGGTTTGGATATTGTGATAGATGCCTTTAAAGAGCTGCCTGATATATGCTTAAATGTATATGGCTTAGATAAAAAAGAGTATGGCTTATTTGAAAAGTTAAAGGCTGATAATACTTATAACAAAAAGCGTATTAATGTTTTAAGTGACGAATTTATAACAGATGTTGTAAAGAAACATAATTTTATGATTTTGGATTCATGTTCTGAAGGTATGAGTACATCTGTTTCTACCTGTATGGCACACGGTATTATTCCTATAGTATCCAAGGAGTGTGGTTTCGATGAAGCTTCTTGTATTATTCAGTTAGAAGATAATTCTGTTGAAGGAGTAAAGGCTGCTATCCAGAAAGCGTGTGACATGAGTGACGAGGAAGTTCTTAATATGCGAAGGGATTGTTATGAATATGCTCGCAACCAGTTCTCATTAGAGCATTTTGATCGTGTGTTTTATGAAGAATTAGGTAAAATATTAAACATGTAAAAATGATTAGATATTTCAAGAAGTTAATAAATAATGTGGGGGAGATTGTCTGAAAACCCATAGCAGCCAAAATGTCTCCTAAT
>ULXY01023201.1_pt1 | contig 16041 bp, 21 predicted proteins | sample 1961741 | NCBI WGS metagenome assembly ULXY01 (sample SAMEA4835851, study PRJEB28245) | human gut metagenome | biome: gut microbiome; material: fecal sample | place: Denmark | collected 2008
ATCAGTGTTAGAATAAATATATCAAATAAAGAAAGGCACACGGTTGTGTGAGTGGTGAAGAGAGATGAAATTTGAAATTAAAGTATATGGAAAAGGAACAAAATACAACTCAAAAAGATGTAGTCGTAAAGTAGTAAAAGATGTTTACAGCATTAAAGCTCTAAATAATAAAGAGGTTAAGGAGTTAGAAAAAACTCTTTCGGATGGGGATTATGACCCATATCACGAATATTATGAAATTAGAGAAATTGACGGAGAAGTTAGTAATTATCGGGCAAGTCATACAAGAATTATAAGAGGTGGTAAAGAATTATTTCTCACAAAATATGACGTGATGTTTTCTAAAAAATTTTACAAACATCATACTGCAACGAGCAGAGATTATCTAACATCTGCCGATGATGGAAAAATAGAAATTTATAATGGACGATTTGGAAATGGTTATATCATTCATCGTCAAATGAATTCAAGTAAATATCATTTGATTGAATATTATATAAAGAAAGGAGAATAAGTATGAACGAAAACTACCGAATCGGGAAAGGCAATTTACACATTGCTTTTCCTAACAGAACAATACTTGACACATATGTAATGTGTGTTGGGTGTAACAATTGTAACTACAGTGTAGTCAATAATACACTGTGCTTGTATGCAGATAAAAAAGAGTGCTTACTTAAAGCAATATTGGATTTCAAAATTTACACAATTTTTGTCATAAATATCTTGAAATCGATAAAGAGTAATGCTGTAGCATATATGGAAAAATTGTATACAATTTTATCAGAGGTACAAAACGAATTAGAAAGGAGTTTATAATATGATAAAAGTATATTTTGACGATGGAAGTCGCAAAAAAGTGCCAGTTTGTACTTTTCTTGAATGGCTAGAAAAATGCAATTTAGAAATTGACGAAAACGATATATATTACAATGGTTCGCACATTGCAAAATATGTCAATTTGCTAGATAACAATTTTGGTGTGGTAGATTGTATTTTATGCCTTGTTTTACTGGCATTGATTATATTAGCACTTATGAAAGGCGGTGTGATATTATGAGGGAAGATTTTGAGTTTTGTGTATTAAACGCAATCAGAGAAACGGAAAAGGATATAGTTGTTGAAAAGAAAAATGTGTTGAAACTTGGTAATATTGCAATAACGCCAGTGAATGAATGTTTGTTTGAAATTTACGATTTTCGCACAGGCTTAAAAGTTTCAACTTTATATGTTCATAAAAATTTTGGTGAGGTTGATTCTTTTATTGAATTTTTTAAGAATTTTGGGATATTTACAAGGGACATTGTAAATGTGAGAGATTTTTTATTAAAAAAATTTGTAGGGATAAAAATGAAACATATGCCGTGTGGTTCTTTTAAACATTTTCAAATAGAAGAATTTGAACAATTCCTACTTGAAAATCAGCCATAATTAACAATTTATTTACATTTTGTTATTCACAAGGACACAATTACAATTTATAATAGTCCTTGTAAATATAAAAAACAATGTTTCACGTGAAACATAGAAAGGAGAGAAAACAATGGAAAAGTTTATTACACGAAACCTTGCAATAACAGAAGTAAAATATAAAGACGCTATATTTGTAAATGGTGAAATGACTTTATCAGAACTGCGTCATGAAAGTATTGTAGGTACTCGACATAGTAATGACAAACTAAAAAAAATTCTTATTGCTAAAGGCTTAGCAAATGAGCCTGTATTACAGGAAGTGAAAAAGAAAACTTGTAAGTATTCAATGCCATTGAGTGACTTTATTGAACAGGCACATGCTGAAATTATCGAACAGTAAAAAAGAAAGGTTAAAAAGGTGATTAAAATGAGTAGAAATGAATTAGTTACAATGAAAAGCGAAAATGATGTTTTTTGCAGTATGGCTTGCAAAACACAGGAAGAAAAAGTACAGTTGTTTAATGCTATCAACAACGCAGATGCAAGTCTTGATGATATGGTAGGAAAGCAGATTTGTGTTGTCAATGTGTATGCCGAAAGATACACGGCAGAAGATGAGGAAGAAAACAAAGATGGCTTTGAACCTATTGAAAAAGAAAAAATCATGATAACGCTTATCTGTAAAGACGGAAAAACTTATGCTACAAATTCAAAAGGAGTATATAATTCCATAAAACGAGCCTTTGCATTGTTTGGAGTGCCGACATGGGAAGATGGCGTCACTTTTGAAGTTTGTAAAGTAAAAACAAAGGGTGGTTATAAAGCAACGATTTTGAGAGCCGTATAAAAAAGATAATAAGTTTAATTTGAATATATAAACTCTCTTCTTTTAGGGTGGTTAGTAAATAGTTACTATCCACCCTAAAAAAAAAATGAAAGGGGAGATGTATCATGTACGAACCTAGTGAAAAAACACTTGAAAATATTAGTGACTTGGTTAAAACTTTTAATCGTAGAATTGGACAAGCGAAAAGAAAAACGCCGATACAGTATCAGCAGTATCTACCACAGAAAATGACGGTTGCAAAATTTCTTGAAACGGTTGGAAGTTATAAAGATGTGCAAGCACAAGCAAGGGCTTTGATGGCAAAAGATATAATTCCACAGTTTGGAAAAAGTGGGGCAAAACCAACAAAATTACAAGTCGCTCGATACGAAAGCGTTAAAAATTTAGAAAATAAAAGGTTGGCAGAAACACAAGAAGTAGAAAGATATGACGAGGGTAAACCTACAGGAATTGAGAGAGTAAAAAAGAGAAGTAAAGCGTTTGAAATTAGAAAAAAAGCCGAAGAATTTACGCCGTTGGAGTTGGAAATCAGAATTAGACAATTAGAAAGACGGCAGACGCAAGCATATAAAAAAGAGAAAGAAAAACAATGGGAAGATAATTATAAAAAAGCAGTTGAAATAAATTTTCCTACTTTTGCAAGAAAAATTTTGCAAGAAGTAGAAAAAGTCCCAAAGAAGAACTTTATGCTATGGGTACAACAAGAAGATTTTTTGGATATTGACTATGTATATGACAAAAGTGAGGAACAGGAAAAAGCGAGTAATTACCTCGAAAATTTACGCCGTAGAATAGCATATGAAAAAGAAAAAGGCAATTTGTAATCAACGAATTATCGTATGTGATTTTGAAACAACCACGGATGAAGATGATTGTCGTGTTTGGGCAGTTGGTTGTTATGATATAGCAAGTGACGAATTTTGGTATTATAATAACATTGATGATTTTATGTCAATGTGTGCTACTATATATTATAATGATAAATTGTATTTTCATAATGAAAAATTTGACGGCGATTTTATTATGAATTGGCTTTTTCGGCATGGCTATACGTGGGTTGACGATAGGAAAAAATTAGATTCAAAAACATTTACAACGACTATATCAGACAAAGGTCAATTTTATTGTATGGAAATCTGTTTTTATCGTGATAATACATACACGAACAAGGTTACCATATATGACAGTTTGAAAATTCTACCGATGAGCGTACACGATATGGCAAAAGCGTTCGGGCTTAAAGAAAAGAAAGGAGAAATTGACTATAAAGCATATCGAGAAGTAGGACATAAATTGACAAAAGAGGAAGTCGAATATTTGAAAAATGATGTGGTTATTGTTGGAAAAAGTCTTGTAAAGATGTTTGAGCAAGGGCTTAAAAAAATGACAATAGGTGGAAATGCAATAAATGATTATAAGAAAAGAATTGGAAAAGATAATTTTTCGGAGTTGTTTCCTATTTTGGATGAGGAAACCGACTACTTTTGTAGACAGTCATATAAGGGTGGTTTTGTATGGGCGAATCCGCTACATAAAAACAAAATGATAGGAGAGGGTGATGTTTACGATGTAAATTCCCTTTTTCCATCACGCATGCACTCGTCAAGTGGTTGCCGTTTTCCATATGGCGTACCACAATTTTTCAAAGGGAAATATAAACCGCATAAGTTATATGACCTTTATATACAAAGAGTTGTGATACAGTTTGAATTAAAGCCGAATCATGTACCTTGCATACAGATAAAAAAGAACTTTCTTTTTTCGCCAACGGAATATTTGACAAGTAGCAATGGCGAAGATGTGGAGTTGGTACTCACACAAGTTGACCTTGAATTGATTTTTGAACAGTACAATGTCACATATATAGAGTACATTGACGGTTACATGTTCAAATCAGATATTGGCATGTTTGACAGTTATATCAACCATTGGATGGAGATGAAAGAAGAGGCAACACGTACAGGCAACAAGGGCTTGCGCTCAATTGCAAAATTATTACTAAATAATTTATATGGAAAGTTTGGCACAAATCCAAAATTGCAAAGCAAAATACCTGTATATTTAGGTGGAAAAGTTGGATTTGTCCTGTCTGATATAACATATCGTGACCCTGTATATACGCCAGTAGCCACTTTTGTAACTGCTTATGCTCGTGCTTATACCATCCGCTCGGCGCAGAAAGTTGGACTAAATCACTTGCTTTATTGTGATACGGATTCTATCCACTGCAAAAAAGGTGCTGACGTGTCAAGTTTAGAAATACACGATACAAAATTGGGTGCATGGGCACACGAAAGCCACTTTGAAAAAGCAAAATTTTTACGCTCAAAATGCTATCTTGAACAGATTGACGGAAAACTGTGTCCAACCGTTGCGGGCATGCCCGATTCTTGTTACGAGAATGTAAATTTTGAAAACTTTTGTTTAGGCTCTGAATTTAGTGGAAAATTGCGAATGAAAAGGGTTGAGGGTGGCATTGTTTTGGTAGATACGCCATTTACCATAAAGTTATAGTGTTCATAAATTGTTTACAATTATGTTCATAGTTTATACATATTTATATGGTATTGTATAAACAAGGGTTAAAAGGCGTGCGGACAACCTCAAATTGTCAAGGTGGCGAGCCTTTGAGATTGTCGCACGGTGACACGTGGCGCGCCTACCCGATACAAAAAAGAAAGGAGCGAAAAATTTTGAGTGAATCCATGTATTATGATGTTAAAACCGTAAATCAATACAATTGTTTGTTTAATTTCCTACACGGCGCTCGTGGAATCGGTAAAAGTTTTTCGCTCAAAAAACTATTTGTGGAAAGTTTTCTTGAGGACGGCTCACAATTTTATTACTTGCGTAGATACAGAGAGGACTTGACAAAAAGTAGCAAAGGGTTTTTTGATTCACTACAGGAACAGGGACTTTTTGAAGATATAGTTTTTACAAAAGACGGTGGTAAAAATGGTGGAACGTTTTATGCAAATAAAGAACCGATTGGATATTATGGTGCTTTGACAAAGGGAAAAGGTGTCGAATTGCCTAAAGTAAAGTATATCAATTATGATGAGTACCTTATTGACAAAAGCGACCAGTATCATGGATATTTACGAGATGAGGTGACTCAATTTTTAGAATTTTATGAAAGTATAGCACGTATGCGGAATGTAACCGTATATTTTACAAGCAACAATACAGACGGATATAGTCCATATTTTGATTATTTCAAATTGAAAAAACCAGTGAAAAAGAATGGCATATGGTGTCAAAATGACCTACTATATCAAGAAATAAAAACAAGTGCGGAATACGTACAAACAAAATATGATACACGTTTTGGGAAAATCATTAAGGGAACAAGGTATGGAAGATACGCCGTTGAAAATGAAAATTTACACATCACAGACGATTTTTTGAAAAAGAAACCGTCAACGGCAAAATGTACCTTTAATATACAGATTGGAAAAAATATTTGTGGTGTATATTTTGATTATTGCAAGGGAGAAGTATTTTTTTCTTGCAGTGGTAACAAAAACATGATAACATATGTATTAGTGAAAGGCGACCACACACCGAATAATATTTTGGTTCGTGGTGGAAAATGTTATCACCTAGCAGAATTAAAAAAGGCTTTTGACTTTAATCAATTATTTTTTGATTCACCGAAAGCCAAAAATTTATTTGAAAGAATTGAACATCTACTATAACATAGCAGAGTTCAAATATAAAAAATAAGAAAGGAGATATAAAAAAATGGCAGAAGAAAACAAAACAGAAAAAGCCTATGCAGAAGATGAACTCTTGAAAAAAGTCGGAGAGATTCTAACAAAGAAAGACGATGAGGGGTTTCTCACTGAAGTAGTGTCAGAAATCACCGATAAAATCCACGAATTAAGCGGAAAAATCGTTGACCGTGACGATGAAATTAAAGACTTGAAAGAGGATATTGAAAGTTTACGTAATGCCAACATGGCACTTTTACGAAAACAGGGTGCAAGGGTGGAAGAAAAAGAAGAAAGAAAAAGTGAGTTTGTGACGGATGGCGAAAAGGAAGAATCAGACGAGGAAATCCTTGAGAAATCCATTGCAGACTACATGTAAAAAAGAAAGGAGAAAGAAAAATGGGAAACACAACTACATCGAAAGCAACTAGAGCCGTAAACATGGCAAATGCCGTTCGTACACTTGCAGGAGATGATTTTGCGAACGCAGTACCAGTTGCAACAAGGACAAATATTTCCAGTTATGCAACGCCAATTTTGGAAATTTCCTCGTTGAGGAATATGTTTGTTAACACGCTTGTTCAGAGGATTGGGTTTGAATTTATCCACAACAAACGCTATAACAACCCGCTTGCAAGATTTAAGAAAGGGAGTACGCCCCTCGGTGGAATCGTGGAAGAAATCGGCACGAATCCAGTAGAATCACAGGGATTTAGTTCGGATGGCTATATCCGTACACCCGATGGACAGGTACTTACACCGCTTAACAAACGAACGCCCGATACAAAGGTTTTATATCACACTATCAACCGTGAGGACCAGTACCCAATCTCTATCAGTCGCCAGCAGTTGCAGACTGCTTTTGTATCATGGGAAAAACTGGATGATTTTATCTCATCCGTTATGTCGGCTATGTATAGCGGAGATACGATTGATGAATTCATCTATACTAAAAATCTGATTGACGCAGGAGTAACAAAGGACATGCTTGTCACACAGACAATTGCAAACCCTACAACGTCAAAAGATAATGCAGAAAAATTTGTGATTGCAGTCAACACCACATCAGCAAAAATGTGCTATCCTTCAACCAAGTACAACAGATACATTGAACAGGAAGGTGCAGAGGGTAAAGCATACAAAACATGGAGTGACAAGGACAGGCAGGTAATCATTATGCGAGCAGACGTGCTACAGTCAATCAATGTCACTGTTTTAGCACAGGCGTTCAACATGACACAGGCAGACTTTAGAAACTCAGTGGTAGAAATTGACGAGTTTGACAACCCCGCAATTCTAGCAGTTGTGTGTGATGAGTCTCTTTTGCAGATTTATGATAATCTTTTTGAGGTGTCAGAACAGCAGAACGCACAGGGACTTTTCTTCACGTATTTCTTGACACATTTTGAAACGCTTTCCTTGTCTATGTTGTCAAACGCCGTTGTATTTTTGGATGAATCCTATGTAAAACATACAATCACGGCAACCGTTGACCCAGTAACAGAGGGATACGGATTGGAAGTACAGAAAACAGGCTATAACGGGGAAACCGTTACATACAAAGTTACGGCAGTTGACCCGACCAAGGTGACAATTAGTTATACAGGACTTGACGGAGAACCACCAAAAACCGTTGTGAATGGCGGATTGTATTCATTCACAATGGGAAATGAGGACGCAACAATTAAAATGACAATTGCTGAATAATGTTTCACGTGAAACATTGAAAGGAGAAAAACTATGGCAGATTTTGAACCGACAACCGATATAAAACTACTTGCCGTTCCGCTTGCGAACGATGGCGAAAGTACCTTGACTTTTTCGAGCAAGTCGGCACAATCTGCCTATTTTTCGTCAAAAGTAGTCGGAAGTTTTTCCAAGGGTGATTTTACATACCAAAGGAAAGACAACACAATGCGCGTGCCGTGGAACGCTGAAAAGTTATTCAATGTGAATTACTGCATGTATAAGAATAGCAATTTTGGAGATAAGTGGTTTTATGCTTTTATCAATCGTGTTGAGTATGTAGCTCCGAATTGCACAAAGTTATACTTGCAAACAGATGTGTGGCAAACATGGTTTTTTGACATAACATATGGACAGTGCTTTGTTGAGCGTGAACACGTTAAAAGTGACAAAATAGGAGAACATACGATTCCCGAAAGTGTTACACCAAGCGAATATAATTTACAAAAGATAGGAATTGACGAAAGCCCTTATCAGATTGGCGGTTACGTTGTTGGTACGCTATATGATATTGATTCTATAATTGGCGACCCTAAAAAAGTTGGTGGGCGTAAAGCGAACGGCGTATATTTTCCATGTGATGTGCTATTTTTTCCAAATACGGACGATGGAATACAACGCCTACAAATGCGACTTGAGGTTATCAACGATGAAATGAGTGGTGGTATTGTGTTTGTCGCTACGATACCAAAATTGGCAAGTGATAAAATAAGCGAGGAAAAAACACGAATTACAACTACTGCATATAGCACTTTTGCTAACATATCAGTACCAGTTGAACATACAAACATAAGCGGTTATGTCCCAAAAAATAACAAATGCTTTACATACCCATACCATTATTTAGTATGTAGCAATTCTGCTAACAGTGGCTCGGAATTATGCTTTGAAAATTTTAAGGATATAAACGATATTACATTTACCGCATACGCACACATAACGGAAAATAACTGTATCCAGTTTGTGCCTGTAAATTATGAGGTTGGAACAAGCACAGGTGACAACCCCGATTTTGGGTTTAACTCTCAAACATACCCCGAAATGCCATACACAACAAACCAAAACGCTTACTATCGTCAACAAGAGATGAATTTACGTAACCAAAACATGAACAGAATTATGTCGCAAACTCGTGGAACGGTTGGCAGTATCTTGACAGGCGGAGCGTCTTTGCTTGGAATGTCCATGCAAGGTGAGGGAACAAGTTCGGACATTACAAGTTACGGTACATCACAGATTAGCGGTATTGATTCGTTGTATACAAACGTAAAAAGTGCGGAAATGGCTGAACAAAATCTTGAGAAAATGCACCAAATGACCGCTCCAAATGTTAGTGGTATTGGCGGTGCAAGTGATATATCCGTTGTCAATGGAAATATCGCCCCAAGGTTTTATATTAAAAATGCCAAGCGTGACCAAATAAAGGCTATCGACCAGTTTTTCAGTGCTTTTGGTTACCAAGTGAATCAATTAAAAAAGCCAAACATAACAGGGCGTCCAAATTGGAATTATGTTCGGTGTAGCCAAGCCAATGTCTATGCGGATATACCACAAGAGGACTTGGCAAAAATTAAACGTGACCTTGTAAACGGAATAACCTTTTGGCACAACCCTAGCACAATTTACGATTATTCGCAAGGAAATGAGGTGAGTTAGTGAGTAGAAAAAAAGACAAGAACAAGGAGCAAGCACAACGTTGGCAAGTTATTTATTCATTTTATTTTGCATGGTTGAAAAATATCGCTATGTCAATCTTTGAATGGAAATTACCTAACACGATGGATGACCGTTTTTTGGAATTGTCATTTTTTGAAGATGGACGTGCTTTGGCATATGTTAAGGACGGCGCACTTATCAACACTCGTGCGAATCCATCCAACAATATGGACATGTATAATTATTTTACTGGATATACTGGATACAATGTAGTTTTTTCCGATTATGTTGACGCTGATAAATGCGTGTACGGATTGAACAATCCAGTCACAATGCCGACTTTTGACGTGTGCGATATGTTCGCAACACGCCTACAAAAATTGGAAATGGGTATATGGTCAAACGTGGATTTGCAAAAATTTCCGATTATGGTATCAGCACCCGAAAGCCAAAAATTATCCGTCAAGAATTTGATGGAACAGTTTGAGGGTGGTTTACCGTTTTTATATACATATCGGAATTTTGAGGACTTAAACCAAGTGAAATGTTTTGATATGAAAGTGCCACAGATTTTTGATAAGTTGTATGAATTAAAGCAAAAGACGCTGAATGAATTTCTTGAATTTTTAGGTGTGACAACACCAAAAGAAAAGAAAGAAAGACTTTTGAGCGGAGAAATCATGGCGAACAATTCAAAGGTTGGAATCAGTGGAGCAAGTTTTTTATGGCAACGTCAAGAATTTGCTAGGAAGATAAATGAAAAATTTAGTGCATACCTCACCGAGCCGATTGAGGTGCGTGTTAGAGATTATAGCGAGATTTTACATCTTGCGGAAAGTGAGGAAATGGCAGATGGAACAAGTTTCGGATTGGATTCACAAAGTATGTAACCCTTTATCAGTAGTCGGCGGTTTTTTAGGGATTTTAGTCAATCGAATTTTTGGAAAGGTTGACAATTCACTTATAATCCTTTTGACACTTATGTCAATGGACATGATATGTGGAATTTTGGTTGAGGGTGTTTATTTCAAAAAGTTATCATCCTCAATATGTTGGAAAGGACTAATAAAAAAATGTGTGTCCATTATGTTGGTTGGACTTTCGTATCAAATTGACAGAATGACAGGGCAAGAAAGTTTTCGAGCCTTTACCATTATTTTCTTTTCCATAAACGAAAGTATTTCTATATTGGAAATATGTGGAAAAATTATTCCAATACCTAAAAAATTAAAAAACTGTTTATATCAATTAAGAAAAGGAGTGGAAGAAGATGAAAAAGATACTTGCAAATAGAAAAAGATGGCACGGAAAAAGAAAACGAAAAACAATTAAGGGAATTGTTATACACTACACAGGAAATAAGGGTGATACGGCAAAAAATAATTGCGACTATTTCAAAAATTCTCCGTCATTGACAAAAAATAGTAGCACAGGGGCGCACTTTTTCATATCGTCAAACGGTGAAACAATTAAGTCTATCCCTATGAATCAAATTGCCTACTCCGTTGGCGGTGCTAGGCAGAGCGAAAAGGGTGGAAGATACTACAAACGTTTGACTAATGAAAACACTGTTAGCATTGAGTTGTGTAATGCGGTAAATGGATATACGGATGCACAAGTTAAAGCCGTTCGCAAAACGATAAAATATATTCGCAGATACTGTAAAAATGCAAAAACTGTATGTTATCATTTTGACGTAAACGGAAAGAACTGTCCACCGTGGGGCTGTAAACGTTTAGGTAAAGAATTTCTTGCAGAAATAGGAGAGTGATTGCATGGCTTTTGTAACACCACAATTAAGGCGTGTGTTAGATATGGGTTATGATTTAGGACTAAAAAATTACCCAATTTTTTCCGAATCACACCGTCAAGAATTAAACGAAAAAATTGTAAATCATTTTCGTTATCGTGAAATCGGTTATGAAACAATACATCAATTTATTTTTGCATTGAACCGTAAAATGTTTGAAATCATGCCGTTTTACAACCAGTTATATGAATCGGAAGAACTGGAAATATCGGCATTGACAAATTATAGTTACGATGAAATCAGCAAAAAGACAGGCAATGACCTTTTAGAAAAAACAGGAGAAGATTCTAACAAGCAAACTGGAGATACAACACGCAAAGACACAGGAACGCAGACAAACGAACAAAGTGGAACAGATAAGCAAACCTTTGAGGACGTAAAAAATAAAACAACTTATGGAAGTTCTGAAAATGAAAACACGTCAACAACAAATGATGTTACGCATGGACAGACAACGACAACGCAAGGAACGGATTCCAGTAAACGAGTGCATAGCGACACACCACAAGGAATGTTGTCAGCAAATTTCCCCGAATCCGCTAGTTATGCCAGTGACGCAGATGTTTCAAAAAATACAAATTCAAGTACTGTTACACAGGGTGGGACAGATAGTACAGTTGGAACTGTTAAAGGAACAAAAGGAAAGACAGGTTCAGACGAATCTGTTCAAAGTGGGGCAATTGTTACGGCACACGATACGAAAGGAAAACTAACAAACGAACTGGAAAGCAAAAATACGTTCAATAGCCAAAACAAAATTACATACGGTAGCAACACAAATCAAAACTATAATAACCAACTTGCAACAAACAAACAGGGTTATCAAGGCATTTCACCTAGTGAATTGTTGCAGAAGTACCGTGATACATTTCTAAATATTGATATGTTGGTGATATCCGAATTGGAAGAATTGTTTATCAGTATTTTCTGAAATGTTTCACGTGAAACATTAGAAAGGAGTGAAAAAATTGACTTTGATAAGACCAACACCGCCTTTATACAATTTGCCGTCATACTATAGTGAGTGTGAATCATATGAAGAACAGTTACAATGGTTACTGAATCAGTTGCAGACATTACAAGCAGATGTTGACAATCTGAAAAAAGATACAAATGCCTACACGGATGAGGAAATCAAAAAATTGTTTGACTTGTTATCACAAAGAATCAGCAATTTGACGGACTATGTAAACGGCGAAATTGCAGAGTTAAAAAATTATGTTGACAACGAAAACAAAAAAGTTTCTGACAAAGTTGACAACATGAAACTTTATGTGGATGAGAAATTGACTAATCTAAAAAAATATGTGGATTCTGAAATCCTTGAAGTTAAAGTATTGTTGACAGAAGTTGAAAACCGTTTACATCTTGAAATCGTAAACGGTGATGAAACTACAAAAGATTTTGCTAGGATTTACACAGAAAAAGCAAGACTTGAATTGCTAGAAAAAATCAATGCTTTATCTTTGAGGGTTGACAACATAACGAAAGAATTTCCGTTAGTTTACAACCCGACACAGGGTATACAGAATGACTTGCAAAAGACAATCAACGACTTGTATCTATACTTAAGGGTACACGGTATCACGTGTTTTGCATTTGATTCGTTGCAAATTACCGTTGCGGAATTTGACGCTATGAAAATTTTAGCAAGGAATTTCGATATTAGAGGTTCTGAAATTTTTGAAACATGGGAAAAAGAAATGGCGTTTAGTCCGTGGACAGGGAAAAAGATAACCTTGAAAGAATTATGTTATCAGATTGCAGAGAAAATCAACATGAACCACAAGACGGCAAGCGAGTATGATAATCGAGCAGTTACGGCAAGTGACTATGACGGCGGTAAAACAACGGCATATGATTTTGATTGGACAAAAAAAATACTGCCGATTGACGTTATACCGATAGATATGTTGGATAAATTCTTGCACACGTCCGAATTGATTTACAACACTGATATTGTGTCGGACATAGGCACTACAGTTGACATTACAACGGATAAGGATTTTGAAAAGTTTTTACTTGCCTATACAGATAAAAATGCAAATTTATGTTATTTGCTCTGTGATGTTACTACTGGAAAGTTATCATTTACGGACACGGACAACAACACGCTGACGCAAGTTTCAAGAAACTTTTCTATAACAAAAACGGAAACAGGTTATCAGGTTGTTACAGAAAATTGCACTGTTTTTGACGCTGATACCAAGGAAACAACATTTGCACCTAACTTTTTACTTATCAAAAAATTGTATGGAGTTAAAAGTTATAACAATTTGACAGAAATCGGAAAGGAGATGTGATAATATGCTTTACACACCTAACTACAACTTACCTTACTACGAAGCAAATGACGTAGCAAATTACTTGGAAACCTACAACAATACTATCATGGAATTAGATACTGCTATTCACAATGCACAGACAAAAGCGGAAAGCGGAGAATTACACGGAGAAGAACTTGATAGAGAAATCGAAAGTCTTACCGAACGTGTTACGGCACTTGATACATCCTTATCTAGTGCTATAGAAAATATTTCCACGCTTTCGACAACCGTTGGCGAACACACTACTGAGATAGCAAAAGTAAAAGAGGATTTACTGGCACAGAATAGTGCAGTAAAAACGTTATCAAATAATCTTGCTGATTTAGGAACACGATTTACTGCGTTCACAACGGGACAGGAACATTTTAACAATGAAATTTCCGCTAGGGTTGGAAATAGATTTTTCAAAACATATAAGTACTCTGTTCCACAAAGTGCAAGTAAAGAACAGTATAGCACAAATTTTACAATTAGCACGGGACTAGGAAATGATGACAATTTCACAAAATCCCACGTCATGATTGACTTTATGCAAACAGAGGCGGACCAAAAAAAGGCAAGCGGTATCTTGAATAGTGGCTTTTCGACAACTGAAAAAGTTTTCAATTATACGATTGACAATATACGATACAACATACGTATCAATTTTAATTCCTCGACTGGTGATATTGTTATTACTATTACAGGACAGAAACAGGCAGGACCTGGAATACTTTTTGCAAATGCTATTGTTTATACAGACTAGAAAGGAGACTATTATCATGAATTACACAACAAATTATAGAATTCCTCTTTATGAGGGCAACGACCCGACATCATATCTTACAACGTATAACGAAACAATGGAATTGATTGACGAATCACTACACGCTTTAGCGTTAAAAGTTGCAAACGGCGAAGTAAATGACCGCCAATTCACTGCTGAAATTTCTGCTATCAAGGGCAGACTTGACACGGCAGAGAATACGATAAACACACTTAAAACGGAACTTGCAACCACCAACGGAAAGGTTTCGGAAAATTCCGAGGATATTTCAACTTTACAAACACAGTTAGTCGAGCAGGGAACTTCAATTAAAAATTTGCTTGCTAGGGTTTCAGCACTTGAGACAGCCTTTGAAAGTTTCAAAACGGAACAGGAACAGAAAAATAGCAATTATGAAGATACATTAAGCAGTTATGGAGATTCCTTACAAGGGTTGTCAACACAGTTGAGCAATGCAACGAAAAAACAGGATTTGAAAAATAATGAGTTTAATAACAGGATTGCAGAAAATACTGAAAACATTGAAAGTCTAAAGCGTGGTACAAATGTGTTGGTTAATTTCAAGAATGTTGGTGCAACAAAAGTCGGAAATGATATGCAAGCAGACTTACAAACAAACAGAGAAAATGCAGAACTTGAATTGAATAAATGGCAAAATGCCCAAGTTTGTGCAAACATTACTGTGCGTGACAACACGCAAACTGTAATTTGTAAATGCTCACCAGTTTTTTCAAGAAATCTAGGAACAACAAACACAGAAGAATTTGATTTTGTTGACCCATCTAATCCTAGTGGTACACTTTACAATTTGCAAACAATCTTAAGTTTTGACGATACAACACAAAACGTATCTCTAGTGTGTACGCTTAGTAACACCGAATCTATAACAAGTGCGACATTTTCAATAGCATTATTTTTAATTGTTTAAGTGTAATATTAAACCGCCCCACTTTATTAGGTAGGGCGGTTTTGTTTTATTTCTCTCTTTTGCAAAATTCAACAAACATTTCTTGAAATTGTTTTCCCATTGCTTTAATAAATCCGCTCATTAGAGTATTTTCATCGTTTAGCCGTTCATTTTCAAGTTCAAATTTACATAAATCTTCTTGCATTTCTTTATCAATTCGCATACGCATTAAATTCACAACACACCCTTTCGGTTCAATCCATTCTTCCAATATCATTTCACCGTTAAAATAAATTTGTTGCCACATTTTAACGCAATACTTAAAACCGTAGTCAATAAATACACTCATATAAAATGTCAATGCATCTTCAATATTATCAAATTCTTTTGTCGTGCAAAAATCTTCCCATTCTCTTTGACCGTTAGGCATTGTATTATGTTCAGATGCATGACAAAATTTATTCCATGTGGTATCGTCTCCTATATACTCAATAATATATTTTGTTTCTGTTTTTTCGGGTTCTTTTGCATACCCAATAAAATTCTTATACATATTATTTCACCACCTCACATACAACCTTGACCCACGCCATGTTATATGCAACACTAATTAGCCTACAATTAGTGTTGCAATACGTGTTATAAGTGGTGATACTTTCCTCATCACCATTATTGTATTCCTCATTCTCATATTCACCCATTACATTATTATAGTTATCAATAACGGTAAAGATAACCCGACCATTATTTTCGCTTTCATATTTTTCTACAAATTCACTAAATTTCATCTTTCTTCACCATTCACACCTTGCTTGGTGTGCCTTTCTTTATTTGATATATTTATTCTAACACTGAT
>ULXY01037382.1_pt1 | contig 16041 bp, 14 predicted proteins | sample 1961741 | NCBI WGS metagenome assembly ULXY01 (sample SAMEA4835851, study PRJEB28245) | human gut metagenome | biome: gut microbiome; material: fecal sample | place: Denmark | collected 2008
ATACCCTCTACATCCTCTGTGTACACATTTCCGGCAATATGTGGACGCTTGTCAATCACAAGCACCTTTTTCCCTTTTGCAAGTGCCTGCTGTGCGAAGACCGCACCATAAAGACCGGCACCTACCACTAAATAATCATATTTCTTCATTCTGTACTCCCTCATTATTTTTCTTTTTAAATATAAATAATTTGCTTGCTACATAATTTAATACCACAACTACTACATTCGCCGCAACCTTTATTATTAAATCGTTGAATTTTAACAGATCAACAAACACAAACATACACAACCAATCAACAATTCCTGTCGCTAACCTGCACGAAAAAAATGAAACCATTTCTTTAAGAATTTCTTTTGATCCCTTCGCTGTGCTATGGAATACCCATTTTCTATTGGTTATATATGCAAATAAAACTGCCAGAACCCATGCAAATATTGTACTCGGCATAACAGACCAACGAAACGGATGTGCTGCGACCCAATAGCCAACAACATTTACAACCGTTGTCAGAACTCCAAAAAACAAATACGGTATTACATCTCTATATTTATCATACAGTTTCTTAATATTCATATCAATTTATGCCCTTCCCAATATATTCCAACTAATTAACTCTCTTTATATCCTCTTTATTTGATTCTGATATAATATAATGTGGTCGATTCTTTACTTCTGTATATGTTTTAGCAATATATTGTCCCATAACTCCCATACAGAATAACTGTATGGCCCCAATAAATATAATAATACATACTGTAGATGCCCATCCAGATACAGGATCTCCAAAACATAATTTACGAACAATAATAAATATCATAAAAATGAAATCTATAAATGCCATTATAAAACCAAACCACGAGGCTATACTCAACGGCACTTCCGAAAAATTAATAATTCCATCTATGGCATATTTTAATAATTTCCAAAAATTCCACTTCGTTTCTCCAGCAACCCGCTCCACATTTTCATATGGCAACCAATATGTTCTGAACCCAATCCATCCAAAAATTCCTTTCGAGAATCGATTATTTTCAGACATCGCTATTATCGCATCAACCATTTCTTTTTTCATCATTCTAAAATCTCTGGCACCATCAACGATATCTGAGTCTGAAATACGATTTATAATTTTATAAAATTTACGTGCAAACCAAGATCTTATTCGTGGCTCCCCTTTACGACTTACACGCCGCGTTGCCACACTATCATACTCTCCAGATTCCAGATATTTTAACATTTCTGGTATCAGGCTTGGTGGATCCTGCATATCTGCATCCATAACTGCAACATAATCTCCATCTGCATTGCAAAATCCTGCAAACATAGCTGCTTCTTTTCCAAAGTTACGTGAGAAGGATATATATTTCACTCTCATATCCCGTTCCCCTAACTGTTTCAAAATTTCCAATGTTTTGTCTGTTGATCCATCGTTTATAAATAGCAGTTCGTACTCATATTTCAATTCACATAAAACTCTTGTTACTTCCTTATAAAACAAAGGTACAGACTCTTCTTCATTATAGCATGGTATTAATAAGGATATTTTTTTCATCTTCTTTTTTTCTCCCTTCGTTATGTGAACGCTTATTATATATACAAATTCCTATCAAGGCAATCAAAGTGCATACTGATACTATCTCTGTTATACGCCAGGGAACTGGTTCAACATATCGCACTTCTATTTTACCAGAATAACTCTCTGGCACACCGAACGCTATACGACCATAATCATCTTTGAAATGTTGTACTTCCTGCCCATCCGCAAGATATACATGATAATTATCATATGCTAGTACCGGAACTGCCACTACTTTTGATGTCTCAGCAGTATTTCTACAATTAAATCTATATACATTCTTATCCCATGAAGCATCTTCACATTTTACTTCCTGATCCGATTCAATAAATGGTTTACCTATGACATCTATACCATTTTCAAATAAATACTCTCCACCAACCAGATATCCCCAATCTATACTTTCGATACCATAAAATGTATACATCGGTTTGTTCTCCATATTTAGCACATTCATTAATAAGGTTCCATTCGCGACAGCTCCTCCAAGCACTACTATTATCATAATTCCCAATGCCCACTTATAAGACTTCATACGTTCTATAATTCCTACACACATAACTGCTACAAGCGACAAAAACAACGCTCCCCAGCCAACATACCGCCACGGAAATTGAACCATCGTCGCATATTTAGCAAAATCTTCATTCATATGATACAGATTGTCCCACGGGAACAAATCCGATGCTAACAGCAATGCAATTATAGCAAAGAACAATCCATATTTAGCAACTTTATAGCTTGTATCATTCTCAATTTTCCAATTTTCTTTTTGAATAGAACAATATATAAACACCAGTATTCCACACAACAACGCAAATCCAAGAGCCCCCTGAAAATGATGCATACTATTATCATGCTGCATGCCAGATGCTATGCCCAAAAACTGCATAAGTGAATCCCCTCTGGATTCAATAGGCATATACTCCTGCGAATTTACGAGCACATCCATCTGCATTGATTGAATAAATGGATATAAAAACCATACATTCAATAGTCCAACCACTATTACACACTTCAACAATGCGAAAAATCTTTTTCTCCTAAACGTCTTCTTTATAAAGGCAAGTACAAATAACACTATAAACACCGCTGCCATCTCACAGCTTAACGTATGTGTCTGAATTAGTCCAGTCAAAGATATAATAATCGGCAAACCATCCGACAATTTATATTGTGCCTCGTCTTCCATCATATACAAATGATAAAATCCATATAGAAGAAGCGGTAGAAACATTAGTGCACACACCTCTCCTACCGATGATCGAATCCACATATCTACAAGTCTGTAGGTCGCACACGTATAAATTGCTGCACCAAATAGTCCCTTTGTCCAATCAGACGTCATTTTCTTAAAACACCAGTACGCAATCCATGCTGTACTCATATTAACCAGCACCATAAACACATGATAGCTTACCTGCAACGGTATTCCCAGCAAATATAATGCTGCCGGAATAATCAACAAAATCTCTCCATAATATAATGGTGTCGCATACCCATAACCATCATTCAAGGAAAATTGTATCCTGTTCGGTATCTGCCCATTCTTTAACGCCTCTGCCAAAGCTCCAATTCTTTTCAAGTGAAAATTCAGATCATCTCCTCTGTATTCATAAGAGCTTAAGTATGGCAAGCTTGCAAAAAGCGTAATTAGCCCTATTCCTAAAATAACATATTTCTTAGTTACAGAAACAGGACTCCTCAATTTTGCAAAGAATACTATGTATAATACATCAATAATAGCGAATAAGCATATCCAGCCAATGCATCTGGCAACCCTATATACTCGATATTCCTTAAAAACCACCTTGTCAATCGAAATGACATTCGTTCCTTTACGCACTACTGATATAGTTAGATCATCAACTCCCGCGCCAGTTCGAATCCACATTCTCGAAGTAGATTTCTGATATATATTTCGAAGCTTTGATGAATTGTACCGAACTGCCCGAGGATTTATTTCCGACGAAATATTCACATATCCCGCAACATCATTGACTGTAAAATCTGTACCCCCCGAATTTTTTCGGTATATTATAGTATATCGTTATATCATAAGCACCGCTTCCAATTTTTGTATCCGCATGTGCCAACTCCTGATCCACATTCTCACTATTTACGAGATCGTCCACCGTCGCCTGATTATACGCAAATGATTCCGGAGCAACTTCAAAGCTTCTATCTTTGCCGAAACACATTATAATACTAAGAATTAAAATCATTGTCTCTACTACAAGCAAAATACTAAAACCAATATTTTCCCCCCAAAAAATAGCCACATTCATATTTCTATTCACAACACAATTCTCCTCATATAATTCCTTAATTACGTTCCAACTCTTCCACTTGTTTCCCTGCTGTTCTTCGTTGTATACAGATATCTGCTAACAACATTATCATTCCCAATACCGAAATCAAGATTGCCTTACGCATATGAGGAATATGAAAATCCATCTCTATCACATTCTCACCCTCTTCAAGCGGAATTACCGTCAACGCATCCGCAAACGTTTCTGTATACACTCTATTATCATTTCTCTTAATTCTCCACCCCTCAGAAACGGGTACCGATAAAAATAGTTTCTCTCCTTCTTTTGCCGTAACTCTACATACAATGTGTCCATTTTTAATCGAAATATCTTCAGCCTGTCTGTCCCGAATCTTAGTAACTGCCTCGTTTAAGGCATCCAAGTCAAGCATATAAAATTGCTCATCTGCGATATCCAGCCCCTTCTCTGCCTCAAAGAATATAGAAACTTCCGATTCCCCAGACTCTACCTCTATGTCAAACACACTTCGAGCTAACCAACTTGCATAAGGAAATCCTTCCGTTCCTACCTTGCCCACTCTACCATCTACAGAACCATTTGTTTTAATATTTCCATATAATGCATAATTTCCATGTGGAACCTGAATATGATAAGTTCGAATATTTCCTTCTGTCTTTACTGTAGGTGTAATTCTCGTATAAAGTTTTACTTCTTCACCCAACAACTGACTGTAAAGAGCATTTTGATATTCGAACGGATTCGTAAATTCCTGATCCATCTGCGCTTTATATACAACTGCCATCGGTAGATAATAAGGATTCTCATATACATATTTCCCATTTGCAAGCGCAATCGAATCTATCCGTTTCAATCCCGGATAATCCCTACCTGCAATCACATATTTTACCCCCAAAAGTGAATCTGCAGTCAATACCGATCCCGCCACCGCATTCAACCGGTTTCCATGTACACGATATCCAAGTCTATCTAAAAACGTAATCTGCCGATTATCCGGACATGACGTATACCCCGTATTACTCCAATAATTATACCCAAACGCCTCGTCTAAATGGGAACTGTTTCTTCTCTGTGATGTCTGAGCAATACGATACGTTCCATCATCTAACTCATTTAATTCAGCTAATTGTTGATTTAGTGCGACTACATAACTTTTGTAATCTGTCCCTTCATCATAAGAATATATACTTGCGAGATATCTAGCATTCATTCCAAGTTCCGTCAATGTAACTATAGCCATCAGCCCTATCACTAATCGCTGCCATCCTCCACATATCTTTGTCAAAAGCTGTATCAAAGCCGCCATAATCAGAATAAATGTTATTGTAATACCCTTCTGAAACAACGTATATTCTCGTTTTATATCCGGATTCAAGTATGAAACTATATAAACACCACAATAGCCGATTGCCAATAGCCAATACGGAATCTTCTTATCCATTTCTGCAAACGACAAACCTGCCACAAATATAACATACATAATACTAACATATGAATACCGAAACCAATAGCTTTCCACTGATTTTAGCAGCGAAAAAACAAAGTTTGTTGGTACGTAAAAATACATATAGATTGCAAAAATCGCCCCTATTCCTACAACTATCTTTTCTTTCCATTTATAATTTCTATTAAAGAAAAACGCAATTCCACCTAGCAAAGCCAGGCTTCCAGCAAACAACGATACACGTAATGATGAACTTGTTCCTCCAATAGTATAATCTCTCACAACATCTAATAGCCGCCCAGTAAATGTACTTGTCAATAATCTCCAATCAAACTTACTTCCACGACCATTTCTCAAATCCATAACTGAAGGAAGAAACAATACCGCACTTATGCAAAGAGCAATCATCATTGCAACCATATAACGAACTACTACCAAAAGCACATCTTTGATTTTGACTTTTTCCCTGCACACATAAAGAGCCAATTCAATGAGCAATATAATTCCCGACCATAGACAGTTAATTCCTGCTGTATACCAATTAAATAAGATTGACAACGCAACTGGTATTGTCAGTGCCGTAATCCTTTTTGTATTCACTAACTTATATACTCCCAGCATAATTAAAGGAAGCATATATACACCATCTATCCACATAATATTGGATCCCTGTGCCATATTGTATTGCATCATTCCGTAGGCACACGCAAGCAAACATGTAACAATCGGATGTATCTGATCTTTGAAACGCACTTGTAAATAATAACATGCCGTTACAGATGCGATTGAAAGTTTCATTGCCATGAGTAACGAAAAAAACTCCAAAAGCTGAGACTGCTTAAAAAACAATACCAGCACATTCAATGGGCTTGCCAAGTAATAAGAATACACTCCTATGGAGGTATTACCAAGCGTGTTAGACATACTGTACTTTATACTGTTCTTACCAAGCAAAACATCTCTAAAATAAGAAAAGAAATCCAAATACTGTATATCTGCATCTGCCCAAGCCAAAGTTTTCTCTCCAAATGGCACAACCTTTAGGCAAGCATATAATATGAAAATACAAACAAATGTCATCAAAAAAGAAATACTACACAACAGAAATCGTTTCTTTTTTGTATTTTTCATAACATTACTCATAACTTTCAGTTCCTTATACCAATCAAATTCATTATTTGTATACTTTATCATTTTGGCCTTGCAATTACAAGGCTCGTTGTGACATGATACAATACAAATGATAATTTATGAAAGGGTCTACATATGAACAAGCTAAAACACTTCCTATTAAATAGTAAAAATATTAACAAATCCAGTTTCATCTGGAATATGGCTGGAAGCATGCTCATGGCGTTTCAGTCTGTTATCATGCTGATGATTATTACTCGTACATTAAATCTATATGAGGCAGGGGTATTCACACTCGCCTATGCAAGTGCTAATCTCTTCCTGAATATTGGTAAATACGGCATGCGTAATTTCCAAGTGTCCGACGTCAAACGCCAGTTTAACTTCAAAGAATATAATACCTCCCGTATTATTACAACTCAACAATCCGTGTGCACAGCCAGACTTCAATGGAATTTCTCTCAAAAGTACTCGGGGAATCCATTTCTTCCGGACACTCTGTTTCTGTTCTGCGGTCGCACCGCTTACCACAGAACAGATAAACGGAATGTCCGTTGGATTCTTCTTTCAACAGCTCTACAACAATGGTACACAAGCCATCGATGAACTTTTGCATATTGGTGTAACCTGTCATGATATAAATGTTAGCTGCAAGTGAGATATCTCCAAGCATGATTCATCCCTCCCAGACATCGAAGCGTGCTATGGATCAGCTTTATTCTGATATAAATACATCAACGTTATGTTCTTTGAGATTTATATATTCACCGTGGACCGTTTACGTACCAAATGCGATAAATCAAGGTAATTGACAATTCCATTTTCAAAAACATCTGAATTTTTCCCAGATACTAAAGGTTGAAGATAATCAATCATTTCAGACGTAACATCGTAATGATTATCAGTAATCCATGAGAGCGGAACACTTTTAATTTGATTGGCAACTTCAGAAACAGGAATTGTATCAAGCATATAAGAATAAGGTACGCTCGTCATTCTTTTTATTGTAACCATTTTCCCGTTTTCGCCTTTTTGCGCTATTGAAACTGCTTTTTGACCGAGCGCATAAGATTCTTCTAAATCTCTTGAACTTGCAAGATGACCAGCACATCGTTGTAAAACATTGATTTCAATTGAACGAACTTTTATTCCTAATTTCTCTTTAACAAGATATTCTAAAGTTTTTCCTGCGCCACTTAATTGAACATGTCCAAATTTATCATTTGTTGCCTTGGCAGAAGATATATAACATCCATTGCAATCCCGAATGCCTTCTGAAACGACTACCATTACATTTTTATATTTTTTTACTAACAACTGTAAATTACGTATAAATTGTTCTTTTTCAAAAGCAACCTCTGGTAGATAAATCATATGAGGTGCAAGACTGTAATCTGTGCGCGCTAACACAGAGGATGCTGTCAGCCAGCCGGCATCGCGTCCCATTACTTCAACAATCGTGACACTTTCTATATCGTAAATATATGTATCATATGCAATTTCTTTAACAGTATTTGCTACATATTTAGCTGCGGAGCCAAATCCAGGTGTATGATCCGTAATTAATAAATCATTATCAATTGTTTTCGGAATACCTATTATTTGAATATCACTATGAATCAAATTAGCATAACAAGAAAGCTTATCTACAGTATCCATCGAATCATTACCTCCAATATAGAAAAAAGATCCGATATTCAACTTTTCAAATATCTTGAAAATAGTTTTGTAGATACTTAGTTCTTCACTTATATCTGGAAGTTTACAACGACATGAACCAAGATACATAGCCGGTGTTTTGATGAGTCTATCAATAAACTCATCATCCTTATTGGTCAGATCCAAGAAATCTTCTTTTAACACACCTTGAATACCATGAATAGCACCATATATTTTGTCATAATTTTTACAATCTCTTGTGGCGGCAATTACACCTGCAAGAGAAGCGTTTATTGCAGCTGTTGGTCCTCCGGATTGCGCTACTACACAATTCTTTTTCATAACATCTTCTCCGTTTGAAATTACTCATTTGTTTTTTCTATTTTATATATAGTAAAATAATAATAATTATCTAGATTACCTTTATATACAGAATCAATTTTGTAACCATTTGTTTGAAGCCTTGTAAAATCAATTTGTACATCATTCTTGCATAAATACCAAATTATCTTATCCGAAGAATATACATCAAAAGAAGAATCCAAATACCAAGGAGTTATACCATCATTTTCGTAAACCTTTCCGTCCTCATAATAATAATTTGTGTAATCGGGCAAATAATATGATAATTCCCAACAGGCACATATTTCAAGATCGTTTATAAGAACATCTCCTTTATTCAGATTATCATTAAAAAATTTAAGTGTATCATTAGTTCCTGTATTATATTCACGTGTTCTGCTTGTGGCATAGGCATTTAATCCCATAATTGCAATAAGAGAAAACACGAAACAACGTTCCTTATTATTTATTTCAATATCTGAAAGCATCAAGGATACTGATAACCACAGTAAGCTGATTGCCGGAAATAAATAGCGCCGCATCAGGATTGGATGAAACAGCTTTGATATAATATATGCAAGGCAAACTACCATTACAAAGGAGCCGATGCATTGAAGTGCAATTTTTGATACAAAATTATCAGAACAAGTTTTCTTATATAATTTTGTGATTGTATATATGGATAATCCTACAATTACTCCCCATAAGATTATTGTGAATTCCGATGTAAAAGATGCGGAATAATCCCCTTCGAAAGGATATCTGAAAGAATTAACAAAATATTCAAAATTAATGGTTAGATGAATGGTCCATCCTTTTATATTAGAATTCATTTGTTTGTACAGACTTGGAACCCATGGGATAAACATAATTATTATCCCTCCTAAACTGTATAAAAAATATTTTAGGTTTGGACTTTTTTTAGTAACCAAATTGAAGATTGTAAAAATAGAAATACATGCTATTGTCAAGATAGCAAAATAATGTGTATAGCAAGCCGCAATACCCGATAATATTAAAGAGATGTAAGCCCGCTTTGAATTATGATTTATTGTAATCTCCAAAGATGATAATAAAAAAAGCGTAACCCAAAGAGCGGCCCAAGTATACATTCGGACCTCTACATTCTTTCCCATATTGCAAGGGGATAATCCCATAAGAAGAGAAAATACCACTGCAGACCATAAAGAGTTATTTTTCACATTAGCAAGAATCCATTTGTCTACAACAATCATTGTGATAACAACCGGAATAATAGAGACTAACTTATAGCCCCACAATGCATCATGAAAAAAAACACCTGTAATCTTTAACAAAAAATAATATAAGGGAGGATGAAAATCCATTGAAGCATACTTTATAATATCTCCAAACGAGCACCGCGATAAATTTATAGAGGCTGCTTCGTCACACCATACATTATTGTTAAAAATAAGAGATATATCAATAATCATTATAAAGAAAATTGTCATTGAAATTACTATTTTATTTCTGTTTCTCATATTTCCTCTTTTTTTTCGCAACTACCATATCAACAATAAATAATATAATTGAAATTAACGAAATTAGCGCACCTAAAGTCAATCCTGGTGTCATATATTTCAAAACAACTGAATATTCTCCCGGATCTAGCTTTAGTCCCATATACGTTATATTTACTCTTTCTAAAGGAACTTTTTCCCCATTTACATATGCAGTCCATCCCTTGCTATATGGTATACTAAATACTACATATTTGGATTCCTCTATCGATATGTTTCCCTTAACACCATTTGCAACTTGTTCAACATTGGTAAACTCATCTTCTTTTAATGTCTGAGCCTGTAGAGAATACGAATCCATAGGTTGATACAGCACTTCTATATCTTCTAAAGAGATTTCACTGGCGAATGGAAATGCGATATTTATTTTATTTATTCCTTCTTTTGAATATCCTAAATTTATTAAGTGATCGTAACAATTATACGAATATGTCGCTGTATTAGAACGTATTTCTATTTGCTTATTTAATTGTTTTTCATCATTAAATATAGTTATCAACCAATAAGCATCTTTATAAGCATCAATATTTAAATTCTTTAGTCTTATATAGGTTTCACAATTTTTCTTAGCCGGAAATTCTAAGCTTAAATATCCACCATTTTCTAATACAGTTAATTTTTTAGTCTTTTTATCATATTCGCAATTATTTCCTGATATTAGGATATCCTCTGCTTTTTGAACCGTAAGTGATATATCATCTGTCGACACTTGCAAACTATTGTTAGATGATGTGACAACCGCTTGCATAAGACTTTCTTGCTTTTCTAATGAATCTAATTTGTTATAGTCTTGCTCGCTAATACTTTTTTTGTATGTATATCCAAGAGGAAGTGCATATTCATTCTTATATACTTTACATACTTTTCCATGATCATTTGTACTAGTTTGTTCTAATGTATATCCATAAGGAACATACGCATCCTGATTATCATATGTTGTAAAATATTTTACCGATGCTAATTCTTCTAGAATTGTACGATTGTCATTATTTATTGTATCTAACAATCTTGTTCCGCAATTTTCAACGCCATAATTAAATTCGGAATAATATTTATCCATGACATTTACATAACTTGATATACCATAGTTTTGCAGAAAGATATTTGCATTTTCATTCTTAACTTCTGTATTTGCACTATCAACACGATAAAATTCATTTGGATTATTAGTTAGTATACTAGCTGATGTATCCGTAATTAAATCTTCTGAACTATTTTTCTCTACAAATTCATTAACATATTTCCCATAATTTGGATCATATGTCAATCTAGCGTAAACATATATATTCAAGCAAACACATAATAACAAAAAGCATTCTATTCCAATACCTTTTTTATTCATAATTAACATATAAAGTAGCATAATAATAGAAACAATCAAAAAGAAAGTTCCTGCTATTGTATTGTTATTAGCCAAACTAGGATCATATACTTGTGTTCCGCTATATAGCACAACAAATATTATAGAAAGTATATAATCCTTAAATATAAATTTTTCTTCATCGCAAAGAATATACACAAAAGAAAATCCAGCTAAAAGTCCAATCACGTAATTCCATCTAAAGTGAATTGAAGAAAAACCGTGTAATGCTAACGTGAAAATAGGTAGTGTAAAAAGAACTCCTATGATATAAGCAAAAACGGATATACTTTTCTTCCCGCGATATTTATTTACAAAAACTAAAACAGATAAAATGCCTAAAGGTAAAAAGCCATTATGCAAGAAATAACCAGGCGTTTGTTGTGGTCCACAAATTGATAATAATAATTTCTTGAACCAACCATCTCCAAATGTCCACAAGCTTCCCGTTTCTAAAATCATCCCCGTTCTATTTGAGTTAAGAAAAGTAAAAATATTAGGAAGAAATACAACCATAGACATTCCGATTCCCAAAATATAATATTTCAAAAGTAAAAATAATTTTTTTACGAAATCCTGTTTGGTATTTTTTTCATTATCAAAATATCTAACAATAAAATATATTCCTACAAAAATGGTATTTATATACAAGAAATAATAATGAGTCCATGAGCTTAAAAATACTAATACAGAAAACATTCCACCTTTTTTCTCATTAATTATTCTTTCAACCCCAATCAGCAAAAGTGGTAAATATATTAAAGTTGAGAAAAAAACAGGATGTCGTACAAAAAAGAAAGTCCATCCTGAAAATACATAAATTAAAGAACCGATTATTACTGGTATTATTTTGTTTTTTTTCATATAAAAACAAAATACACCAAAACTTAATCCGGCAAGATATAATCGGAACAAAACAAGAATATCATAAGTAAACTCAACTTTGTCATATCCTCCAAATACCCCTAAAAACGATATTGGTTCCAAATACCACATAGACAAATATGATATTACATCTGCCCCCATCCCAATATTAAATGTATATATAGGAATTTGAAAGGAACCTTCCACAAAAATCTTTTTTACTATATTTCGCACAAATATCTTTAATTGAGTAAACATCGGGAATTGTACAGGCAAAGAATCAATTGCCCAGCCAAATCCCTTATTGTTTGCCTTAAATGACGAAAACGATAATGAAAGTACAATGAAACAGATAAAAGTATATAATAAAAAATACAAAAAGAACTTTTTCTTTATTGATATGTTTTTTGTTGTAATTTTTAAATTCATAATATTTCCTTTTTTCACTTTCTAAATATCCAAAACTTACTTGCAAAATAATTTACAGCAATAACAATTATATTTACGATTACTTTTGATAGAATCCCGTTCACATGTATTACATCTATCAATAACCACATAAATAAACTATCAATTGCCAAAGTAGCTAATCTTGCGAATAAAAACTCTAAAATTTCTTTTACAGCTGTTTTGCTTTTCCAATCTTTACTTTCGAAAACCCACAACTTATTTGTAATAAACGCAAAAATAAACGCAAATAACCAAGCTAATACATTAGCTGGCATAAGATACATAGAAATTTTATTATACAATATATAAAAGGATACAATATTTATAAGTGTTGCTCCACCGCCAAAAATTGCATATAATATCAATTCTTTATACTTAGTAAATATTTTTTTTATCATAAATTATTATCCTTTAACATTTTATCTTTTTTCTCAAACTTAACTTTAAAGGCAATTTTTAAATACTTAAACGTCTGTAGAAGTGAGTTTTGAGATTCACCTTCCTGGCGAGCAGCCCAATCCGACGGAATCTCATGAATTTTTACGCCTAAACGTATTGGTTTTAATGCCGTTTCCAAAAAGAATGGATGTTTTAATTCTTCCCATTGGATCGATTGAAAAAGGTTAGTAGGAGCAATTCTATATCCAAAGGTTATATCTGTTAATTTTACTCTATAGAAGAAAGAGAAAAACTTTTGGAATATATAATTCAACACATACTTCGTTTTGTTATAACCTTCAAAACTTCCTTTTTCTAGCCAACGGGAAGCGGTAATCATATCATTCGGATATTTTTTTGCATATTCTATAAAATCTTTCACGTTATGGGGATCTGTTTCAAGATCCGGGGCCATCATGAGCGTGTGACTTCCTTTGGCTGCCATCATACCATCTTGTACGGCACCACCAGCAAATGGATGTGTCTGATACAAAATATGCAGCGGAATTCCATGTTCTTCTGCTATTATTTTGGTGTCTTCAATCGCTTTGATACTGTCTTTTTCTGTTCGGTCACATACAATAGCAATGAATTCACATAAATCGTTAGAATTGCATTCGTCTAAAATTATTTCAACAGTTTGCTTAAATGAAAATGTTTCATTTAAGGTAGGGAGTAATATGGATACATTTTTGAATTCGTTCATAAGTCTGTTCCTTGTTCTATAGTATGAATTTTACTTCGTTTATTTTCAAAATTTCTTTCAATCGAGTATTGTCCATCAATGTAGATGTTGCTCGCTTGCTTTGGAAAATCTGTCCGTTTTCTTCCATTTTTATAGGAATAACATAATCTCGTGATATGTTTAATTTGTCTGCAATCATAAGACCGATATCATACTTGGACAAATCTTTATCACCGCATATGTTGATGATTGAGGGAATGGTTTGTTTTGATTTCATTAATTCAATCATAAGATCAGCGGCAGTTTTAAAATTCAAAGATGAGCGGTAAGAATCACTAAACATTTCTACTGGCTTTCCATTCTGCAAGTCCGAGACAATAGAATCGTAAAAATGTTTTTTGCCGTTGACAAGGCTTGTTCCAATCAAAAAAGGATATCTTACAACATGAAATCCATAATGTACTACTATCGCTTCGGCGGCACATTTATTATGTCCATATATATTTACTGGATTTAGTGAATCAGTCTCTTTGAAGTGATAGTTGTCATAACTATTTCCATACACGCTATCTGTTGAAGCATAATAAAAATCATCAACAAACGAAAGTAGATTGATACACTTGGAGAGTGTAGTTACATTGACATTCCATGCGTACTGAGGATTAGATGCAACAGAATCCGGATGGTGATATGCTGCAAGAAATACAACCTTTACATGTTCGTATTCCTTCACTTTGTTTACCAAAGCTTCAAAATTAGCATCGTCCAAAATATCGCATTGGTACCAAAAAATACGATTTGTATTTTTAAGATTGTCGATTTTTCTAGCTGTTGCTATAATTTGTTCTTCTGTGTTCTGAAGAATGCTTTGAATAATATAATTACCTAAATAACCATTTCCACCAATTATAAGATACATTTTTGACTCCTATTTATTAAAAAAATATGACTCTAACATAGCGCATAACGCGTGATAGACAGGAAGATGTAATTCCTGAATTTTATAAGTCTCTGTTTCAGGTACATGAATTACAACATCGCAAAGTTCATCTAATTTGCAAGTGTTTTCCCCGGTAAGTCCCAGAGTGTGTAATCCTTTTGCTTTTGCAACCATCATTGCATATACAATGTTTTTTGAATTTCCGGAAGTGCTTATTCCTAAGAAAAGATCATCCTTACGTCCAATAGAATTTAACGTCTGTGCAAAAATCATTTTCCCATCAACATCATTAATGATTGCCGTAGATAATGCAGTTAGCGAGGGGAGAGAGACAGCGGGAAGTCCTTTTTCAAGAGAACTTGCAAGCTGTTCGCCAGTTTCATGAAACATATCACATAATGATTGCGAAAATTCGTCATCAATCTTTCGTTTCGCCATAAAAGATTTCATTAATTCGCCTACAATGTGCTCGCTATCGGCAGCGCTTCCGCCATTGCCGGCAACAAAAAGCATCTTATCATTTTCATATGTTGTTCTTAGCAATTCAAACGCTTTCCATATATCAGCTTTGGAAGCTTCTAAAATCGGATAGCGTTGTAGTAATGTTTCAAATATTTCATCAACTGCGTTAAATAAATTATTCATATTATTCCCCTTTATACACTGTAGATATCCTTTGTTCCATCCCCGTGTTCAACGCCAATATCATACATGCTGGCAAGCAATGTATCCTCTGTATAATAAAAACTATGATTCACATAAGGGGGGATAACAAACATATCCCCCGTTTTAAATACATATTTTTTTTGATTGCCATCTTTTTTGGCAATCAAATCAAAACAGCCGGAGATTACATAAAAAGCTTCTCTGTTTTCTTTATGATAATGATTTCCTCGCAGAACATCTTTTTTTGAAAATATGATATTAAATTGTTTAAACCCATCATGTACAAGCTGAGTCAAGTTTCCACGTTCATCCTGAAATACAAAATCAGGTTTTATTATCTCTATCATCCTAGAATCTCCTTAACTAAATTCATAGCATCCCACATGCACAAATCCATATTTTTATAATTCCAGGTTCCCCAACGACCTAATAATCGGAAAGATGAATCTTCTGCAAAATAATCTTTAATAGAAGTCACATTTTTTCGATAATTAAGATCATGGATAACATACGCAAACTCTGTAAATTCACTATCAAGAACTTTTTCAAATCCAAGTTCTTCTGGTAAAATATTTTTATTGTCAGCGAAAGACGCATCAACAGTAAATTGTTTACCGATAATTTCCAAGGCACCACACCCTCTGTTTGGGT
>ULXY01066909.1_pt1 | contig 15917 bp, 25 predicted proteins | sample 1961741 | NCBI WGS metagenome assembly ULXY01 (sample SAMEA4835851, study PRJEB28245) | human gut metagenome | biome: gut microbiome; material: fecal sample | place: Denmark | collected 2008
TCATTTTCTATGCCATCTTCAATTTCCTCAATCTTCGTTTTCTCCAGAGTAAAATCTACGCAAGCCTTAATAAAACCTTTTAAGCCCAACTTGGCTTTAATGTGAAGCTTATTAGTTGCACATTTGTTTTCTCTTTTAAAAACTTTTCCCAGCGGCTCAACTTCTGCAAATTCTGAAATCTCGCCATTCTCGTTTACAAGAGGGTAATAGTCCAGTGTATCAAATGGATTTTCACAATAATGCATCACACCAGCTTCGCATATCTCATTTCCATTTTCTTCATAAGTAGTGTTCTCTTCGTACTGCTTACCTCTGCATATCATTCCTTTGTTAAATGCTTTATACCCTTTTACACTCATCAGCTTTCCTCACTTTCTCCACTTAAAATCTGTCCAATAATCTGTCTTAATTCATCGCTAACCCTGCTTACAGTCCAAAAATCCGTAGTATCAAATGCGTGAGCACAATCAAATCCAATGTACCACTTGCTTTTATCATCAATTTCAAGCGGGCTAGGTGCTTCTTTGTGTGCATATGTAATACCGCCGTGGCAATCTATACTTGCTGTATTGATAGGCAACCTCTTAGAAACCTGCACATATCCACATCTATAAGCAGATTTACCCATATGTCGGAGTATCACATAGCAGTTAAAGCCATTGAAATTGAATGAATGTTCTAATATAGAAATCTTACTATTCCTCACTTTCTTCGATTATCTTTAATTCCTTTTCTTCTCTTTCAAGCCTTTCTTTTGCCTGTGCAATCCTTGATTCTGCCTGGTTCTTAAATTTATCCTTGACATACTCAAAATTAGGTTCTGTAAGGAATAAGTAACCAAAATCCAATATCTGCCCTTCTTTATCTTTTCTTACTGTGCTTAAGTGGCTTGGAAAAACTCCATCAACAGACTTGTATGTCTTGGGTTTCTCTTCCGCTTCACAAACCTGTACTGTGATTCCTACTTTTTCGTATCTTTCATCCGTATTCAATTTGTAAAAATAAAGTTTCATATTATCCCTCCACAATCTCTAATTTCTCACTATCATTAACAATCAGCATAATCAACTGACTATCCACCATTTCAGCAACTTTCTTCTGATTATCTGTACTAAGGCTTTCAGAATCATCTAAGATAATAGGCACTGATATACCGCTAATCTTCTGAATTGAGTTACAAACGTCAACTCTACCTAAAATCCTGTTACCCTTGTTAGACATAGTTGTTAAAATGCTCTTTCCGTCAACAGTAGGTATGCAACAACTCTTGTAATTGCCGTTCTTGGCATATTCAAATAACTGCCACTTAACTAACCCAAAATGGCTGTTTACTGCTTCTGTCAAGGCTTCATTCTTTGCTTTGTCTAATTCGTCAAGCAAATCAAGAATTTTCTCGGCATTAGCCTTATTCTGTTCAGAATCAGTCCTTATCTGCTTTAATTCTTCAAGTCGCTGTTCATCTGCTGCCGTATCAGCCTTTGCAATCTGGCTTTCACATTCTGCTAACTGCTGCCTTAAAGCTGTTTCCTGTGACTTTAATTCTGCCTTAATCGCCGAAACATCGTTAGCCTTGTGCATAGCTTCTTCTTTTTCTGCAATCTTCTGTTCAAGTGCTTTGTATTCTTCTGTGGCTGTCACATCAATTTCCTGTGGAAGTTCTGATAACTGCTTTTCAAGGTCTGCAATAGCTGCATTCAGCATTTCAAGGCTTTCTTTATGCTGTGGTAACTCTTTCTGTAAATCTTTAAGAATCTTCTTGTTCTTATCAAGTTTGTCTTTAAAAAGGTTGCCATTGCTTGTGATAATCTTTAATTCTTCTGCCTTGTGGCTATCAAAATCGGCTCTTAACTGCTCTTTCTTATCTTCGGGATATTCCTGTTTGCAATAAGGGCAAATAAGGCTGTTTTCGTCAAATTTGCGTTCATTCTCTGCTTTCCATTGATTCCTTATATCCTGCAAATTCTTATTTATGCTATCAATGGTATTCTGCTGGTACTCAATGTTCTTTTCTGTATCGGCAATAGTCTTTTCTGTCTGCCTAACAAGAAACTGCTTATTAGAAATCCTGTTCTCAATATCTCTCCTGGCCTTAGCATTTTCCTCGTTAGCCTTGCGTAATAAGTCTCCCTGCTTAAACTTCAAATCAAGGACATCCGAACTAGCTTTATCATATTCAGCCATTAGCTTATCATTGTCGGTCTGCTTTGCCACGCAATCGGCAATCTGCACTTTAAGGCTGTTCTTCTGTAATTCAAGGTCAGATACTTCAATAGCCTGTTTAATCTGAATATCTCTTTCCTTTTCCTTAATCTGTCCGTCAAGAATAGGCAAATCCTTTGTAATCTTGGTCTTTGTAGCCTTATTCATAGCGGATAATTCCTCAACTGTATATTTATTAAGCAAAGGAACTAACTCGGCTAATTCGGCTTTCTGTGAAGCTATATCAAGGTCTGTTACATCTCCTACAAGGCTGAATAGGTATTCTCTCATTTCAGCTGGCTTCTGATTAAGAAATGCGTTCACATTACTGCACATCTTAAATACATTCATATCCACATCAAGATATGCGTTGAAGTCCTTAAGATTCTTTCTCACATCATTAATGTAATATGAGTTATCATCCTTATAACCTGTCTTATCCTTGTTATATGTACGGACCTGTACTTTCTTCATAGTGATTTCTTTTCCGTCAACATCAAGTGTAAGTTCAACACTTGTGTCCATATCATCAACTGATACTCCGTCAATCTCTCTTCTGACAACCGGATTATCCTTTAATTCATAATCACAGTTAAACAAGCACCACAGATGAGCTGTGGCAATAGTTGACTTACCCTTGCCATTCTTAGCCATAATCTTTGTAATGGCATAAAAATCAAGCTCTGCGTGTGCATAGCACATAAAGTTTTCAAGAACTACCTTTTTAAAAACTGTTCTTTCCATAAACATATCCTTTCCTTATTTATATATTCATAATGAATACATCATCTTCTATTGAGAAGTTATCAACTGTCTTATCTGCAAGATAATGCCGTCTGTCAAGTTCATCAAATGTGCCGTCAAATATAACACCCTGAACTGGATGCCATACCTGACAACGCTTTTCATTATCTGCTGCCATACTAGCTAATTCCGAAACAGTAATATCACTATTCATCAGCATTCTCCTCTTCCTCTATAATCTCAACTCTGCCTACTGATACCTCGTAAGCTACTCTGTTTTCAATTTCATCTTCGCTTATCTTCTTTGTATAAGGTCTTGACTGAAACCTGCCTGTCATTTCTATATGCGTTCCTACTGGCAAGTGACCTACGAACTTAGCTGTTCTGCCCCAAGTTATGCAAGGTATATAGTCTGACTTGCCATATGCTCTGTTAACGGCTATGAGAACATCTGTTATTTCTCTTCCAAGAGGTGTTACCCTGTATATAGGTTCTTTGCAAATAAAGCCTCTAAGAACTACATCATTATTAAAAGGTAGTTCTGCCTCGTTTTCATATATCTCTATAATTTCGGTAAAAATTGCTAATATCAGCTTACTTTTTTCACCTATATGCTCGTTGTAGCTTCTTATTCTTCCTGTAATCATTACGCAAGTACCTGCTTTTAATTCGTTCATATCTACAATTCTTTCAGATATAAGAACAGGAAGTGTATCTACTGCTCCGCTAACCCTGTCAATAGAAATCATCATCTTAAAGAATTTTTCTCCAAAAACTTCGTGATTGAAAGCTGGTTCTTCTGCAACTAACCCAAAAACTGTAATATTGTTATTTCTCTCTTTCATCTTTAGTTCTCCTCTCTTTTTTCTACAAATCCAACAACTTTACCGCCGTCAATAACTGTATACATATCCTTTTTCTCGTACATATCAATGCAATCCTGTACTGTTATTACTTTCTCGTTTACCTGTTTCATATTGTTCAATCCTTTCTTTTCTCTTTGCCCTTGCCATTGTCAGAACGATACAAGCCAGTTCTAAAAACATCCCGAATATCGTTCCTAGCATAAATCCCTGTATCATAGCTTATATCTCTCTTTCATTATTGTAGGCAGTTCGTAGCAGTCGATATAATCGTGAGTGTCTGCTATGTACTTCTTTTTAAGTTCACTCAAACCACACCCGTATTCGTGCTTTAACTGCCCTAAAATATCTTTTACAACTACTCTTCTTAAGAGTTCACAATGCTTATTTCTTCCTAAGAGGTAACTCGTTCTTCTGCCAATGTGTGCCAGGATTTCAAGTTTTTCTACCTCATTAATCTGCTCTCTTTCGCCTTTTTCAGAAATAATAAATATCAATCTGCTAAAACTCCTTTCTAATTAATAAGCTGAAATATCATTGACACAATAAATAATATTGCTGATAAAATCCATAAATATTCAGCTATCTTGCTGTCTCTCTTAGCTTTCTTGTATGCTGCAATAGAGACTTCTAAATTGTTTCTTTCCGCAATCAGTCCTTCTACTGATATGCTATATTGTGGTGTTGCCTGTATTTCCTTTTCCATAAAATAATCCTCCGTTTAATCATCAGCTCTCTAAGTTTATCTGTGCATTGCAATCTTTTATTAACATCATTGTATTAGTGCTTGGCATCCAGTTTTTAATATATTCAACTGCCTGTTCATTCTTAAGCCTTGGTGTGTTGGCTCTTGAATTAACATTGAAATAATCCTTGTAATCGTGATTAATCTCTGCAAATACTTTTCTGCTTATTTCCTTGTAAGCGTTACTGTTTTTACCGCCTAAGATTTTTATTACCCTTGCTGATACTAAGTCATTAAGTACTTTCTGCTGTCCGTAATCAATGTTCATTGTATTTTCCAACTTAGAAACTCTGTCCGACACATCATCTAACATACCTAGCTGTATTCTCATCATTTCCTGTGGGGATAACTTTTTCTGATAACTGCCTGTCTTTCTGATTGACGGAAGCACCTCTCCTGTAACCCAATCTGTAAATCTCTCTGCACTTTCTTTGCGGCTCTGAAAGATTGTCTTGTAAAGATTAGCCTCGCTAATAAATATCATTTTCTGCATTCCACCCTTTGTAAGGGTATCCGCAGTATGGATACCCTTTTCAGATAACCTCTGCTTAACATTTCCTACATTTGATATTTCCAATGCCTTGCACACATCAGCCAAGCAGAACATAGGTTCATCATCTTTAGTAATGGTTCGGATTTCTCCAAACTCTGAATTGCTAAAAATCTGTAACTCCATAAATATACCCTTTCTTATCTAACCCATTTTTCAATCGGAATTTTTGTTGCTTCTGCAATCTTCTGTATAGTAGTTAATGTTGGAGATGACATACTATCTTTCCAACGACCACACGTTCCATTACCAATGCTGCACATTTTCTCAAATACTGATATTGGCATTTTCTTTTCGTTGCAATATTCAGTAACCTTATCATAAAAATTTTTATTAATATCTATTTTATTCTGCTGTGTCGTAAAAGCTTCATAAGCCTTGTCAATTCTTGCGGCTACCGGACTGTTTTCTAGCTCTACAAGTGCTCTTAAAGCTGAAATTTCTAATTCTGCCTTTTCTTTTGCAGATATGTCGCTTTTTCTTGCTTTTTCTAAATCCTCAAGTATATAGTTTTTTAATAAATCAATCTGAACTTCATTCATTGTTATTACCTCTCAATCTGTAATTTGTGATATAATCCTCTTATTCTATTGAGAAAAGAGGTGAAAATATGGATAATCATTACTCTGAAACATTTAGTACATACGACACTGTAAACTGTGGTACATATGTATGTATGCAGTGTGGTAACGAAAACGACAACGGAATTGTTTCTATAAAACATCGTGGTGAAACATTACCAGAGTGCGATGAGTGTGGATATACTACATGGATTAAAATAATGTAGGGTTTTTAAACACTCTTTCTTCCTCTGCAAGTGTTTGGTTCGTAACCGCCAAGTTATCATCAACCAAATGCTCAATGAGGAAAGTTCTTTTTATAACTCTTGTTCCGTTTTCACAAACCTGTGAAATATGCAAATACATCTTCCCATTTTTTTGAAATGGAATAACAAATGTACTCTGTAAAAATTTCCATTTCACAAAATGCTTATTCAAAAATATGCTTACACATTTTTTAATTTTACTCATTCTTACTCCTTTCCAGTAACTTGTGAAGTTACTTTCTTTGCAAAAAAAATCTCCATAGGATTTTCAATATTCAAATTATCAATCATAATCTGAATTTCGTTACTGCCAAAAACGCCCTTGTGCATTCGTAAATAGAAAGTCTTGGGTGTTACACCTATCATTTGTGCAACTTCTGTCTGCGTTTTTCCGTTTTCAGCAATAATCCCACGAAGCTTATTTGTATCAACCATCTTCTCATCTCCTTTCCAACTTCGTAACTTTTGAAGTTACTCTTATTATACACCGCAAAAGTAACTTGTCAAGTTATTTTTTTCTTGACTTGTAACTTTTTTGTGCTATAATCAAGTTACCGATAGGAAAGGAGGAAACACTAATGATTAAAACTGTTGGAGATAGGATTAAGGAACAAAGAGAGCTTAACAATATGTCACAAGTAGAGTTGGCTAAAAAGATGGGCGTTTCTAAACAGACATTATATAAGTATGAAAACAATGCCGTAACAAACATACCAAGTGATAAAATTCAGATTGCTGCACAGATTCTTGATATTTCTCCATCATATTTAATGGGGTGGGAAGATAATTTATCTACTGATAATGCTGATATCATTCCCGACTTAATGTCAGATAAGAAAATGTTGGATAGTGTTAAGAAGTTAATGAAACTTAACAAAGAACATCAACAAACTATATTTGACAATATAGCCTATTGGTATGAGAAAGAGGGGCATTAAATGCCCCATTTCTTTTTGAATGATATAATTAATTCATATAAAAACTTTAAAAATCTTTTATTATTACAGTTATTGACTGTTTCTATTATTATTCGCCTGTATTCCTCATTACTCATAAACCTGCACTCCCCTCTCTTGCCCTTGCACGTTTGATAGCGATACGATTATTATAGAACACACGTTCTATAGTGTCAAGTGTAGCGGCGATATTGCCAACGCCAATCAAACAATATCGCCTGCCAGAACTTGAAAATGTTTAAGGGTCTTTTCTCAAAGACAAGTTTATTATACATTTATCGTTAGTATATTTCAAATACTTTCGGTCGTGTTATTTCGACTTTATTCGACAACTAACTGGAACTTGTCGATTGCATTACCCATAACGCCTGCATATCCGTCCATTCCATTTGATGTTTCATCATCTATCTGCTCTGGATAGAAGTTGCGGTTGTTGAATACAGATACCATATACTTAGCATACTTCCAAGGCTCACCCTCTGGTGTATAGTAAATGATTTCTATTGCGTCAATCTCGTGCTTCTTGTCACCTGCATAGCCATTATCGTAATCGTCATAATTAAAGCCAGTAACATAAGGAAGCCAATCTCCGCCCTTTAAGTGAACTCTGTACTTAACTGAACCTCTGCTAACCTTGATAATAAGTGCTGTGATAGCTTTATTGTCGCCTGCACCAGCCCAATCTTCTCTATCTTCTACTTCACCCCACCATCTATCGGTATAAGCGGCGTATGTAGCATATACGTGTTCATCTGTGCTATCCTCTGTGTTATCTTCTTCGCTGTTATCTTCTGTATTATCTTCTTCATTATGAAAGCCATAGAATTCTGATAAGTCGCAAACTCCGTCTACTCCGTCAACAACGCCGCTAGAAGTATACTGCCACCCCGCAAGATAATGGTCGATACTGGGTGTCTTATCTGCGTTAACATCATCATTTAACTGCATTTCATCATATCCTAAGTAGTAACGTGCTATCCAGAACGGACAATCTAAGTCGCTAGGGTTTGTGTATGGTTTGATATAACTGCCATAGAATGATAAGCCAGTATATACACCGAAGTCATATCCTGCGCCCTCAATAACCTCTTTGTAAGCCTTGATAATGTCGATAAGCTCTGAACCTAAGTTTCGCATACAAGTATCTTCAACGTCCATCCAGACAGTTACCTTACGTCCGTCAAGCACTTCAAGCACTCTCTTAGCCGCCGCAATAGCTTCTTCTACTGTCGGTGTGTAAACATAGTTGTATACACCGCAAATATGCACGCCTGCTAACTGACAGCCTTTCCAGTTGTTTTCAAACTGCTTATCTGGGTCAAAATCACGTCTGATAACCTTAAGAATAGCGTGAGTAAGTCCTGCCGCCTTAACTCTGTTCCAGTCAACTACACCATTCCACGCTGAAAAATCTCCACATTTAATCATAATTAAAATACCTCACTTTCTACTGTTTCTGTTGCATCTGAACTAACTGTGTTATCTTCTGTGCTGTATGTTGCCTTGTAAGTATTTTTAACGCCATCAAGAAAGCTCTTAAGCTCGCTGTCTAGTGCTATATCATTCGCCAAGTATGCCGCAAAATCATTGAAGCTGGCTGACATACTAACTGTACCGCTTTCGCTGATTGTAGCTGACAGATAAGCTACCTGTTTAAGTGCTCCATCTGAGTTTTGAACGGATAATGTTCCGTTCTTCTGAATTGATGAGTTGATGTCTAACATTGTGTTTTACCTCCTAATTCGCATTAAAAAAGGACACCCGAAGATGTCCTTAATTGCTTAATTGCTTTTCCAATTTTTTAATACGCATATTCTGCGATTGTACAGTCGCAACTATATCCGCTATTAATTCATCATAGCGTAATGCGTATCTTGCTGTTAGCTCTTTAGTTGTATTTCCGTTTTTGTCTGAGACTTGTGTTTCGTAGTTATCATTATTAATCTTTTTATCGATAAATAATCCCCAGTCATCTTTCATAGTTTCTTTAACCTGCTGTGCAATAAATCCGTGATGGTAGCGATTAGAAGTACCGTTAATCATTTTAAATTCGCAAGGTTTTAAATTGTAGATAAATTCAGAAGAGTCTTCTGAATTCAATAAATGAACATCTTTTTTTACGTTCTCGTCTGAATCAGAAGCGATTGTTCCATAAATTGACCCGAAACATCGCAAATCATATCCTATGTATGTACTTCCATATACTGACAGTTCACAGTTCTCGTAGTGTCTGTCCTCTGTATTTGTAATTCTGACATTTTGTGTGTCTTTTCCCGAATTTGGATTATAGCAATATACTGTAAGTGTCGTTGGTTTTTTAATATTGTCTTGGTAACCGCCATTCATCGAAATATTGGGCGAAAAAAACTCTAATGATTTGTTTAAATCGTCGTTTATTCTTATAATGAATTCGTATTCCGTATTTTCTGTTTTATTCTTAGTGCAATTTATTCCGACAACATCTCCATAATCTGCATTGAGCACTAAAGCTCTTCTTACTTCATTATTGCTAGTATAGTATCTTGTTGTAGTTATCGAACCTACATAATTTTCGTAATCGTCGACCCAAGAATAGAATTTAATGTAATTTTGGTCTATCGACATTCCTTTAATTCCATTATTTTGATATGTCGACAATATACCATTATCAATTGAGAAATTGCCAATTTGACCTTTAGAAGCATACATATATCCATCCGCACGAACGTACCAATTACCATAATATGCCCCATCTCTTTCTTCTTGGCAAGAGAATGTCCAAGCTTCGGAATTAGCGGGTGCCTGTATATAAGTTCTATATTTGCCGTAATCTTTATAGATAGAAGACTTGCTGATGTCCCAGCCTCCAATCGTGCCAGACGAAAAATAGCCGCTTCCTGTAATTTGTGCGTTAGTTGCATATAGTTTACCAGTTTGACTTATATAAAAATTAGGACTTTTGCTGTATCCCTCATCTTCAGTTCCGTGAAAAACCGAAAAAACATATGGTGTAATATCACCAGGTATTTGTAATGCAATTCTGAATAAGTCATTATTCTGCTTAAATATTGTACTTATTGAATCTTTAGACACTTTCCAGCCGCCAACGTTTCCGCTGTTGGCAATCAGATTGCTACAAGTTATAGTTCCGTCTGCTGTAATGCTGGTGTTCGTGCTGTTTAATGTAAACCTGTTGCCACTTAAATTAAGCCCACCCCTTGCAGTAATATTTATTGTATCTGCAATAGCTTCGATAGCACTCTTAAGCTCGCCTGTTTTAGGGTCTTTTTTGATATATAAATCAAGGCTTGTTTTAGTTGCATAACTTTCTAAATCGCTTGACTTAGCGTAAGTTCCACTAAGTGCCAAACTAATACTTGAACCATTATCATTAATTTCCTGCGTAATTTTGTTAATCATAGTAGTTGTTGTACTATAATTATCTGTCAGATTTTTCTTTGTCTGTGTTAATTCTGTTGATATGCTATTAAGATTAATCTTAAGACTAGCGTTCTGATTAAGCATATAGGCTAATTGTGTGTTAGATACCTCTTTCCAACCCCAATTACCTTTATCATCTTTAGCCCAACGCCAAGTTTTTTGAGTTGTTTCGTTGTATGCTATTGCCCCGTGATATTTTGCGTATTCATCATTGCTATAAGTCCAAGTAAGATTATTGCTTGGAAATAAATCATCTGACGGATAAATAGGTATGAACCAATCAATAGCTGGGTAATTATCTTTGTTAGGTGTTTCTGTAACTGTATACACCATAAAATTATCGTTCGTTTGTTGGTATAAGTCGGATAACGTTATTTCGTAGCTATCTAGCTTCTGATTAACAGTAGAAAACTTGGTCTTAATGCTTTCGTTGTCAACATTTTCAGTCCACCATAACTTATTAGTGATAAAATCACTAGCAACTTTCATCATACCGCCCCATTGAGTATAATCTTTGCCAGCACCACTTGTTATAGCTTGCATAATGACATTAAGTGTCTGTCCCTCGTTGTCCAGATAAATTTTATTGCTCTTAAGTGTATGTGTACTATCGTTATTGATAACGTTAAATAGCGTTTCAATATCCAGCTTACTCGCATTGATATTAGCATTATCTTGAACAACATCATCACGAACAACTTTCCTTGTGACGCCTTTTTCAGTAAGTCCTAAGGCATCAAACATAAGATTGCCAGCTTTATCCCAAACGTACATATTGTAGTCTGAATTAGCGTCTTTACCTATTTGAACTCTTATTCTGTCAGTATCTTTAATGATAATTGTGTTATCTTGCCAATAAGACATTCCATTTTCGCTATGAACCTTAAATTTGGTGGTATTAAGGTCAAGTGCTGTAATCTTGTTCGCAGCTATGCTGTCAATCATAGCATCCTTAATCTGTGCATTGCCAATAACACTTACGACTGCATTAGCGAATTCTGTTGTTAAACTTTTACCTGTCGCTGAACCAAACATTAAGGTCTTAATGTCTGCCACATCTGCGTTTAACACACCTATCTGTGCATAATCTGCTTGTAACTTAGCAATATTAGCTTCATTAATCGTAGCTTTATTTGCCGTCAAATTAACAATATCTGCTGTAATAGTTTCAATCTTATTAGCCTTTAATTGGTCGATATACGCTTGATGTGCTTTTAAACTCTCAATATTAGCACTAGTTATATCAGCATTTTCGATAACTGCCTTGTTGATTAAGACTAAATCAGCGTAGTATCGTTCCATTTGCTTTGTTATCGGACCGCTAGCAATATTGCTGTTTTCTGTGTCAGATTGTCCGATAGATGTAACTGTGTCCATTAAGCCGCCATCACATTCGTGTGTTATCTGCATTATAGGTACTTTGTAATCAACGCCGTCCTTATTAACAGTAATAATGTCGCCTACTTCTAATCGCCAATCACCTAAAAACTTAACTGTAAGCGGTCTGAACTGAAAGCCACCAATCTTGTTATAGACTTCATTAAGAATTTCTTGTGTCATAAATGGATTAGCAAAACTAAGCCCTGTCGTTCCGCCGCCGGCAGTTATCTCACTTGTTTTGCTATCACCAGACTTTGTATTGTTACAAGTCAGTTTCCTTATCGTAAAATCCTTGCTAGTGGTAAAAGTAACCCCTTGCTGATAGTATTGATGTCCGTCAAGTACATAACCGCTATCCTTGTACCACCTTAATTCAAGGTTTCCGTCAGAATTAATAGCCGCATTACAGCCTTGTAACGTAGCCATATAGCCAATCATTTCACGCATTGTATAGCCTTGTGGCTTATCTGTAATTGTATGTGTGTTTGTTATGCTAGTCGCTAACTGTATGCCTAACTTTGTACAGATTTCCTCTAAAATGGCCTTATCCGTACTAGGATAAGTCAAAGCTGAAAAATAACCTTTTTCAGCTTTGTACATCTTGTCATAAGCTGTGTACTTAGTGTATTCGCCGTTGCTTTCTTCTTTTGTTACAGTAAATATGCCTATCTGTACATACTCAATTCCACTATCACCCTTAACGCCCTCGAAAATAGTTATGTCCTTATTTTCAAGTGTAATTTCTGGCTGAAAAATAGAAAAGGTAACACTGCTACTGCAAGTGTTACCTATGGAAATGCTATTGTTTGGATTGATTATATTACTGTACTTAAATTCATTAAGTGTCTGATTGTATTCTTTTCCGTCAACTGTATACTTGCTGTAATATCTTGCATACAGTAAGTTGAAATCCGCACCCCAATTAATATTTTTCATTTATTGGATTGCTCCTTTCTGCTGATTAATCGTTAATCATAAAGCTAAGTGCGATAATCTTAGCTGGCTCAATGGCTTCACAACTATCAAATGCACTTATATCAACTTTTGTGTATTCAGATACTTCTATTTCCTGTTCTCCTAGTTCTTCAAGTTCTGATTTTATCTTATCGTTGTTATCTTTATTTTCCTCGCGTATCTTTTCTATCGCTTCCACAACTGCCTTAAAGTGTGACTCTAACATCTTAATGTTAGACATAATGGCAACTGCTAATCTGCCACCCATTTTAAGCTGTGCTACACTTCCAAGTGCTTCATAATGTGCTAAAACTTCATTTCCTGTTATTTTCATAGTCAATCTCCTTATTTCTGAATTAAACTTAATTTTGCTCCGACTATTAATCCGTCCTCATTCTTTGCTCTTGTGAGATACGGATATGTCACATCTCCTGTGTATATTGTCATTTCCTTTTGTGTACCGCCTAAGAATAGGACTTGTGCTGTCGGGAATGGGTTATTTTCATCACTAATCACATTATCAAGCAACAACGCCTGTTCACCTGTTAATGGTGGCAATTGTAGTTCTACTTTATCCTTAATAGCCACGATTGTGCCTACCATTTCTCCATAATCGTTTCTTCCTGTGTTCTTAGACCAAATCTTATTCCTACTATATGTGTAGCCGTTATATGCTACTGGGAATGTCACTCCCTCGATAATTACAGCACTTATCATTCAATCACCTCTTTTCTGTATATGTACTCCGTTAAGCCCAGACAGACTTAACCATATGGAAGATGGCATTAAGAATAATAACGATATGATAAGTGAACTGAACAACAATATAACAACAACGTGCGAAAATGCCATCATAACATACGCACCTGCTTTAGCGTTGGTGAATATAATGCCAGTTAAACTAACTAACACTGTAGCAATTAGGAGTTGGACAACAGTCGCAACTCTGCCTGAGGAATATAGACCGAGTAAAGTTATAAAATTTCCCGTTACAGTATATAATCCGGCGGGGCTTGTGGCATATGGACAATTAACACCTGTTGGTGCATTACAAATTTATAGTAATACGGAAATTAAGGTAAATCAAAGACAAACATATTACAATTTCACTTATTTTATTTAAGTATCAAGTAAAGTAAATTCAAACCCATTTTTATTGAATTCATAGAATGCGAAATTAACAACAGTAGGGCAGTTATTAGTAACAAAAAAATCCATATCGCCATCTTTTCCATATTCCCATATAATATATGACGAATTTAAGATTGGCGTTATGTGATAGCGTGCAGAACTTCCAGAGCCATAACCTTGTACAATAGCACAGGCTGCCGCAGCACCTACTACTCCTTGTACAAATGCAATTCCCCAAAAAATACTGTTTCCAGCAGCTTTTGTTGAGTGTACTCTTAATTTTTTCCTTATTGGAATATTAGTTATATGTTTATTGAAGATATTGTTGTTCAGCTCGCTTATCATATCGTTATTATTCTTAATCCCATCTTCCATATGATTAAGTCTGTCTGGGCTTATTGGAGTACCGCCACTAGTGCCAGCTTTCCACGCTTGCTTTATGTATTGTATAAAATTCATAGTAAAACCTCACTTTCTAAGCACACAAAAAGGACACCTCACGATTAAGTGAAATGTCCTTGTCATTTTGCTATTTATTTGTTATTATTGGTATGAGTTAATTTGCATTCACTCATACGTGCTAATCAGAACAGGTCTATTCAACTTGTTCTGTTTTTTATAGCTGTAAATTTCTTACAGCTATTGAATTTTCTTTCTGTTTGAGCTATTATATCTCACAAGAGAACTTATGCAACATTATTGAATAATTGCAGTATAAATTCTCTTCCAAGTTGGGTAATTCGTCTATGATAGATTACTTTACCACTGTCAAGAATTTCTTGTTTAATTTCCTCATATCCCATACTGCTGTATGGTGAGTAAAGAACCCAAGTTCCATTGACATTGTACTGAATTTTTCTATCAGCAAGCAACTTGTTAAGTTGAATAGCAGATTTTAAGTTCAGCTCTTTAGCAATCTCCGTCATTGTATATGTTTTATTGACGTGTGTTAAGATAGCGTTCTTTCTTTCTGCTTCAACTCTTGCTTGCCTTTCTTTTTTTAACTTTGTTAATAATTCTATTCCAAAGTCTGGATTATTCAGTATTTCATCAATAACATTATCAGTAGCATATATTCCATTCTTGCGAATTGACGGAATAATCTCATCAGCCACTAATGCTTGAAATTTCTCTGCTGTTTCATTTTTGGCTTTCATTGCTAGTCGGTAGAAGATGTTTTCTGGGATAAAATCGTCATCCCCACAAGTGGGTACGCCTAATTCTTCAAGATATTTTCTCACTCTTTCCCATCTTACAACCTCGTTTCCACTCCTTGCAATTTGAGTAAATCCTAATCCTCTAGCAACATTTTCCAATCTTAAATAAGCAACGCCATTCTGCTCATAGCAGTCTACGCCGCAAATATTCTTAGTGTTCATTGGTGCCTTAATCTCATTGTGAGTGTCATCTTTTGTAGTTGGATTATTATAACTCATTATTTTACCTCCTACAAATTTATCATTCGCTCAAAGCAGAACTTATTGCGTAGTGGGAGTATATGCCCACAATGCCTCACGCAATAATATTATGCCACTTCCTTTGTAGACTTGTCCTGTCCCTTTAAATCAAAATTATTAACATTGTCCTGAATAGTTTCTAACTGCTGTAAAACTCCTATGAGAACATATCCTATTCTTTCGTTTTCCATATTTGCTAAAACTTCTGTTACTGTTGCGTGTGCAATTTCTGACGCTATGTCAATATTTGTTACGATTTCTACATTACTCATTTGTTTTTCCTCCGAAAATATTCTTGAATTTTCCGAAAGAAACTGATATGATAGATTTATCAATTCCTTTCGGATTGGTGGTTTAAAGTGTTGTGTTCGTTGGTAGCGTGGCAACACTTTATTTTTGTCTGTTTTTGTATTGCATTTCAATTCCCTGTCTGATTACTTTTGCTCTACTTACGTTCTGTTCATTGGCTAAAATATCCAATTTCCTAACAGTTTCATCATCCATACGAATTTCTATTCTTTTATCTTTTGGATTGTCCTTAATCTTCTGTCCTAATTTGGGTGACATACTATTAACTCCTTTCTTTCAAAAGTTACGTACATTTTGTACATTCATAATATATCAAAGTGTACGTACAAAGTCAATAGTTTTTTAATAAAAAATGGAACGTACCGAAAGATACGCTCCATTAA
>ULXY01026296.1_pt1 | contig 15740 bp, 11 predicted proteins | sample 1961741 | NCBI WGS metagenome assembly ULXY01 (sample SAMEA4835851, study PRJEB28245) | human gut metagenome | biome: gut microbiome; material: fecal sample | place: Denmark | collected 2008
TATCGCCAGTACCAGCAGGCCGTAGCGATTCGTACTATGCTGAAGAATAATCTGATTTCATCTCTTGACCTGACCTTTCCGGATGCAAATAATTTATTTTCAAGCCCTGCAAAGAGCAATGGATGTGAAAAATGGGTCGATTTTATTGGAGAATTCTGGCACAGCGGGTGTGTTTCAAGCCTTTCCGCGGATGCTTTTGCTAAGAAATATCTGAAATGGTGTCAGAAGCATAGATACAATTTCACTCGCTCAAAATCGGATGAGATCTATTCCTGTGTTGTCAATGCAACTTCTCTTCCGAAATCTTCAACTTCAAAACTCCTTATTCAGCAACAGGTTGCTCAACTTAAAGCTGTCTCTAAGTCAGTGGCTGCATTCCAGCAGGAGATGCTCCGTCTTTCTCAACAGCTTCCTGAATTTGATACCGTGATGGAAATGTACGGCGTTGGCCCTTCTCTCGGTCCTCAGTTGATGGCTGAGATTGGAGACGTCCGCCGCTTCTCCTCCAAGAAATCTCTCATTGCTTTTGCTGGAATCGAACCTCAGTCGAACGACTCCGGCAAGATAGTGGGAAACGACAAAGGAATCAGTAAAGTTGGTTCTGCCGTCTTGCGTAGGACGCTTTTTCTAATTATGACCGTTATTTTGCAAACACAGCCACAGGATGAACCTGTTTTTCAGTTCATGAACAAAAAGCGTTCTGAAGGAAAACCCTACAAAGTCTACATGATGGCTTCGGCCAACAAGTTCTTACGAATCTACTATGCTAGAGTGAAAGCTGTAATGGACTCTGAATGCTCACAGTAAGCATGGATATTTGTTTTTAGGACATAACCCCTCTTGAGCCTGAGCTAAATCCAAAGAACTACCTAGCTGGCGCAGCGAACCCTTGACAAACCGAAGCATTCAAATGCTATCCTGATTTTGCGAGGGCTGGCTGGGCTTGCTTTGCTATCCCCTCCGTCGCCCTCGCTGTGTTTTGAACAGCATTTGAATGCTGTTTGTCATGGGCAGCGGTTGTTTAGCGAATTTTCTTGTTTTAGGACTTGACTTTTATTAGCAGGTCTCGTCAAACGAATTAACTCAACCCATTCACGGCATTATTTAATGCCGCCACATATACAAATCCATCAAAAAGACTTCTTCCCGTATTCAAGGCGTTATGTTTCAAATCATCAATTTCAGAATCGCTCAACGAAATAATTCGGTTAATGGCATCTATAATAGTTTCTGTATCGTATCCATCAATTTTGATACCATTCTGACCGTCTTGAATAATCTCATCCGCACCACCAACACTATTACAGAGCACTGGTACTCCTAAAGAAAGGCTCTCTGAAAGCTTTGTAGAAAAGCCTGCCTTCGCATATCGCAGATTTTCACGGAAAAGTACGCTAAAATCCGCTATTTTCACAATCTCTATACATTTTTCATGTGGTACACGTCCATAGGCTACAATGCCTTTCTGTTCAGGGTGAGAAATCTGCATCAACGACATTACCTGTTCGTTAGATACGCCTACAATATCAGCGATAATATCAACTTGCTTTTCATTTCTTTTTGCAACCGCATCCAAAAAAGGAAGAATCAAATCCTTCTGTGCAGGAGAACCAGCGTAAACCACATGGCGAACACGACGTACCGTAGGATTGATATCCGTCTCTATGCAGTCCATAATCGGTGGAATCTCAATCACATTTTTGCACCCGATGGATTTATAATAAGCCGTAAAATAGGGACTGATTGAAATGATATAATCCAGCTTCTTGTCCATCTTCTTGATTCTATAGTCAACGTTCTTCGCAACGATGCGATCCCATTTTCTCGAACGAGAGATTTCATACCACTCCGTTACATCCGCTCCCACTGAGATGCCTCGTTTATGACAAAAAGATACGATTTGACTAGTAAGTCGTTCTTTATCATTGTAGACAATGACCGTGTCCGGTTTCTCAATTTCAATTATTTCCTTAATGACTTTAAGGTCGTAAACACCGCAGAAAATATTAACGACATTCTTTACACGTAATTCAAACTGCCGCTTTCGGATGTATTTGAATCCATCATATTGTATTTCTTGGTTTTCCTTCAATCCTGGCTGGCTCAAGCATAAAAAGGCAACGTTATTTCCTGATTCTCGTAGCAATTTTGCAATTTGAAACACCCGAATACCCGAAGCTGTCTCAGGTAAACCAAACCAACCGATATATAAAACTTTACTCACAATTAAATTCCCCTTGTACTACTGTGCTATAATTCTCATCACCAAAACAACTTATAAATAAAAGAAAATAGAAAAGGACAATATTGGTATAATTATCCGTTAATGAAACAGCAATTATTATCATTAGAGCAGCACAGCTAAAAAATGTTACGTTCTTTGATTTAACCTTCTGTACAAAGCTTTTCACTGGGAGCACATACACACTGAGTAAAGTAAGAATACCTCCAGCTATTCCAAATAGCATTGACATCCGAAGGGGCAGCTCATGAGGATCAATGTGTTTTTCAAGAAGTCCACTATATGTTCCCCCGCTTCCCCAAAGCGGATTTTCAGCTATATAATTCAAGCCATTCATTCGATTAATAGCTCTGGATTGAAAAGATTGTGAAAACGTATTTAAATTAAATAAAGCATCCATCAAGACTTGCCAAATTGCATCGCCCTCGACTACTAGTAGGGCTGCAACAATCGCGATACCCAATTTTACAATCGTCTTCAACGTAGTATTTCTTTCAACATACCACATTAATATGATTCCTGCAGTTAAGCCAAATATTGGTCCTTTCATTCCCGAATTAAACCATAAAGCTGCGGAGCCAACTACTAAAGCTATCCATACAATGCGTTTTCTCACATTTCTTTCATGATATGCTGAATAACCACCAAGAAGTATTCCAACTGCGCCAAAGAACCCTGTATCATTTGAGTTATGGAAATGAGCAAGCTGATTAAATGCATATTTATTTGTAAAGAGTTCAAGGAAATTACTAGCCTGCGCTACACCTGTATCGTATAGGTTATTTGCATCTGTTAGATAATTAATTGACTTAAAAACATCCAAGCCATGAAATCCCATTAGAGGTAAATAAATTATCAGAAAAGCGAAAGCAACTTGTAGAACGATATATATTTTTATATACTTTTCTATTGATATTCTCTTGTAATTTAATAGAAGAACCATTAAATATATCGGTGACAGTTGCTCAATAACAGAACAGATACTCCCAAACAGAAACATTTCTTCCGAAAAAGATCGTTGAAAAAGTGTTACAGTCATCCAAAAGCAGAGAAGAAAGCAAATCGCGATTTCTTTTGCTCGATCAACCGGTTGGACTCTATTTTTTATAATGGAGATGACAAGTGTAGCTATAAGCAGTATTTGCATAACAAAGCGAAAATAACCAACGCCTGTGGACAAACACATAGACACTCCATAAGCATCTGTTCCTGAAGCGGTCAATCCAAAGAGTACTAAAAAGCCCACAGGATTGGCTACAGCCAGAATTACTCCAAATAATATGATTCCATATGCTAATAATGTAGACAATGTTTTCCTCCTGATTCGCTGATAAAAGTGATTTCAGCTTATTCCGCTATATACGAAAGCCATTCCTTTGCGATGACTGTAGTATCTACTCTCTTACGAATCGATATTGCTGACGAACCGATTTGAGTTGCTAAACCCTTATTTAACAGAACCATCTTCATTTTGTTCGCCAATAAATCAGCTTGGTTGCACGGAACAATCAAACCATTTTCGCCATCTGTAATTAATTCTCTTGCTCCCCCCGGAGAACAATCCGTGGAAATGCAAGGCAATCCTATTGCCATTGCCTCCATAAGAGCATTGGGTATTCCTTCATAGTCCGAAGATAAGACAAATAGTGATGCATCTTTGATATAATTCTGTACATCAGAAATTGTACCCGGAAGCTTAACAGATTCTTGCAGACCAAGATTTTCTATCTGTTCTTCAAGTTGTTTCCGTAAACTACCTTCTCCACAAATAACTAGTTTATAATCTGGAAAATCTCTTTTAACATTTGAAAATGCGGAAATCAAGATTTTTTGATTTTTTTGTGGCTCCAATCTACCCACAGAAACGATAACTTTTTGGTCAGATTCAAAATCGTGTACCGGAAGATTAGAAACATTCATAGGGTTCAAGATTACTCGACTCTTCTTCTGAACAAAACTAGGATAGCACTTTTGTGCTCCTCTAGTCTGGAAAACAAACTTTGCTGCACAATGTTCAACAATTGCCTTATAAACCTTATCAATTTTTCTTTGATTTGTTCGGTTGGGGTCATTTCTTTCAGAATAAATAAGGGGAATCCTTGTTCCTCTTAGGGCAATTGCGGTAAGTCCACATAGAGCATTGTAGAAACAGATAACTGCGTCTGGCTTCCACTCCTTAGCTTCTTTTCGGATAGCGCGAATAATTGCACCTTGCTTCGCCTGTCCAATTTGTGTTTCTCTTCGACAACTTTTTAATTCAACATTATCTGCCAATGGGTAGCAACTGGTCTCATCAGACTCTACAAGTAGGATACGAACGTTAACCCCTTGTTTGACCCATTCATTTGCTAAAACACTTGTCACACGCTCTGCCCCGCCAAAATGCAATGCGGGCATAACAAAAAGGCACTTCATTCAAATCCCCCACTCCATTTAATGTTTTACCAAACGCGCATATTTTTCATACAGTGCAATATACTCTTGTGCAATAATACTAGAGTCAAACTGCATAACATTACGCTTTGACCTTTCACTAAAGTCTTTTCTCATTTCAGCATTCGCTTTAATCTGCATCATCGCACTCGCAAGTTTCTCAATGCTATGCGGTTCAACCAGAAGCCCGTTATCTGTTACGACGTCCTTAACTCCTCCGACATCTGTCGAAACAATCGGAAGACCGCTCGCCATTGCCTCAAGAATCACTAATGGAAGTCCCTCATAATTTGAACTAAGGACAAAAGCATCAGCCTCGGCCAAATACTGTTCAACATTCTCCACATTTCCTTCCATGAAGATATGTTGGGTCAGCTTGTGTTCTTTTAAGTATGTTTCAAGCTCTTCTTTTAGGGGTCCGTCACCAAGGATAAACAAATCTGTGTCACTTTGGTCTTCAAGTATTTTTTCAAATGCCTTAACCAATAAAATCTGATTTTTTGCTTCATGTAGACGCCCAACATTAACAAATGTAAAATTCTTGCGTTTTTTCTTTTCCAATTTGGAATATCTAGAAACATCTACTGGGTTATATACCAGCTCCGGTGTTGTTTTAAGGTGATAATAACTCTGCGTTAGTGCCTGAATTTCGTGAGAAATAGCAACCGGAATCGCCTTTCCGCATCTATACATAGCAGCCATCACTACTTTTTTAGGCATAATTAACTCAAATGCAGGCATGCTATGAACAGTGTGTAGCATTTTAACATTATGGGTTAGCACCCATTCTGCGCAGTAAACGCATGCAGATAGATGAGTATGTACCACATCTGGCTGAAATTCTGACAGTTCGTGATTCAATCTCTTGATAGCTGCACTGGAAAAGCCTTTTCCTTTCCCAATGTACTTAATCGGAACTCCATGTTCTAAAATCTTTTTTTCAAGTTCATTATTCTGAGGCTCACCAAAGATACAAATCACTTCGGCCTCAACCTTACTCAAATCTAAATGAGCTGCCAATCTAGACACCATGTGTTCTCCACCGCCGGCTCCAAAATAGGGCAGAACAATCGCCACACGAGTTCTCATCCGTTATCCTTTCTGTATTTCAGTCTAACTGACACAATATACTTGGCAAATAAGTTTCAATAAAAAATCTTTGTGCAGATTCTTTACTGCAAACTTGCATCTTTCTTAAGTTTCCTCTGTTGCTTTCAAGATGTAATATAGTCTCTACTAAGCATTCCTTAGTATTTTCTTTCAGTACGATTCCCTCAACGCCATCTTTCACTATTTCTGAATTATAGCTTTCATTACTAACCACTTCTGCAAGTCCAGCTATTTTCCCTTCAACCAAAATCCCCGGTACGCCCTCCGTTTTCCATTTGGTTGGAAAAAGAAGCACATCATACTTTGCCAGTTCTGCATAGACATCTTCATTGCTTCCCTTGAACAATCCGTGATATTGTACATTAGGTAAAGAAGCTATTTCTACCATGAAGTGTTTTTCATAATCCCCATCAATTGATCCATAGAAAGCAAAGTCAACCGAAGGACAGTTTCTAGCGGCATTAAGTACGATATCCGCTCCCTTTTTTTCTTGAATTAATGAGAAAAACACACACTTCAACCTTTCCCTGTCAAAACTATCTATCCAGTCTTTAGTTACCCCCCCCCAATTGAATATTAAAGTCATCAACATATTTTTCAATATAGTATTGCTCTGCTGACTTCCAACTACTGGTTTGCATAGATTTCAACAGCATCGGATTTTCGTCAAGGCTTAAGATTGCTGTGGATAACGACTCTGCTGTGGTTTTGTTCATCACAATGCCATCACAACCATCTGATACCAACTCCGAATTATAATTTTGATTGCTCACAATTTCTGCCAATCCTGCGATTTTGGCTTCCACAAGAATTCCCGGAACACCTTCATTTTTCCATCGCGTAGGAAGAAGCAGAACGTCATATTTTCTTAGTTCTTTGTATTTTTCCTCATCTGAACCCTTGAAAATACCCATGTAATGAACATTTTCTAATTCAGAGACTGTTCGTTTAAACACCCCATCAAATTCGCTTTCAATCGGACCATAAAAAAAGAATCCAATATTGTGAAGTCCCTTTGCAACTTCCAATATTATATCCGCACCTTTTTCGGGTTGAATATTTGAAAAGAAAACACAACGAAGTTTTTTTCGTTCTCCCTGAACCCTCATTTCGCTCTTCGGCTTTCTTCGACAATTAGGAAAAATCTCCACATTATTTATGCCAGCTTCTACCATAACCTTTTTCATGGTTTCTGTTTCAACATAAATCTTTTTATATTCAGAATACCATTTTATTTCCTCTTTATTGTCTGCAATTCGGTAACATTCTTGGCCTCCCATCATGAAATAGAGAGAACGATTCATGTTTCGTCTTGCAAAAAAATACAGAGTTTTTGTTACAAGCTTTGATTTTCCTCCAGCCGCACTTACTCCGATAATCAATGCTTGGTTTGGAATAATTCCAGTCATCAAATTTAAAATTTGAAAAACCGCTCTCGGCATCCATCTCGGTCTATTGAACTTTACAATTTTCTTTGTTTCTGAAAGGCAATCGTATATAAGCTTATTTTTGATCGTCACTCCACCGTATGGAGGTGGAAACAGACCAATATATCTAATTTTCATGCTTCTGCCCTTTCTTCAAATTCTACTATAAACGCCACACAATCCGCTCCACTAAATGTATGACTTCTTACCATTTTTCTTGTCCCATACTCCTCAGCATAAGGCATCTTGCCATCATACACACTACCATCTGTGAATACTCGAATCGAATCGCAATCAACATGCAAAAAAGACTTAATACTATTTCCTTCGGAAATATCAGTTACTTTCAGACTTTCTTTGCCTATTTCAATAGTCCTACAAACAGAATTCTTTCTTTGGTCAACCATTTTCATCGAAATCATATTGTCTTCAATCTTGATGGGGCTAACCGAGCTGCGTTTTGCCATACGAAACGAACCCCAACACTGGGACTGTTCCGTGTCGTTAACCATCACCGTGTTGTGCGCCGCAGTACTGCGGAAGAAACTGCGCTCTTTACACTGGTAAGCATACGTGCCACAGTTCACTATCACCGGCTTCCCAGCCTTGAACAGTTCAAAGCTCATGGCATCACAATGTGCGTGTCCGGGAATGTAGGCAGGTCCCGGTTGTCCTGCGTCGACGATGAGTTTCCAATCGTTTTGTTTGAAAATGTAGAAGCCACTATCAACAAAACGCGATTTATATTCCGGTGTTAAGTCAAAGTATCTCTTGCACGCAGAAACCAGTGCCTGCAAACTTTTTGCCACATTGTTGCCGGCATCATTGAAAAGCGGAATCCGATCTAATCCTTCCTCCAAAGACCATGCTGCATCCAGCATCGGCTGGAGATACCCATCGACTTCGTGGTCGTCCAATCCTCTATCTTTCAGCGCAACCGCAACTCTGATAACACCTTCAAAAATCAACTTGTGATACATCGGGCTAAGTTCAAAGTGCATTCCATCCGGAAGGATTTCCTCTTTACATTCTGCCTTGAAAACTTTAAAGGCGGTGTGTAAAACGGGCTCGTCATTGAAAAACAGCGCACAAATAACAAGTGCTTTCAAGTCCTCAAAATAGTGGTTACCTAAGATATCCTTTTCCAAATGCCTGCTCAAAAAATCATACTGCTCGTGAACAGAGTTAATAAACAGGCTCTGAAAATCGTCATCTAATTCAGTGTGAACCGCTGCATAGTATCCCATCCAGTTGGTGAGTCTAAGATCAATTGTATAGGGAGACCATCCTTCTCCGCCATTCGCTTTAGGGTTTTGATTGATCCACCCACGAATAGTTTCGATAGATTTTTCCAAATACTTCTTATCACCTGTTTTTCTATAGGCATCAACTAACGAAAAAAGGAACTCAAAGTAATGAAGGTTAAAGTTCCACAGAGCGGACTTGTCATCAAAATGCCATTTGTCATTCCAATGAAACTCCTTTGACGAGTGCAAAAATGTTACAGTGTCATCGAGAAGTTCATCCGCAGGAAAACGTCTCAGAAAAGCAGGATCATAATCCAACTCTTCAACCGTCGCAATCGGCACAACCCTGCTCACATCACTTGTAACCTTACATCCAATGCTGCAATCCAGTTGAAGCATTTTTCGGATGCGATAATAAGCCTGGCTCGGCTTCATTGATTTAATTGTATTGGCGTAAAGTCCAAGTTTTGCAAGCATGATTATTCTCCCTTTTACCGGCTTTTACATTTTGCAAAGCACATCTGCTATCCGCTCACAGGCATGTCCATCGCCATACGGGTTACTTGCTTTGCTCATTGCCTCATACTCATCCTTATCAGACAGCAGACGGCTGAACTCTTTATAAATCGTTTCTTCTTCCGTGCCGACCAGTTTTAACGTACCCGCTGCAATACCTTCCGGACGCTCCGTGGTATCACGCATTACCAGAACAGGCTTACCCAAAGAAGGAGCTTCCTCCTGAATTCCACCAGAATCTGTCAGAATCAGGTAGCTGCGGCTCAGGAAGTTGTGGAAGTCCAGAACATCCAGCGGTTCGATAATGTGAATGCGATCATCGTCCCCCAGATACTCGTTTGCGATTTCACGCACGGCAGGATTCATGTGAATCGGATAAATAGCCTTCACATCTGGATGCTCATCCATGACACGGCGAATCGCTTTAAACATGTGACGCATTGGCTCACCGAGATTCTCACGACGATGGGCAGTAATCATAATCAGACGACTGCCCTTTGCCCATTCCAGCTCAGGGTGAGTGTAGTTCTCACGCACGGTGGTTTTCAGGGCATCGATTGCAGTGTTGCCCGTAACATAAATGCTGTCCGGGTTCTTACCTTCTTTCAGCAGATTCTGCTTAGAAAGTTCTGTCGGCGCGAAATTGTACTTGCTGATAATAGAAACAGCCTGACGGTTGAACTCTTCCGGGTACGGGCTATAGATGTTATAGGTACGCAGACCTGCCTCAACATGACCAACTGGAATCTGCAAATAGAAACAAGCCAGTGCCGTTACAAAGGTCGTAGAGGTGTCGCCGTGTACCAGTACCACGTCAGGCTTTTCTTTTTCCAGTACTTCCTTGATACGATTCAGGATATTGGTGGTCACATCGAACAGCGTCTGCTTGTCTTTCATGATGGACAAATCATAGTCCGGTGTAACATCAAAGGCTTCAAGAACCATATCCAGCATCTGGCGGTGCTGTCCGGTTACACAAACAACCGTCTGAAGCTCTTCGCGTTTCTTCAATTCGTTAACAAGCGGGCACATTTTTATTGCTTCCGGCCGGGTGCCGAAAACGAGCATTACTTTTTTCATATTCTATAGTCTCCAAAAGAAAGTGCTGTGCAGAATTTATCTGCCTTTTCTGCACAGCACTAATCATCATCTTTTAAATGTGATACACACCCGGCAGGTCAATGACATTGTGGCAGTCCAGAACGACCTTACCAGCCAGCTTGTCCACATTCTCACGAATCTCGGTATGCTTGACCATGACAACGACCATATCGACATCTGCGAGGAAAGCGTCAAGATCGTGGTACTGGTTCTTGACCACATCCTTGGTGATGAACGGATCATAGACTTTCAGGCCCGTTGCCAGATGGCGCTCCTGACTCTCCAGCAACTGCAGCGTCGGAGACTCGCGCATATCGTCAACATTTTCCTTATAGGTCAGACCATACAGACCCACACGGCTCACATCTGCCATGCCCTTTTCCTTCATGATCTCGTAGATACGATTCAGCACGAAATCAGGCATGCCGTCATTGGTCTTCATGGACTCATCGATAACCTTGGCCAGAGAGGGATAGTCACCAACGAGGAACCACGGATCAACGCTGATGCAATGACCACCAACGCCGGGACCCGGCTGCAGGATGTTTACACGAGGATGCATATTGCAAATCTTGATAATCTCATAGACATCCATATTGTCATGGCGGCAGATCTTCGCCAGTTCATTTGCAAAGGCAATATTGACTGCACGGAAAGTGTTCTCAACGACCTTGGTCATCTCAGCAGTACGGATATCAGTAACAACGATCTCGCCCTGGCAGAAAGAAGAATAGAGTTTCTTCACCTTTTCACCGATAGCCTTGTCATCTGCGCCGATGGTGCGGTTGTTGTGCAGCAGCTCGTAGACCATGTTACCAGGGATGATGCGCTCCGGAGCATGGACAAGGTTGATGTCCTCACCAATCTTAAAGCCATTTGCCTCAATCACAGGGCGGACATACTTGTCGATAGTTCCCGGAGAAACAGTAGACTCCACGACAACCGTTGCGCCCTTCGGGCAGACACGCATAACATCCTTCACAGCCTCGACAACATAGCAGGCATCTACTTTCTTGCTGAACTTGTCATACGGAGTGGGAACGGACACAATGTAGGTATCGGTAACCTGATATTCGGTGGTGAACTTTACACCGGCTGCCAGAGCGTTCTGGAACAGTTCGTCCAGACCCTTTTCCTTAAAAGTGGTCTTACCTGCATTTAGGGTTGCAACCAGTTCCTTATTGTAGTCAGTACCGATAACTTCCACACCGTGGGAAGCCATCATCAAAGCAGTAGGCAGACCAATGTAGCCCAAACCAATTACGTTAACCATTTTTCTTTCCTCCGTCATTAGTTCAGCAATTCATGCAACTGTTTTTCAAAAGCAATCGCAATCTGTTGCCGTGAATATTTTTCATGCATCAATTTCCTTGCTTCAGCACGATGCTCACTGTATGTTAAATAGTTCTCGACCATTTCATCGAAAACTCCTGCAAGCTTCTCTGTGTGATCCGGAGAAACGCATCTGCCCATTTCAGATTCGTTTACGATATCACAGGAATCCCCTTCCGCAACAAGAAGTACCGGGCAGCCAATTCCGAGAGCCTCATAGACCTTTGTTGGAATACTATCCTTCATATTGGAATTCTTCAGAGGGATAAAACTCATCTTGGCATAAGACAGTAGTGTATATACTTTTTCGTGCGGAAGAACGCCGCAGAAGTGGACATTGTCCAGTCCACGCTCTCTAGCTTGCTGTTCCAGCATCTCCTTCTCTGCGCCTTTACCAAACAGCAAAAACTGAACTTCTTTATGCTTAGACTGCTCCGCCATATCCAGCAGAGCTCCCAATCCCTGTGCCAATCCAATATTGCCAACATAAACGCAGGTAAATTTCTTATCCAACTCATACTGGGCAATTAGTTCTTTGTCTATGGAGCTGTTCTCCACGCTCTCGTCAAAGCCATTGCCGACCAACTTCACCTTATCTGTATGGTCAGTGCCACCTTTTTTACCGCCCACGGAAATCACGTGGTTTTTGATTTTCTCAACTTTTCCCGGCGAAACCGTAGTCACCCAATCAGCATGCTTGTACATAAAGCGCGTGATTGTTCTGAATACCTTGCAGTAAATACTACCTTCCGCAAAGCTTCCCATCTCAAGAGCAACATCTGGCCAAATATCACGAACATCATACACAAGCTTTGCGCCCTTGCACTTTGCAATGATCCATCCGGGGATACTAACCAGTGGCGGAGGAGATGTAGTGATAACAACATCAATTTTTCCCGCCTTTAGTGCAGTGAAAATGGATGTAAAGCCGAAGCTGAAATTATTGAGCATTCGCATTACAGTCGTTTTCTTCTTCATGCGAATCGCCGGAGAGTACAGGATTTTTTCTCTCCTCGGCTCGATTTTTCCGTTTCCCTTATTGGTAGAACTAGCAATCACCACAACCTCATCGCCTTGATCGATGAACGCATCTGCCATCGTGCGCATCCGATAAGAACACGCTTGGGCTGTGGGATAGTACTCGTCAGTATGAATCAGTATCCTCATACGCTTATATTCTTCCTCTTTTGCTTCTCATTTTGATTAATTCGAACTAACAGCCCAGACTCTTTTCAAAGGATCTGAGGCGTTTGCTTCAACAAAACGTTCCGTCTGTAGGTAATTGTTCCTACATCGGTTAAAACTTCTCTTCTTACCTCTAAAGGCGTCGTGCTATTACTCCTGCCCCATCGCCGTGGTCGCGCCTTCCGCCACACCTTCAGTACTCTCCGGCATGAACAAAATTTTGACGGTTGCCAGCATAATTTTCAAATCCTCGATCAGGCTGGGATGGGCAATATACATCAGGTCCATCTGCAGCTTATCATAGGGGGTGGTGTTGTACTTGCCGTACACCTGTGCATAGCCGGTCAGACCAGCCTTAGCCTGCAAGCGCAGCGCAAACTCCGGCATTTCCTCACAGTACTGTGCGGCGATCTCCGGGCGCTCCGGACGAGGGCCCACAACAGACAAATCACCCTTTAGGATGTTCAGCAACTGGGGCAGCTCGTCCAGACGGCAAGCGCGAATGATATGACCGACCTTTGTAATACGGTCATCTTTGTCGCCGGTGGAAAGACGTGCTACGCCATCCTTTTCTGCATCCACACGCATGGAGCGGAACTTCAGAATTTCGAACTGCTTGCCGTCCTTGGTCAGGCGCACCTGTTTATAGAAAGCGGGACCACCATCGGATTTGACCGCAATGGCTGTGATCAGGAACAGCGGGCTCAAGATGATTAGTGCCAGCAGTGAGATCACAATGTCCATCGCGCGCTTAACGAACAGGAACTCCGGACTTGCCATGTAACGACCGACGCGCAGCATCGGCAGGTGGAACATATGCATGGGCCACGCGCCGCTCATGATAACGTCACCCACACGGGGGATGACGAACATATTGATGCCCTTCCCTACGCAGTGCTTCAAGATAATGTTTCGCTCATGGCTGTGAACACCGCTGACAAAAACAGTCTCTATACCGTCCAGAATGCTCAGGTCTGCCAAGCACTCCGACACGCTCAGGGTGACCTGCACATCATATTTCTGGCTCAGACCATACTCGTTGATGAGCTTTTCCATACCGTGTCGCACATCGTAGACCACCGCGGTCTTCTGCGGCGGGAAGGTCTTGTAGTACCATTTATGTGCACAAGATGCCCAGATCGCAGCCATCACCAGCTGCCCCACAATTGCTGCAATGCCCGGCAGCAGATTGCAGAACTTTGCCGACATCAGGCAGATCACGATGTACAAAATACCATCGGTTGCCATAGCGCCAAGGATCTGGCCGTACACCAGTTCTGAGACCCGCTGCATCGACATCCAGAACGCATCGTAGATTTTACCGAGTACAATGTACAGGATAAAAAACAGGCCTAAAATCGCAAAATGACCCTCCCATGCCAGATTTGCATAGGTCTGGTGCGAGTAGTACAGGAACCAGCAGGCCGCAAACGGCAGTTCGATCATCAGAACATTCAGGATCTTCACGACCCTCAACATCACATCATGCTGAAACTTTGACATAATCCTCTCCAATAACTCCTTTAGACTTTCTTTTTACGACCCAGATTACAGCAACTGTTTTGGGTCGAGCTATTAACTACACAAACCGATTTCTTCCCCCGTTTTGTGGTTAGCTGAAACATTCAGTTTTTCGCTTTCCCTATGAGGTCCTTGTGCCAACTCCAACCGGCGCGGTCTCGAATCCGCTTTCTCCCACCGCATCCCGATCTCATCCAGCTTTGCAATCCGTTCCTCTGTCAGGACAGCGCAGCTTTTTTCAGGATTATGACGGGTATACCGCTGCCGCTTGACCCAATTTCCGAGGTTGTATCCGTTCGGTGACACATATTCTGCCGGGACGTTCAGGTCTCCATGTGCATCAAAATAGCGCTTGGCTTCCTGATATCCTTCGTTCCACTGGCGGTCATTGCGGTTGCCCCAGTACATCCCGATTCTGTTGAGCCGCTCGACCTGTTCGCCCGTCAGCTTTCCTTTTGGGTACGCCCATTGCTGACTTGCGACCCATTGTCCCAGCCGTTCACCAGCCGCTGTCACATAGGAGCGCGGGATGTTCAGGTTGCCGTTTTCCTCATAGTAGGCTGCTGCCAGCGCATAAGCCTTTTCCCACTTGGCATCGAAAATGTTCCACACCATGCCGATCTCATCCAGCTGTGCGATACGTTCTTCTTTCAAGCGTCCGTTCAGCTTCTGCTGCCGGGTCTTGATGATCCACTGCCCCAGTGGGTAGCCGTCCGGGTCTACATATTTTCCGGGCACCATCAGATTTCCGTAGGTGTCGTGGTATTTCTTTGCGACCTCAAATCCATGCTGCCACGTAATTTCCTTCCGGTTGCCCCAGACCATGCCGATGCTGTCCAGCCGTGCGATCTGCTGCTCAGTCAGGTTGCCTTGGATCTGTCCCTCGCGCACACGGCGCTGGGTCACCAGCCACACACCAAGGCTCAGACCGCCGGGCGTGGTATACAGTTTCGGGACACTCAGGTTGCCGTGCTCCGCATAGTAGATGCTCGCCTCAGAGAAGTAGTGCTCCCAACCGGAAGAGAGGCTTGCCTGCAGCTGTTCGAACAGTACCCGGCAATCGTGCACCTGCTCGATGACCTCGAACCGCTCGGTGACGATCTTGTTGCCCTCGCCGTTGGCATACAGACGATGGACTGCCTCCTGCATCTCGCTTTGCAGACCGGAAATGCTGGTCAAGCCCTCAAAGTTGTTGACAACATCTAGAATAAGTGGTGTCGTATTATCCCCAGCGGTCAGAGCGCGGCCAATCTGCTGCTTGTAGATGATGGGCGAAATGGTAGGCCGGAACAGGATCACGCCCGAAATGCCTTCCACATGGACGCCTTCGTTGAGCATATCGATGCAGAACAGCAGCTTGAGCCGGTTGCTGGTGTCTGTCTTGAAGTCCGAAAAGGCTTTGTCGGTGTTCGGGTCATCGGAGTAGGCTTCGTACACCACCACGTCCGGGTTGACCCCTGCGAACCACTCCGGTACATGGGACACCATCTCGTCCATGTGCTCCTTGTTGACGCAGAACACAATGTACTTGCCAGCCTTATTCGTGATATGATGGGCAAATACTTTATCCAGGCCGTCTGCCTGCTCCAGTGCGCGGCGCAGCGCGTCCAGATATTTCTGATTCAC